>Ga0180732_1000179_pt1 | contig 62648 bp, 49 predicted proteins | sample KR11_01MetaG_FD_148674 | JGI IMG/M metagenome (GOLD analysis project Ga0180732, IMG submission 148674) | Groundwater microbial communities from the Olkiluoto Island deep subsurface site, Finland - KR11_0.1 MetaG | ecosystem: Environmental > Aquatic > Deep subsurface > Groundwater | place... | reverse complement strand
CATCAAGGGCATTGAATATCTGATCTGTGTTGCCTTCTTTGTCGCCTTTCCGGCTTTTTACACCTACGTCAACAAAGAACAGAAAAAGGTTAAAGTCACCAAATAATAATCAACTCTCTTTAACAAGACCGGAATATCTGACAGTTAAAAATCTTCCGGCCTTGTTTATTTGTAGTAATTCAGATTGGATTTGAAAAGGTTTCGCTCTATCCAAACCTCGAAATGAGGTCAACTGCACCTGTTATTTCTTCTTCACCATAGGCTTATAGCATCCACAACCACAACCAGTCTTTGCTGTTTTGACACAGACTGAATCTTTCAGCGTCTTACCAACTTTGAATTTCACGACCTTCTTCTCAACAACTTTCACCTCTTTGCCGGTTTGAGAATTTCTGACTGTAGGGGCTGCCCGCATAGCTACTGAGAAAGATCCGAACCCAACGAGGGTAACACTTTCATCATTGGCCAATGCTTTAGCTGTAACCGCAAGTAAGTTTAACCTGGTGAGATCTGTCCGACTTTGCGCCTACTTATTTTTTTAGTGGGAGCGCTTCTTGTAGTAATGCATGAGGTGATTGGGCAGAAGTCAGTAGAAGGCATAGTAGTGGATTCATGTTTGATGAAGCGAAGGCCTGAAGCCAAGAGAGACAATTCCCCATTATGCTCTATCCTCAGCTTGAGCCGACCGGTTCACGTAAAAGTTCTTAGGCGCGACGATAGAAATAGGATTTTCAAAGTTAATCAAGATGATTCCATTTGATTGGCTTGTCCGACTACGGTCCGACGCTCTTGGTAATGGCCCGGTGGCGGACCCACATGCCGGGTGGTGTGGGAGGGAGGGGGATCCCCCCCCCCTTCCTATCCCGCTTTGGTGTAGCTATCTGTTATCTCCATTCAGAGAATGCCTGAGTTCCCATCAACCTTGGAATTTTCGCCAAATCTGCTTCCATGTACTCGCTACCGCATATACGGCCGATTGCAGTACAATACGATCATATTCTGCCAACTTCTTCACATCTGTAAAATACTCTTTGAACAGCGGCTGCTCCTGGCTATCATATGGATACATCTCTATTGGAAAGACATTGCATGAGAAAGCGAACGAAGCACGGCACCAAAATATTGCCGTCTCCCAGATGTCATTGTCCGTGTCCGGCCAGGTCAACGGAGTCTTGAACGTCAAACCGAGAATCGCGTCCAAATCCTTCGCCTTTTCGATGACCTGCGTGGAAGTGTCACTCGTATTTTCAAGCCTATTCTTTTGGAAGTAGGCGCCAACCAGCTTATCCCAATGCTTCTCCCAACCCTCGTGAACGCCATCCATCGCAAACGCCGACAGCTTCCGTTTATCAGCATGACAGGGCATGAAACTATCGGCTATGTAGTGCGACAGCATAAAGAAAAATGTTGAAACATGTTCTTTAGTCAAGGCACAAGCAGGATCAAGATAATCACCGTAGCCGGTAGAACCAGGAACAAGAGAGTCAAGCTCGGGATCACCAAGGAGAAGCATGTCGGCAATTGTGTCGAACAAGGAGGAAAGACAATCTGGCAGGTGTTCTCCATCTTTCTGAATTGCTTTGTATGGTTGATTCCACCAAGACTCGTTGAGTGTTGAGATAGCGCTTATGTAATCGTGTAATGCAAGGTTGGGATCAAGAACGTCGAGCAGCTTCTGTTTCGGTAAAATAAAGCGGGACTGATTGTTGCCCGTGTACGGTGCGTTCTTGAAGGTGTGATTACCTATGATGCCGTGCCCTTTTTTGAACTTTTGCATATCTGGCAACCAGCAACCGATATAAGAATACTTCGCCCATGGCGAAAGAATCCGCGCTAGATCTTTTGTCTTAGGATCATCTTGAATCAGACCAATCGCTCGAAGTGCTATCCACGTATGACCTATCTGTTTCACCTTTTTCACCTCCAAACGGTTACGCCGTCTGATGCCACCGAAAAAGTTAGTATCTAGTTTCTTGATATCTACATCGGCTCAAAAGATCAGGCAGTTAGTTGCACTTCTAACCTGATATCATTCACCCCATGTATGATATCAATAAACTTTATATCATCAAATTGCTCTACCTTCTACTTTCAGTGCCAACCTTAACCAGTTAATCAAGAACTGTCTTTTAGGTTATTCCCTAATTCCCCTCATCATAAAAACAAACGTTGATTCATTCAATCACAGCTGCAATATTTTTAACAAGGATTCTGAAAAATATTTCCGAAGGGAGCCAGTGGCAATCTTAACTATTTAAGCAAAACTGTAATTTAAGATGGTCTCTGAACAACTACACATTAGTAGATCTATTTACAAGTCGACACCAGACTCACAGAATCTCTTGAACACTGCAACGGCGATTTCGTTAGCTCCGGTAATCAGCATTAATCTTTACATAATCAATTGAAAAATCACAGGTATACACCTCAGCACATGCTACTCCATCTTTCAGGTCTATAGTCACCACAATATTCTTCTCTTTCAGGATTGCGGTTGCCTCTCTTTCAGCTGTTTTTCCCTGCCCCAAACCGTCCTTAACAATCATCACATCACCGAATGAAATATCCACCCGTTCCGGATAGATACGTACCCCTGAACGTCCCATAGCGGCTATGATTCTGCCCCAGTTCGCATCTTCGCCAAAAAAGGCAGTTTTTACGAGATTGGAATTAGCCACAGTTCTGGCAATCTGTACACCATCCTGCTCCTCTCTGGCCCCACATACCCGGATAGTAATAAACTTGGTGGCACCCTCGCCGTCAGCGACAATCTGTAAGGCCAGATCCTTTAACAGATCCATCAGGGTCGCCTGAAAGATTTCCTGGTTGGCCGGGCTGTCTTCGTCAATCCAGGGATTTCCGGCAGTACCATTGGCCATGATCAGGATCATATCATTGGTGCTGGTATCGCCATCAATGGTAATCCGGTTGAAAGTGCGCTCCACGCCCTTGATCAAGGCGCCATGGAGTTGTGGAAAACTGATTTGGGCATCCGTCAGCACAAAGGCAAGCATGGTGGCCATATTGGGCATAATCATCCCAGCCCCCTTGGCCATCCCCATGAGATGAACCTCTTGTTCACCGATGACAACGGTCCGGTATGCCGTTTTCGAAACGGTATCCGTGGTCATAATGGCCTTGGCAACCTGTTCAAAATTATCTGGGGCCAGGCCCGCAACAAGCCCTGGCATGGCTTTCTTTATGGCATCCACATTCAACTGCTCTCCGATAACACCGGTGGACGAGACCTGCACCATTTCATCGGGAATACCAAGAGCCGATGCGGTACTACTGCCGGCTGCAAGGGCGGCTTGCATTCCAGCTTCTCCAGTGCAGGCATTGGCGCAGCCACTATTAACTAAAATAGCCTGAGCCTTTCCTTTTTTGAGCCGCTCCATATCAAGGACAACAGGCGCAGCCTTCACCTGATTGGTAGTAAAAGCCCCGGCAGTAACAACTGGCAAGTCACTGACAATAAGACCAAGGTCCAACCTGTCTGCATATCTGATACCGGCAGCAACTGCCGCTGCCTTAAACCCTTTAATTTCCATATTTTTTCTCTTTAGTTTATTTAATCATTGATAAACAGCTACTTCCATTCCCTTGGCAACAAATTTCTCCAACCGAAATAAAGGTACCATCCATTCTACTAAATATGCCAGTTAAAAATAAAGAGGTTTCCTGTTTCTCCGTTCACGTGTAGAATTACCATTGGGCCTCAAAAGATATATTCTGTCACTTCCACCTCTACCAGCCATTTGTCATGCGGATCCTTCTTCTGTCAGATATCCATGGAAATCTTCCTGCCCTTATGGCCATTGACCATTACTTTACAGATAAATCCTTTGACGCCATTTGCAACTGTGGAGACTCGACAGTCTACGCCCCATTCCCGAACGAAACATTACAGTGGCTGCAAGACAGACAGGCATATTCCATCCTGGGGAATACCGACCATAAGGTCATAACCCTGCTCCAGGGTAAGAACTTTAAGAAGCCCCACGATGAAGAAAAACGCATCATGTACCGCTCAACGGTGCAGGCCTTGAACGATGAGAGCAAAAAGCACCTGCTTTCCTTGGGAAACTCACAGATAATAGAGTTTGGTGATTACACCATCGGTCTCTTCCATGGCAGCCCTGACCACCCCAGAGAACTGCTCTTTGCCCAGACCCCGGACAGCCGTTTTCAGGAACTCAGCCAACTGACTAACTGTCGGATCGTTGTCACCGGCCATTCCCATTCCCCCTACTACAAAAACATCCAGGGAACTCATTTTATCAACCCGGGAAGTGCCGGCAGGATGTTCGATGGGAACCCAGAGGCCAGTTGCGCCACCCTGACTCTCTCAGGACAGGATATCCAGGTTTCTCTCCAACGCATCCCATACCCGGTGGAGGATGTGGTGACAGCTCTGCGACAACAGCATCTGCCGGAAATATATACTGACATGTTTCGCCAAGGGCGAAAGTTAAATTAATATCATCATGGTACCTCAATGACAGCAGCCCATAACACCAGATCATCCCTTGAAAAACATCACCTGACCCCTAAAAAACGATTTGGCCAAAACTTCCTTGTCCATGCGGGAACAGCTGAAGCCATTGTCCGTGCAGGCAGGATAACGACCGAGGAAATCATTCTGGAGGTGGGTGTTGGATTAGGCGCCCTCACCCGGCCACTGGCCCTCACAGCCAAACAGGTTATCGGCCTGGAAATCGACAGTGGTATTATCAGGTTTCATCAGGAAGAAGAAGACCTGCCCGAGAATGTTACCCTCATCCACCAGGATGTATTGAAAGCTGATTTCCATGAGCTCTCCGAGCTGTGTCAGGGACCGATTAAGATCATGGCCAATCTGCCCTATTCCATCTCCAATCCCTTTCTGTTCAAACTGATTGAAAATAAGGAAAAGATGGCCTGGGCAACCATCATGCTGCAGAAGGAAGTGGCGGACCGGCTGACAGCACAACCGGGGAGCAAACAATATGGAGTGCCAACGGTTCTGCTCAGCGCCTGCGCAACAGTGAAGAAATTAATGACCCTGAAACCCGCAGAATTTCATCCCCGTCCCAAAATAGACTCGGTGGTGGTCCGGATTGATTTTGATCGTCAGGACGAGCGGATCAGGGCCCTTCCTGTATACGACTATTCACTTCTCCAACGCGTCGTCCGAGGAGCCTTCAGCCAGCGGCGTAAAACCCTACTGAACACCCTGAGCAGCACCAATATCCTCCCCATGGTCCCCGAACAGGAAAAGGCAACCGTCAAACAACTGACCGAGGCCGCCATCCGCAAGGCTGGAATAGCACCCTCAGCAAGGGCTGAAGATTTGACCCTTGAGGATTTTGTCCAACTCACCCTGGCATTTGCAGGATAGGCCTTCATTTCTTTTTATCTTTCACCTTTAAAACAGCATGCAGAACTTCGTCTTTCATAATCCGACCAAGATCCTTTTCGGCAAAGGCACCATTCCCGCCATCGGCCCTGAAACCGTTGCCTTTGGGAGCAAAGTGCTGCTGGTGTATGGCTCCGGATCCATTAAAAGGAATGGGATCTACCAGCAGGTAAGCGACTCTCTGCGTAAATCCGGGGCCGAGATTGTTGAGCATCCGGGAGTTCAGTCCAATCCCCTGCTCAGCCATGTACGGGAAGGCATTGAGCTGGCCAAAACCCAGAAATGCCAAGTCGTCTGCGCCATCGGTGGCGGATCGGTGATTGATGAGGCCAAGGCAATCTGCGCCGGAGCAATGGTTGACCATGATGTGTGGAAATTCTTTACCGGCAAAAAGTCCATCACCGCACCCCTGCCCCTGACCACCGTCCTGACCCTGGCCGCATCCGGTTCCGAGATGAATTCCGGCATGGTCATCACCAACGGTGAGACCATGCAGAAATTCGGTTTCGCTAACAAGAAGCTCTATCCCAAGACCTCCATCCTCGACCCGGAAGCGACCTTTACCGTCCCTGCCGACTACACCGCATATGGCGCGGTGGATACCATCGCCCATGTCCTCGAATTCTACTTCACCACCCAGGACCCAGCCACACCTGTTCAGGATCGTTTCATGGAAGGACTGATAATCAATGCCATGGAGAGCTGTGATCGGGTTCTTGCCGATCTGCGCAGCTATCAAGGACGTGCGGATCTCATGTGGACGTCCACCCTGGCCCTGAACGGGCTGACCGCGGCCGGCTTAGGCAAGGTCGGTTTCCCCATGCACCTGATCGAACACTCCCTCTCCGCACTCTACAATGTTCCCCACGGGGCCGGGCTCTCCGCCATCATCACCGGATGGATGCGCCATCAGAGCCAAGACATTCCCCAGCGTTTTGCCCAGTTTGCCGAACGGGTCTTTGATTTCAGGAGCGGCAGCACCAAAGAGCGTGCCCAGAAAGGGATCGATGCCCTGGAGGCATGGTTTCAGAAGATCAACAGCCCGACCTCTCTTGCGGCCCTGAATATCCCGGACCAAGACATCCAGCAGATTGCCGAAAACGCGGTGGCCCTGGCCAGGGTCTGGCGGATGCCGGACTATGACAGTGAGCGAATCCAGACCATTCTGGCCAGGTGTTGATAATACGAAGAGGTAGAAGTATAAATCATTACGTCATGACAATTTTTTCTCGCGCAGATACGCAGAGAAAGGATTGTTCTAGTTCTCTCTCAGCGCCTCTGCGTCTCGGCGCGAGATCAGTTATTCCTTGTTCCTTTTCTCCAGCATCTGCACCACATGATCCCATATCAGATCTGCCGTCTGCTCCTTGCTGACCAAAGGTAACGGAGTGACGCCATTATTATCCAGCAAGGTCACCTGATTGGTATCCGCCGCAAATCCGGTATCCGCAGAGCCGATATCGTTGATGGCAATCAGATCAAGATTTTTCTTCTTGAGTTTTTTCTCTCCCTCTGCCACGTGATTATGGCTCTCAGCCGCAAAACCGACGAGCAGGAATCCATCCTTCTTCTTCAGTTTTCCAAGTTCTTTTAAGATATCCGTGGTCTGTTCCAGGGGCAGCAACAGATCGGCCTGCTCTTTTTTTACCTTCTCGGCAAAGGGCGTAACTGGTCTAAAATCACTCACCGCAGCCGCCTTGACAATCACGGACGCTTGATGACAATGGGCAAATACAGCCTCATGCATCTCGCGAGCTGTTTCAACCTCCACGCAGCACACACCCGGCAGGCAGGCAAGCGCCGTAGGCCCAGTAATCAGGGTCACCTCCGCCCCTCGCCTCCTGGCAGTCCGGGCCAGGCTGTATCCCATCTTCCCTGATGAACGGTTACTGAGGAATCTGGCCGGATCCAGGGGTTCACGGGTAGGACCGGCGGTAATCAAAATTTTCTCGCCTGCCAGATCAGGCACAGCCAGGATCTGGAGCATAACCTCCCGCGCCAGCTCCCATTCCGGCAGACGACCTGGCCCTTCTTCCCGGCAGGCCATACGGCCACTCTCAGGGATAAGAACTTGGTAGCCATAGCTCTTCAATTTTTCGATATTTTCCTGAACGGCAGGATGACTGTACATCTGGCTGTTCATGGCAGGACAGACAAGCACCTGTGCCCTGCTGGCCAGCACCGTGCAGGCCAGCAAATCATCAGCCATGCCATGGGCCAGACGGGAAATGGTATGGGCCGTAGCCGGGGCAATAACAAGAAGATCAGCCTCCCGTGCCAATTGGATATGGGGGATGTCCTCTGCGTCTTCCTGTGCAAACAAACTGGTGTGCACCCGCTCACCGGAAAGGGCGGCAAAGGTAAGAGGAGCCACAAAGCGACAGGCCGAATCAGTCATAATCACAGCGACCCGCGCCTCTTCTTTGGTAAGAGAACTCACCCAACCAGCAACCTTAAAGGCGGCAATACTGCCGGTAACTCCCACAACAATTCGTTTTCCCGCAAATGTTGTATGCATAAAAAGATTTTACCCTGTAAAGATTTATCAAAAATCCTGAAATAAGAAAGGCATGCCCCGCGCCGTGCAGAACATGCCTTTCTCTAAATAATGACGACAACAATTCCTTTTAGTCCCGGCTGCCCCCAAAGAATCTGAGCAACATGAGAAAAAGGTTGATAAAATCAAGATAAAGGGCCAATGCACCCATGATCGACCCTTTCCTGACCATTTCATCACCCTGAGTCATAATCCCCTGCTCGCCCATGGTCTTGATCCTCTGCACATCATAGGCCGTAAGTCCGGTAAAGATCAAGACACCTGCCATGGAAATCACCCAGGACATGGCAGAACTGTGCATAAACATGTTGACCAGCGAGGCAATGATAATGCCAATCAGGCCCATGAAGAGAAAAGATCCCAGACCGGAGAGATCACGTTTGGTCACCAGTCCGTAAACGGCCATGGCGCCAAACATCCCGGCCGTAATAAAAAAGGTCCCGGCAATGGATGATCGGGTATAAGCCAGAAAGATGGTGGACAAGGTCAAACCATTCAGCACAGCGTAGCCGAGAAAAAGTCCGGTAGCCGTGGAGGCCTGAATTTTGTCCACCCGCGCCGAAAGATAAAAGACCATACCCAACTCAGCCAGGATCAGGATTATGAACAGAGGGCTGGACGCAATCTGCATGGCAATTCCGGATTCAGCGGCAAGATAGGCAACAACACCGGTAAGCCCAAGGCCAATGGCCATCCAGTTAAAGACCTTGGCAAGGAAGATGGTGGATGCCTCCTGCCGGGCCTGAGCCAAGGTAATCTGATTTGTATTTCCGTACATGTCAATTCTCCTTTTCATAGTTTACGTCTGACAGTAAATAGGATACATAAGTAGATTGTATCTTAATCATTTTGTTTCAGCATGCAAGAAAAAGAGGATGAGAAGGATGAAGATTGCAATCAGCGGCAAAGGCGGCGTAGGCAAAACCACCATTATGGCTCTTCTGGCCAATGAATACAACAAGGCCGGCAAAGATGTTCTGATCATTGACGCCGATCCCAGCCCGCATATGGCGGAGACCCTGGGGGTCAGGAATATTGAAAAGATCAAGCCCATTGCCGAGATGACCAAGCTTCTGGTTGAACGCTCCGGCAAGGTGGAGGGATCCCCTTTTTACAACATGAACCCCCAGGTAAACGACTTGCTCCATGACTTCATGATCAGTCATGAAGGGATTAAGCTCATGGTGCTTGGCGCCATCCAGACAGGTGACAAGGGGTGTGCCTGTCCAGAAAACAATGTGCTGCGCCGGATGCTGACCAAGCTCCTGCTGTCACCGGAACAGGTTGTCCTGCTCGACATGGAGGCAGGTGTTGAACATCTTGGCCGCGGCACCATTGCCGGTATTGATCAGTTGTTGATTGTGGTCATCCCCTCCCGCTCTTCCATCCGCACGGCCCTCAAGATCAAGAAGCTGGCAGAAGATGTCAAGATTCCCAGGATTGATTTCGTCGGCAATCTGATCAAGGATGCAAGTGATCGTGAATTTCTAAGCGAAGGATTGGGTACCACACCCATTGTCTTCTTTACCGACTCCCAGGCAATCAGAAAGGCTGAACGGGCTGAAACTCCCCTGACCCACATTCCAGTCCCGGCAGAGGATGCTCCGCATCTTTTAATGGAGGCCCTGAGCAGATAATCCTCTGGCCTGAGAGCTTGCCTGTAAAGAGTCCCTGTTGCAAGAGCAACGGATTTCTTACAGGATTTACTTACGCTCAGGCTCTTAATACGCCCCCTTGCCTCGCCACATACAACGCACAGTCTTGGCAATGATCTTCAGATCGGTCCACAGGGAATAGTTGAGGATGTACCAGTCGTCCAGCTCGACCCGTTCGTTATAATCTTCAGCATCAGAGCGACTCCCCACCTGCCAGGGACCGGTGACACCGGGCTTCATGGAACAATAACGGCCGGCACTCTCCTTGTAGAAATCGCTCAATTCTCTGGCCACGATCGGGCGCGCCCCCACCACGCTCATTTCTCCCTTCAGGACATTCAGGAACTGAGGCAGCTCATCAAGACTGGTTTTACGCAGAAAACGTCCGATCCGGGTCACCCGGGGATCATTCTTGAGTTTGAAGGTGCGCTGCCACTCTTCACGCAAGGCCGCATCTCCGGCCAAGAGTGCCTCCAGCTTTCCCTCAGCCCCTTCGCACATGGTCCGGAACTTCAGGCAATCAAACTCTTTTCCGGCAGCGGCAATCCTTCTGTGACGATAAAAAATCGGCCCTCTGCTCTCCAGTTTAATCAACAGGGCAATAAGCAATGTCAACGGCAGGGTGAAAAATAGGGCCAGACTGGCAAAGACCAGATCAAAACCACGTTTCCATTCAGTGTTCGGATTAAAATTAAGAACCATCAGATTGCCAAGGGACTGGATCTCGGCATGATGCAGGCCAAAAATATAGATGTCAGGAACCAGATAGATACGTGCCCCTAATGATCGGCATCTCCTTAGAATTGTGAAGATCTTCTTCTCAGCCCGCATGGGCAGGGCAATATAGACATAATCAATATCATTATCGTTCAGATACTCCTCTACCATTGAGATATTACCCAATACAGGTTTCCCCATAACCTGCATGACGTCATTTTCTTTGATCTTATCATCAAAAAAGCCAATGACCTCAATCCCTGCCCAGGGAATAGCCTCAACTTCCCTGGCCAGTCTCATCCCAAGATCACCAGCCCCGACGATCACGGCATGCCGGACATTTTTGCCTTGTGATCGGTAATATCGAAGGATCTTTCTGGCAATCACATGAAGTACAAACAACAAGAGCGGGGTTGTCAGCGACCAAAACAAAAAAACTGCCCGCGAATAAGCCTGGGATATTTTAAAAATAAAAAAATAGAACAACAACACGCCAATAACTGTACCCCATGCTTTGACAATAACCAGAAACTCTTGATAAAATTTCCATCCTCGCCATGAACGATACAGCTGGAAGGAATGAAAACTGATAAGACACAAGAACAGAGTAATCAAGAGAAAGCGGGTATAATAAAAAGTCCAAGGTACCCGGTACCAGACAAGCAGAAGCCAGAAATAACCACCCACCACAATGATATCGAGTAAATGCAGGATCCTAACCATCACAGAGCTTTGCTCGCGTAGATTTGCAGATAATATATTCATGCTCGCTTACAGTTAAACAAATGTTCCATATCAGTACCGGATAATTGACTCAAGGAAGGGATAATTGGTACTTGTAATGTATGGCCAAGTTGATCAAACGCATCAAGCTTCCTGGTGGGATTACCGTCTCAACAAATTTCATCCCACCCTACTGCATCATAATATGATGCTAGCTCAAAGATGTTATATCTTAATATCTTTTTTCAAAACCCTAGCCAGTAAAACAGCTTTAGTACATTGAAAAATAAAAAACAAACACCAATTCCATGGGATCTTGGTAAACAAACGGCTTAACAATAGATCTCCCAGCTTGAGGAGAGCATCCGGTAAATGCTTGAGACAAGAGGCAAGCCCGGCAGCTCCCGTACGACCTATCTTTAAAGGGTGCAGAGAAAGAAAAAGAGCATAATTCTGTATCGAGTCACGCATTTTAGAAAAGACCTGCTGTTTACTCATCACCCCCATATGGGAACAAGTGTTATCAATGTGCGTTATGGTAAACGATTCTCCCAAGCGAATTCCCCACTCAATATCTTCGAATCCGTAGCCGGTAAATCGTGGATCGAAGTGAACAGACTGCATTATATCACGACGCACCATGATATTTGAGGTAAAAAGATATCGCCAGGGAATGCTTCTCCTGACAGATGATGGCAGGGCCTCTGTCTTACCACTTTTATAAAGATAAAAAGAATATTCGGGATCCTTCTGTTTATTCTGACAATAACTGATTCCACCACAGACAATCTCTCGGCCCTGCCGCCCCTGTTCCAGATAGGTTTGTATAAAATCATCCCGATCAGGAAGCATATCGGCATCCAAAAAGAGGACATACACTCCTTTTGCCTGCTGAAGAAGCACATTACGTATCTCCGCCCGCCCCTTATTTACAGCGGACTCCTCATACCTGACAAGAGAGAGTTGCTCTGCCACTGTTCTGTTGGTAAATTTCTCTGTGGAGCCGTCATCCATGACAATTATCTCCGCCCGCTGCCCTTCCGACAGATGCAGACATTGAGAATAAAGGCTGGTAAGCAGTGGCCCAACATCCCAATTATAGGCAGGAATTAAAACAGAAAGAAAAACAGGAGAATCCATCGTAACAACTCAAAATTTAGTTTTTTTTACCAGGGCCAATTTGCTCCTGTATAAACGAATGAGATGGTTCCATTCGAATTTTTCCAGTAAAATACGTATCTGCCGTTTAACCATGAGAAAATAGTAATAGCTTTTCGTGGTAAAAAAAGACTTCTCCAATAGCTCAGTTCGTGCTTTATGGGTTTCCTGCAGTGCCCTTTTCCAATGTGCCTCGGAGACACCGTCATGCTGCATATTGGCAAGAACCAACTCAATGGCCAGAAACTTGACCCTTTGCCTTTTAAAACGCAGCAACAACTCATAATCCATGGCAAATTTGTAATCAGTGGCAAAAAGACCGTAATGGTGATAGATGCCGGCGCGGACAAAACAGCTCGGGTGAGTAACAGTCATCTCGCGTTCAAGCAGAGCTGGGACAGAATGACAGAGATATTCTCGTTTCAGACCTTTCCAGAACTGTATGCCCCCGCAGATAACGCCGACGTCCGGTTCTGCCAGGAAGTTTTCAACCACGCGTTTCACAGTATCTACCTCGTACCAGTCTCCAGCATTAACCAGCCCTATTATCTCTCCACGGGCGGCCCTGATACCTTTATTAAAGGCATCGCTGATCCCCTTGTCCGGTTCACTTTGCCAATAAGCTATTTTGGCATCATATTCACGAATAATAGAGACGGTGGTGTCATTTGATCCCCCATCAATGATAATGTATTCTATGGAGTCATAGCTTTGCCGCAAGACACTGTCAATAGTTTGCCGAATAAAGGACTCTCCATTGAACACAATGGTAATAATGGAAACCAGAGGATGCCAGGGCCCACCTTGCACCTCTATTCCACGGCTACGCAAGCCTCCCGTTACCTTTTCCTGTTGATTTTGTAGTGAATGACCTGTTTCCATAAAAACCTAGACCTTGCTCCGATACAACTCTGCGGTCTGAGACACACAGTTATCCCAGGAAAACATTTTTTCCCGTTCATATCCATGTGTTCGTAATAAAGTTACAGTTTCTTTTGATTGCACTGTCGACTCGATAACCACGCGCATCTCCTCTTCATCGGATGGATCAAAAAACATTGCGGCCTCTCCAGCTATTTCCGGCATTGCGCTGGTATTACTGCAGGCAATGGGACAACCGCAACGCATAGCCTCCAGAAGCGGCAAGCCAAAACCTTCATACAAGGATGGATAGACAAACAGAGCCGCATGCGAATAGAGAGAGGCCAGTAAGGTGTCATCTGCAGAGAGATGCTTTATCCGTTCACTCATAGATAATCCATCAAAAGTGGAAAGCTCCTCAGATGTAAATCCACCTCCACCAACACAGATGAGATCAAATTCAGAACGTAAAATCGTCGAATGACTGAAGGCTGAGAGAAGCCTCTTGAAATTTTTCACCCCACCTCTCAATCCCACATAGAGGAGATAAGGCCTTTGACAGTTCTCCACATCCTTGTTCTCCTCAGGTTTCTCAATTGATGAGGCCAGGGGAATAACCGTGATTTTTTCAGGAGAGACGCTGAGGTATTCAATGAGATCATCACGGGTATTATTAGAGATTGCAATCAGATGATCGGCGCGAGCAATCGCCTTTTCCTTGAGTTTCGGGATATCAAGATCAGGCCCTTTAAACTGGGAGGGAAAACGTTCATGAATCATATCATAAACAGAAAGGATGCGAGGAACAGCAACGGGCAGGGAAGTGGCAGAATAATAGGTCTCATGCAAGATATCTGGACACTGGCCCTTGAGAATTGCACGACTGGCAATACGATTAATGGCTGGAAGGATACGATGCATTCCAGGAAAGGAAGGGATCTTCCTGCCAATTTTATGAACCGAACTGCAATCAAGATATTCATTTATGTGAACAGGGGCAAGGACTGTTGTTTCGATCACCGGTGAGTAGACGGGCATCCTGCTGGCAAGTTCGACAAAATACCTGGAGATTCCCCCCATTTTCTGCAGGGAAAAAATCTGATAGTCGTAAAATATATGCATAAAATCAGGTTCTCGGCTTAACGACCATCCCAGGCTCTTTGGTATCCGGCTGCGGTTTGCTCAGCACAACGACGCCATGAAAAATTACCTGCTCTGGCCAGCCCCTTACGTACATAATCATTGCGAAGTTCCCTGTTCTCAAGCAAAGTCAACATAGCCTGGCATATTTGCTCTTTTCCCTGCGGGTCCAGAAGAATCCCTGCATCTCCAACAACTTCAGGCAAGGAACTGGTATTAGAGGCAATAACCGGGAGACCGCATTGCATCGCTTCCAAAGGTGGAAGCCCGAAACCTTCGTAAAGAGAGAGATAGAGAAATGCCTCGGCGCCGCTGTATAATGCACTGAGATAATGATCGGGGACAAAACCGGTAAAAATCACCCTGTTGCGCAATAGGGGATCATCATTGATCTCTTTAAGAATCTCTTTTACTTTCCAACCTTGGGTACCGACGAGAACGAAGGAAAGATCATCACACCCCGGCTCTTTCAGGATCTCCCGAAAACAACTCATGGACGTTTTGAGGTTTTTTCTCTTTTCCACTGTGGCCAAGGTAAGAAAATACCGCCCTTCAGGAATAAGAAATTTCTTTTTCACTTCTGCAATCAGCGCATTATCACGCACCGGATAATAAAGGTCCGGTGACGCAGCCAGGGGAGTGACAAAAACTCTCTCAGGATCCATCTGAAAATAGGTGCAAATATCGTTTTTGGTACATTCCGAGATGGTAAAGAGAAAATCATTCTGGGGAGAAAAAGACTCGACGATAGGCCGGAATTCATCCACAAAGCCATCGGCAAAATATTCCGGATGGATAAGAGGAATAATATCATAAATGGTCAGCATGCGGACAGGATGCTGACGGGAACAAAAACAAGGTAGAGAAGAATAATGGGAATGAAACAGATCAGCCTTTTTTCCAATCCTCCGGGATAAAGACATACGATACAATTTTGAAAGAACTTTTGCCGTTATACTCTCCTGTTTTGTTTCATGACTACATCCGGCAAGAGAGATCAGCGTCTGCTCAAACCAATTTTTCGGAAATGATTTTGCGGCAAAATTTTTCTCTGCAAGATAGTGATCCGTAAGCTGATTCACCTGCAGAGAAGAAAGAGAGGAAAAATAAAGATCCAGATCATCACGGGCCAACAACTCAAGCGCCAGACTACTGATAACCCTGTATATACCGGTTCTTGCCGTCTCAAAAAGCTGGGCCAGACCGATAACTCCCACATCTATGACTATTTTCATGGAACAGATTGCTGCAGGTGACGCAGTTTTATGGTTGAGCCGGAACAATCAGGCTTGCGTCTGCATGTATTCAGTATTCAGTTATGCCGGACTATGACGTTTTAAGCAACTCATCAAAATAAGGAATTGTTTTTCTTAATCCTTCTTCCAGTTGAATATTCGGTTCCCATCCCAGCTTTTCTCTAGCCAGGCTAATATCAGGCTGACGCTGGATAGGATCATCACTAGGCAAAGGTTTGTAATCCAGCTTTGACGATGATCCAGTAAGATCAATAATTTTTTCCGCCAGTTCCTTGATAGTAAACTCTCCTGGATTACCGGTATTGACCGGTCCGGTGAAGCCATCAGGGCTGCCCATCAAACGAACAAAGACCTCAATAAGATCGTCAACATAACAAAAAGAACGAGATTGGAGTCCATCACCATAAATGGTAATGGGAAGCCCCTGAAGCGCCTGCATAATAAAGTTAGAGACAACCCTTCCATCATTTGGATGCATTTTAGGCCCATAAGTATTGAAGATACGAGCTACCTTGATACGCAGGTTATGCTGACGACGGTAATCAAAAAAAAGGGTCTCAGCACAACGTTTCCCTTCGTCATAACAGGATCGAAAACCGATGGGGTTGACATTCCCCCAGTAATCTTCAGTTTGTGGATGAATCTTCGGGTCACCGTAGACTTCACTGGTTGAGGCCTGAAAAATCTTTGCGTTCACCCTCTTGGCAAGCCCAAGCATATTAATCGCGCCATGCACACTGGTCTTTGTGGTCTGTACCGGATCGTGCTGATAATGAATCGGGGAGGCAGGACAGGCCAGATTATAGATCTCATCCACCTCAACATAAAGCGGAAAAGTCACATCATGACGCATTACTTCAAAATGTGGATTTTTTAGCATATGAAGAATATTATCCTTGCTACCGGTAAAAAAATTATCCACACAAAGAACATCATGCCCATCATTTAACAGTCTCTCACATAGATGAGAACCAAGAAATCCAGCCCCACCCGTCACCAATACCTGTTTTCGCATTTGTGATTTCATAGTTGTCCAGTAATGCATGAAAAAGAAAAGTGGTTAATGGTTAGAATCCAACAGAACAGTAACCGATCAGACAACATATACATAAAAACATGCAGAGCCAGTAAATCATACTGGTAAAATTTACATTTTATTAATATATGACACTAAACTTTTAATTAATCCGTTAAATTAAAAAATTGCAAGGATGAATCGCACAATACTCCGATCTTATAAACAATTACAAATACTAGGCAGAACATCTATTTTTAACGTCTAGTAAAATAATAACTAACAAGGTGCCCTGTGAAACTAAGCATTGTCGTACCGGTTTATAATGAAGAAAAAACAATTAATTCGATTTTAGATCTCATTGAGGAAGCGCTGGAAGGATTGGCCTCAATAAGCTCATATGAGTTGGTTATTATAGATGATCATTCTACCGACAACTCCAAAAGAGTACTGGAGGAAAAGGTTAAACAGAAAAAAAATTACACACTACTTTCCCATGAGGTGAATTCCGGAAAAGGTGCTGCCATCCGCACAGGAATAGCAAAAACGACAGGCGATATCGTCCTCATTCAAGATGCCGATCTTGAATACGACCCCAATGATTACGCCATTCTTTTGCGCCCCTTTGCAGAAGGAAAGGCTGATGTGGTGTATGGCTCCCGTTTTAAAGGAGAGGTCTCCAGAGTCCTCTACTTCTGGCATTATATGGGAAATCGTTTTCTAACATTCCTCTCCAATATGTTTACAAATCTCAACCTTACCGATATGGAGACCTGCTACAAAGCGTTTCGCGGAGACATTATTCGTCACATGATTCTCACTTCCAACCGATTTGGTATCGAGCCGGAAATGACCGCCAAAATCTCCAAGATAAAAGGGATTCGAATTTATGAAGTCCCTATTTCCTATTTTGGCCGGACCTATGAAGAGGGTAAGAAAATCAATTGGAAAGATGGATTTTCAGCCATCTGGAGTATTCTTAAGTTTAATAGATTTACAAGCTATAAAAACTCGTTCCGAGACGACTTTGATTTTAATCAATACGATAAAAAATAATGCCTTGGTACCGAAACTTTCTTTCTCTCATTCAGGGTAGTCAAGGTGAAAAATAGAATTTACTCCTCATGTACAAGGTACCAGCTCCCTTCATTTGACAGAAAAAGAATATTCTTTATCCTAACTGGGGCATTTATTGTTCTAGTGGCCTTGTACTTGCGAATGTCCGGTCTTTTCAGAGGATTAGGCGAACTAGGATATATTTTCCATCCTGACGAGCCCAAACAAATCACAGCCTTGCTTAACTTTCTTAATGGAGATTATGTCCATTACTACGGGAGTCGCTTTTATGACGGTTACCCATATGGCCTTAATCATCTTGACGAATACTTGCTGCGCCCATTGCTCTTTTTCTTCGGGGCCGAAACTCCAAACCATTACTCACTTTACTATGTTGGCCGCCTTCTTCGTGTGATATACGGAATGGTCACCATGGCCATTGCCTACAAACTGGTTTACACCTTAGTTAAGAACAAGACTGCCGCCTTACTGGCAATGTTTCTCTTGGCCATAGCGCCGCTCTCCATAACAGTTAGCCACTTTGCAACTGGAGATATTGGCGTTGATCTATTTACAGCCATCTGTTTTCTCTTCCTTCTATTCTATATTGACAAAGATCAGAAACAAACATGGATGTTTGCCAGTGGAGTTGCCGTAGGTGCAGCATTTTCAGCAAAATACAACGGTCTTCTTGTTGGCATGGTTCCAACAATGGTACTTTTCTTTGAATTCCTTCAAGATAAACACATTCGACTTTTTGCAAAGAGATCTTGTGTATTGATTTCAGGTACAATAACGGGGATACTCCTTTTCACTCCTCATTTGCTATTAGATTTCAATACTACGCTAGCTAATATGGCAGTAAACTTCCAATTTATTAAAAATTATAATGTCCCGGCCGAGATCCTTGCCAAATCACCAGTAGAACGAGCGATACTGGGTTTAACAAACAACAGCTTCTATATTATAAATTCCCTTGGCTGCATTGCCTGCCTCTCTTTGATTACCGGATTATTTATTGCAGGAAAACAATATCTTTCATGCCTTCATTTTCAAAAAAAACCTGTGTGTTCCCAGAACATCTTAATCCTTTCCATAGCTCTCTTTCCCCTGCTCTCTCTCTTTATTGCCTTAAGCGGGAAATATGTTGTCCAACCATTCCATTTTTCCTATTTACAACTACCGATTATCGTCGTGACTTGCTCCCTGCTCTCTCTTCTTTATGCCTCACAGTCCATTTTATTAAAGGGAAGCAGTCTACTTCTTGTCATATTGATTACCTTTGAATTTGGCAGCATCAGCTGGAAGGAAAATTTCTTCTGGAGACTTGAAGACAACTTGTTTTATGAACAAAATTTTCCTGCATCGATTTATTCACCAGAGTCCTTAAAAAGCAGGCAGAGTGGTAGTATTCGTTCCTTATACCTGGAGCCAAGCGGGACATCCGTTTTTAAAAATCTAAAACATCACGCCAAAGGACCAGACTCACATTTCTGGAATACCATTCAGGTAGCCCCTCTGCCGCAGATTCCAAATGCGATAGGGAAAAACTGGATCTTTCTCAATGGGCCGAGCTTTCCCCGAAATGAAAGAATGCTTTTTATCCACGGACAAGCGCATGGGACAACCTTAAAAAAATATCTTGTTCTCCCGACTGGAAAAAATGTTCCGGAACTGGGGATTCGTAGCGGATCATATGCCACAGAAGTGTTTATAAACCTTGGGGGGGCAACCACTACCATCAAACTGGAGGCTCATCAACAAAAAATTGTGCTGCTGAAACCAAAAAAATGGAAAATCAGTGACGGTGAAACAATAAACCAAGGGGTACGCATCATTCCCCTGGAGCTATCTGTTCCCCATGATGATATCTGGGTGACTCTCCTCACAACCCAAAAAGAAAAAGAATTCTTTACTCTCTTTGGGGGCGGCCAGGAAGCCTCCCCATCTGTTCCGGAAAAGATACCCGAAGAACTCGAAGAGCAATACTTAAAGGCTCTCAGCCATATACGCTACATGGAAGCTTCTCCTTCATGGAAAGTACAGGCTGGTGAGATAATCCCCATGTGGGAGTTTGTCCTGCCGGCTGGCAGTTACAAGATTACAGGTGAAATTGAAGGACTTGTCGACGAATCTCTCATTACTTTCGAGCTTGAAGATGCAAAGGGCGGCTTATATAAGCAACAAAAGCAGATGTTTCCAATCAAGAAAGGACTGCAAAAAATGGAATATAACTTCACCAAGCCTTTTGTGCCCAATCAGGGGCGACTAGTCATAAGCGGAATAAAAGGTGACTGCATCATACAGACATTCAAGCTTATTCCTGATTACAAAAAAATATCCACTGACCTTGAGATATGGCGGAACAGTGGGCTAAGACCGCCATGGGTATCACGATTTGGGAAGTAACCTCTTTCTATCATTGAATTTCAATACGATTAATATCTATCCCAAGTTTTCTTGAATCCTTGCTGAGGGGGATAAATCTTGTCGATTCTATTTTAAGACTATTCAACCTGACAAGGGTCTCAGGGATAGAAAAGATATATGCATTCTGCTCTTTTTTCTTAAAGGGCAGGAGTATCTGGTTATTGGCAGTCAGCGTTAACTGCAGACTGGACATCTCATTATCGGGACGCCATCCATGAGTATACAGGAGTAATTCTTGATCCTTGCCAGGCTGAATCGTGTAGTTAAGATCATAAAACCTTGCATCTCCGTTTGTCCAGGAATCGCGATAAACACCCTTTGTCTTGGTCAAATCTGCTCTCCAAACCGGCAATCCCATATCATTAAACCAGGGAGCCAGCAAGCTCATATCTTTTGTCTGAAGCGGAAAGTGACCATTCCAAAGGAGCGCTGAAGGATTTGGCAGATCAAGACGAATCTCAGCATCGGCAAGAGTAAAAAGTGAATAGTTTTGTAAATCAAATCTGTTGGAGATCACAGATTGCCCATATTGTCTAATCAACACTTTCTCACATTCAGCGGCAACAGCCTTCTCGCATATTAAAGCCTGCCCTAATTCCGGTTTTACAAAATAGCGTAAAGGTTTGTTTTTATATTTAGTGCTATGTCTTGGTAAGGCAATCTCTTCCTTACTCTCCTCCTTGAACACCTCACGTAATCTCGCACTCAACCAGCGATCAGCTAGAACAAAATCAATATTCTGGTCAACAATTAATTGTATTAACTGTGCAATGTCATCAGGAGAATCCTGCCTCAACGAGCCATCCGTCTGAAAAAAGAATAACTCTGTTATTGGGGAAGAACTCTTTTCCAGAAAAAGAACCCTCACATACCGTGCAAGAACGGGAGCAAACAAGGTTTCTACTTTCCCCCATGGTCCCCCAATATATATGCCAGGGCCTGCGTGAAATCCATTACCTGTTTCAGGCAAGGAACTATATATTTCATCATAATGGATACCATCCAGTGAGGTATAAACCTCATAGCGTCCAGGTCCCTTCCACTTATTGGCGGAAGGATCCTGCCAGGTGAACATCCAGAGTGCACACAATTTTCGTACCTTTCCTGTATCAAAAGACAGGGTCTGACCGGTAATTGTTTTGAGATCAGAACCGACATCCTGACTACGGTCCTGAAACAACTCACCAACCATTTCAATTTTCTCATTGTCAGAAGAGACAAATTGTATTTCTTCACTTGGAATAACCTGCATAGAAAACTGCGGCCTTGAATGCAGATTAGTGAAAAGAAAATAGTCATGAATCTGTTCGACTGTGAAGCCTACTCCCAGCTCTTTCAAGGTATTTTCTAAAGAAATTTTAGACTCTGCGGTGGAGAGATATCCCCTGTTTAAATCCGTTTCAGCAAACTGGGCATTGGGTTGATAGCGTTCTGAATCTGCATGGGTAAAGGCAATCTTATTTTGTGAATACATACTGAATTTCTGCCCCTTGAGCCCAAAATAGGAATCACCATAGGTAACAACGCTTTTTAAATTATTTGCCAGGGCAGCACTCACTATATCACGCGCTATTTCCTGTTCCGAACACGCATGATCAGCGTTTCCAGCAATAAATAAAACAGTACCGGCAACCTGATAGCCTAACCAAATACAAAACAGTACTGAAGCGGTTATCTTCAATATACGTTTTTTCTGGCCGGCTATAGCCAATGACCAAAGCATACAGAGAAGCATGCACCAGAAATTAATGGCGTATCGAGGGGCCTTAATTGTGGCCATATGATGCTGGACGTACATCATCAGGAAAAGCAGACAATACGAAAACGGAATAAGATAGTTGATTTTCTGTAACTGTTTAAGCTTACAACATATTAGAGCATAAAGAGCTAAGAGGAAAGCTATGGAAAGAAGACTGAGACTGCCGTATACTACCAGATATCTGACAATCGGTATTTCAATGGTATGGATGAAATTCCAGATAAGCAGATCGAAGATATTAGTGCCAAACAAATTGGAAAGTGCCTTAACAACGCCAGCCCAGGATATCTGAACACTTTCTGATACCCCTCCCAGAAAAGAGCCGGTTTCAAAATAAAATGGTACAAATCCAGTTAGGCCGACAATCGCAGTTCCCATAAGTGACAAGACGATGTCAAAACGAAAACGTTCCCTGAGTACAAAAATCCCCAACATACTTGCAGCAATAGCAATATATGGAAAGCTAAGAGGATGAACCCAGATACCGATACCCATAAGGATACCAACACAGGCAGCATGCACCGCAAGAGATGTTTTTTGGACATTCTCCTGCAGCATTCTCAAGGAAAGCCAGAGCATGGCAGTACCAATACACAATATTACCGAGTATCCCCCATAAGTTGCTATGGAGTACCAAAACACATAATATCCTGGAAAGGCGGTACAGGCCGCAGCAACAAGTCCAGCTGTTCTGTTATGAATACGTGAAAAAAGAAGATAGGAAAAAACAACCCAGCCAAGGCTAAAGCTTATAGGGGACAAACTCACTACGAATTCAGAAAAACCGAACAGAAAAACAAACATTGCCGCCAAATACGCTTCTAAGGCACCGAAATACGGCTGACCATAAAAAAACAGCGGTCTGTCACCATGGACAATATTGACACTCATCAAGCCAACAGTACCAGTGTCAAAAGTAGAGGTATAACTAAACCACGATCCTGTTAGGAGCAATACAGCGGCAAATACAACAATCAATCCCAAAAACAATCGGTCCCAAAAAATGGCTTTCATAAGATTTGATTATTCTTTTATGGGATACGTAGACAGAACCTTTACCTTTACCCAGCTTAGACTTAGCAGGATTACGGTGTGTCGAGAAGAAGCATCAACCAGGGAAAGGACACGGGAGGTTTTGGTATGGCTTCAAACCAGACAACAGCCATAGCGTAAAATCCTTTCGAGTTGGGATGAAGCTGATCCCCATAACATCCCCTTGGATTTGTATACCAGTACCAATATGGCGCAAGAGCATTATACTGATCAGCAAGAACAACACCTTTTTCGGAAGCTAAACTACGGATATACTCATTGGCCTTATCAAGCTCTTTCCAGGTATTATCCCAATCCGGCGTTATTGTAGCCAGAACAGGCTCTATTCCCTTAGCTCGAACCTTGTCTATCATAACCCCAAGATTAAAACGAATAACACTCGGATCCTCATGATGAAATAAGTCATTTGTTCCTTGAAGCAACAAAACATAGTCCACTTTCAAGTTACACGAGCTATTTAATACTGTATCTAATCTATTCACCCCTTCTGAGGTCGTTTCGCCACCTTTGCCGAAATTTTTAACTGTTGAGTCTGGACCATTAGCATTTACAAATGTCTCCAGATAAACAGGATAATTATAATCCCCGTCATCCCAGCCATCACATCCCAGTATAGACACCTCACAACCCTCTGTAAGACTATCTCCAAAAGCTATTATAGTTTGACTAAACCCAACATCAGAAAACAATAAAATGCCACCAAGGAAAATAGATAGCACGCAAATAGTTAAAGTTATTTTATAAATTTTCATACTTTGCAATACACTAAACAGCCTACGGCTAAAACAAAGATAAAGGAAGGGATCCAGCCCCATCAGTTCTTTTAATAAAAAGAGACGCCTTACGAGAATCTTCAACAAAATCTGGAACAAGGAAACTACCCTTATATCCACGGATCAATTTTTTCCGTATAATTTTTTCCGACTCATTTGAAACTGTTTGCCACTGCTGTCCTTTCCAGACCTGTGACACGATTACATACTTTCCATCAAGATACGTTTGCCAAGATAGATTAATATTACCTGACTCATCAAGGGCGAGTGCAGGCTGAATATCAGGTACTTTATTTTTATCATGTGCCCTAACAGGCAAATCCCAACCCTGTCCATTCCAGCGGGACCAAAAGATCTCTGGATATATATCATCAATAGCTGTCCAGGCAATCCAGGGCGTATTGTCATGATCTACGATAATGGCAACTGCTTTATTATTGTCAATCCCTGTATTAATCTGCCTTGGTTGCAGCCATCCGGAAGCACTGTAAACAGTAAATTGTATAAAACTTCCATTCTTGTCCTGACGTGACCAGACGACCCATACCTTCCCATCAGTTCCCGAACTGCTTGCAGGCTGAAAAACCAAATCAGCACTATGACTGAGTTGAACGGGAGTGGTCCATTTGTTCTTCGTAAAACTACTGTAATATATCTGTTCCCCTTGACCATAATTCTTCGCGGACCAAACAAGTTTTGTATCCTGCTCTTGCTTGATGCTCTCTGCTTTTTGAGCATGCAGGACCTGACTCAACAATAGGTTGAGAATGAGACACATTAAAACAATCGTACAAAAAAGAAACGAGCCATGCCGGCTGTATATTTTATGAAAAAAACTACTTAAGAGAATATTTAACCCACAGTATCTCATAACACACCTAAAGCCACAAAAGAATTCCGTCAACTTTTTCTGCAAAATTTATTCAAAACCATTAATTGTCGATCATCGCATTCAGTCTTTTCTTATTATCTTACGAATATAATAGGTGGGCTTGTCCTGCGACTCATGATAGGTTCTTGCCAACATTTCTGCAACCAAGCCAATAGTCACAAACTGTACCCCGACAAAAATCAATAATACGGCAAGAAGCAACAGAGGCCGATCAGAGAGAGGAACGCCATAAAGCTGCCGCTGAACTGTTAAAACAATTGCCAGCAAACCTCCAAGAGACCCTGAAACAAACCCGAATGTACCAAACACATGAATAGGCCTGGTCGCATAATTCAATAAAAATTTAACCGTAATCAAATCAAGTATCACCCGCAATGTTCGAGAGATGCCATATTTGGATGTACCAAATCTCCTTGGTCGATGGTTAACCTTCACCTCTGCAATGGAAACACCCATTGCACTGGCAATTGCAGGAATAAAGCGGTGCATCTCACCATATAACTTAATAGTTTTAATTACCTCACGCCTGAAGGCTTTCAAAGTACAACCATAATCGTGCAAATGTACGCCAGTTGCAAAGGAAATAATTCTGTTTGCAATCTTTGAAGGCAGTTTTCGACTGAAAAAGGGGTCCTGACGATTGTATCGCCAGCCGGTTACCATATCAGCACCTTCATTTATTTTTGCAAGCAGCATAGGAATATCTGCTGGATCATTTTGCAGATCAGCATCCATGGCAATAATAATATCACCATTTGCCATATCAAATCCTGCGCTCATCGCTGCAGTCTGCCCAAAATTTTTCCGAAGTGAAATTAAACAAATACGAGAATCGAACTGTTGTAAATTCTCCAGAATTTCTAGACTGCAATCGCTACTTCCATCATCTACAAAAAGTATCTCATAGTTTAGTCCTGTTTTTTGCAGTGTTTGAGTAAGCTCATCATAGAGAATGGGTATATTCTTTTCTTCATTCAACAGGGGAACAACAACAGAAACGTCCAATTTTCCTTCCTCTAACTGTTTATCTTTAATTGTAATAATGACAACACGTATCGAATGATAAATTTCAGGTCACTACCATGAAGATCTCAATGGATGCAACATCTAGATTCAGATACAAACTGCTCTTTCAATCTGTTAGCTGATAAAGATAGAAGAATGTAGGCGATACACCAAATTTCTGCACAAGAGGATCTTCATACTTGGGAGATTTGCATTGCAGTTTATAACCGTATTTTTCAACCAGAGCGGAGAAATCAACTCCATTATTAAGGGCAAGTTTTTCCCCTCCATGACCTGCAGCATTGGGAACGATAAAGAGATGCTTTACCTTGTTTGCAACAAGAAGCGCAAGCCACCAATCAATAGCCTCAAGACTACATTCTGAGAAACTATGTATATTTACCGCAAGATCAATTTGCTGCTCCTGCAAGCGCTCAGCTATATTATCAAGAGGAATAACTGACACCTTGTCTTCAATATGACGAAATTTACTGTGATACTCTGACAAAAAAGTAGACTCGGGCACTGCATCAGTGCATAAGTATGCCATCAAATTGGAAAAGGAGCTTGCAGCGCGGTATGCCAGACGACCATAACCAGCGCCAATATCCAAAATCTTCAAATCATTGATTTGTGAAAGCTTAAGATACTTTTCAAGAAAATTAAGCTCAATTACTGAATCCAACAGATCCCTGCTGACGATCTGAGAATTTACAGTATAAGTATATACACCAAAGAGACCATCCTCATTATTTTTCTGTAAAAGTCCTAGTGAGTCAATGGCTTTTACATAATAGGCAGTCAGGCAATAGTTGATCTCATCACAATTTGGATCTTTTGTTTGCCAGACATAGCAGTTATCTCCTCGAAAAGACTGTAAGTCATAGGATTGAACATATTCATCTGTCCAAACGATAGGAAGGGATGCCTTAAGCTGAAACTGGGAATAGCGCTGTCGAAGTTCCTGCAAGCGCGAATTGTCAATATTTAGATATTCCGCACCTCCATCCGGCAAACACAATTCCTGACTTTTGCCAGACTTACCTGTTTGCCAGTCATAGAGTATCGATTCCTTTACAATTCGAAGGCCCAATCCAGACAACAGGTTATTTACTATTCGGGTAAAAAACATAATATATTTCTGCTGATTGATTTCCTTACCATTCTAAAAAAACAAAGCAACCTTATCTTCACAAAGACAAGGTTGCTTGAGAACACATTCCTCTTCAAACAGATACTTAACGATTAACAATCATTTCATTACAGCCGAGCCCCAACAGCTAGTAGTTCCTGAAGGAAATTCTTCGAAAAGCAGATTGCTTCTGTTGCGGCCATTACATTCACCCGCTTTTCGATCACATAATGAGTGTACCATTGTACCCATCCAACAATTAGGCATTCCTTCCTCCAACCCTTTACCCCTTGAAGTTGGAATGAGATAATCCCAGGATTGAAGCTTAAAGGTTTTTCCACCATCTGTTGACCATACAGCACAAATCATGGAATTAATACCATTAGAGAATCGCGGATAAGGGGTTGGAGAAGGATAAACAAACCACTCCATCTTATTCAGGTAAAAATCAACTTTGCTCATATAGACTTCCTGTAATACAGGAGTTACAATATCAGCAGCAGTTTTAGGAGCGACAGGAGGTTGAGGCCATGCTCCTACCCATTTTGTTATATCCACACTTCCGGCAGGAAATTCAGTCACATTAACAACTGTTAACGAAGTGGAAGCCGTCAAGGTTCCAGCCACAGAACCCTCAACGACACCAGATGTCAACAACAATACCGCGCTTAATACCGTGAAATATTTTTTCATTCTCTTTATATTTATCAAAACAAGACTCCTTGTTACTAGCTGACATTATACGTTTGCAACGCGTTGTTCCTCAGAAATCAGGAAAAACTCCATGTTCTTTAAAGCTCTATATGTTATTTAACCGGTGGTTTTAACAGCAACATGTGAACACCGGCATTAAGTTTACTGCTTTTTGGATACGAACAGCTTATCTTGACCTGGCCAGATGTTTGACCAGCAGTCACGGTTGCAAGGCCACTTGCGTCAATAGTAACAATGCCCTCATTGCTGCTTTCCCAACCAACCTGTTCGGTAATATTTGTTGAAACTCCTTGTGCATTGACTCCAAACGCAACAAACTGCTGTTTCATAACTGTTGTAAAAACCCCAACATGCTCAGGATACAATTTGATACTCACAAACTCATCAGCAAGACAACTACCTGCCATCGACAAGAACATCACCACCAGGACAAAAACAGCAGTTATATTCTTTTTGTACCATTGGGCAATCTGCTTCTTTTTCAAAACTACTCCTCCTATTCATAAAATGAATATATAATTAAATAAAAAAAATTAACTCATCAAGATGTTTAAACCACATATCATCTTGATTAAATAAGGATACGCTATTCTCAGTCATATAGTTACAAACTATCAAGAATTCCCCTTTGAGAGCGAGATCAATCCACACAAAAATAGAATATCTATAATTACCTACTTAAAATAAGTAATATTTAATTTACTCCAAAATCATCTTTTTGTCAAACACATCTAAGAAGATGACTCTGAAAACCATCTTTTTAGAAAAAATCGAAATAATATAAAGAAGCATCTTTCCTTCCCCCTTCTCTGCCTATTGTTTTATGTAAAATACAGTTTTTTGCAGGGACACATAATGCAGAATTGTGAGGCTTATAAAACTTAGCGTAGAGGCAACAGCGGAACCCATCACGCCAAATTTGGGGATCAGCAGATAATTACACACCAGGTTCAACAGGGCAGAGATCCAGCAGTTACGGTTATCGAATCTAATATTTCCAGTGGCCCCAAGTATAACCCCTGCTACATACCCCACCGGTTTCACTAATGATGACGCTAAAAATATATAAATCAGTAAAATTGAATCATCATATTTTCCTTTGTATATCAAATGAATTGCTGTAGGCGCAGCAACCGCAATAATTGACACAATTGGAATAATCCCAATATACATGTCTTTTACTGATTGACGAAAAATCATCCTGATTCTGTTCTCATCATTAACACCTGACAAGACAGAGACTTGAGGTAAACAGACACGGAGCACTGAATCAAAAACAACATTCACCGCTTCGTTGACAAATAAGGCCATACCATATACGCCAACTTCTTTAGGGGAACAAAAATACCCTAACATCAGGACATCTACCTTAAGAATAACCAGAGAACTTATTCCACTCAAAACAGTGAACTTAGAGTAATGAACAATCTTCCATAATAATTCTTTATCTATCCGGGGAGTAAGTTTAATAAACCGGTGAAAAACAAGCACTCCAGCAAGGGCTGCCGATCCTGTGGCCAAAGAAAAAATAATAATCAGCTTTTCCGTGGAGAAACTCCCCACAACGAAATAAGCAACTGTAAGGAATAGAATAAAAACCAGAGAGCTCAGCAACTCATAAAAAAACAGAAGCCTCATTTTTATCTGAGAGATTAGAACCTGCCCCACATACATATAAGCGGTCAAGGTAAAAAGCATAAACGGTAGAAACAACAACAACCTCTTTCTCTCTACCCCGGAGTACTCGACAATGAAATCAGAACAGACAAGAATCACAAAAGAGACAATCAGGACATAGAAAATTTTCAGCAAAATCATCTGAAAATTGACCACCTCGGCCTTATTTTCTCCATCACTTGCAAATTTGATAAATGGTAGATTGAGGGAATTCTCAGAGAAAAGACGAGAGAAGAAATAAATAGACAAGAAAATATTAAAGATACCAAACTCATACTTTGACAACAACAAGCTGGCTATAAAAACAAGGAGGAATCTGCTGAAAGCCCGGCATACAGTTGCGCCAAATGAAAAAAAATTATTCTCATTTTTCTGCAATATCGACAAAATAGACATATAAGCCACTTCACACAGCAGAGAGGATGCAGAACTTACTTCGTGGCACTTAAAAATCCTTTCACCAAACCCAGAATTGCCTTCACATTGCCTCGCCTAAGCTCCCTGACTATTGTTTTCACACTGAGAAATGGTAGAAAAAGATTAAAACAGAACCATTGGAACGCTGTGGAATGACGTTTGAAGAACATCCTCATATTTTTGCCTTTCATGCAGGTATAATCAGCTGTATATCCAGAAAAACCTGTTTTTGAACCTAAATGATAAACAACAGCATCCGGAACGAAGAGAAAAGGAGCCATGGCGGGATTAGCACGTAAAACCATATCTATATCCTCATAACCATAAGGATCGAAAGAGACGTCAAATCGGCCAGCCCTTTCAAGGGCCTTACGGTGCATTAAAACAGTGGTTGTTGGCACACAGTTCGGGAATCGCTCATTCTTGTATTGCCCTGCATCAACTTCTCCATGTCCTCGTGTCTGTGTAGATCCTGTGTAAAAATTAAGCTTTGGGCCTCCGGCACTATCTATAATTTTATCAGTTCCCAGTTGATATAAAAGAGGCGAAGCAATCTCAACAGAGGGATCTTCACAGGATTCCAGGCCATCCACCAGCTTGTTCAAAAAATCGGGCATGACAACAATATCATTATCCATGAATAGGATATATGTGAATGCAAGATATTGCAGGGCATATTCTATGGCTGTATTGCGTCCACCAGCGGCGCCAATATTTTCTTCATTACGCAAGACAATAACATGAGGAAACTTCTGGAAAACTTCATCCTGAACCCCGTCTTCGGAGCCATTATCTACAAGAATAATTTGTTTATGTTCATACTGACATTTAAGAAGACTGTCCAGACAATCCAAAGTAAGTTTTTTTTGATTACAGGTAAGGATAACAACGGCAACAAGAGGAGAACTCATTACTTAATTCTCCGCCATCAGATTTTGGAATATCTCAAGGGTTTCAACAGCACATTTTTCCCAACTGAAAATTTTTGAACGCTCAAACCCTTTTTCACGCATTTCCTGCTGCAGCCCTTCATCATTCAATACTTTTTTCATTGCGTTTGCAATGGCTTGACTATCAAGAGGATCAACAGCGACAGAGACACCATGGGTCAATTCTTCCAGACCGGTCCCTTTTGAGGTAACAATGGGACAACCACAGGCCATGGCCTCCGTGGTCGGAATAGGAAATGCTTCAATAATAGTTGGATAGAGATAAAGTTTTGCCAGGCTGTAAAATGCCGGAAGATCCTCTTGGGGAACAAGACCAGGAAAGACAAGGTCATCTTGTATCCCAAGAGCTTTCAGATCATGTTCTTCTCCATAACGGTGACAATCGCGACCGACCACGACAAACTTTTCTTTACCACCCATCTTTTTATACAGGGAATAGGCTTCTGCCATTCTTTTGAAATTTTTGCGCGTATTTCTGGTCCCAGGATCGTAACGGATGACCGTGAGAATAAACATTTCGGGCAGATTGTACTTTGAGCGTACTATTCCTAAGGCCTGCTTATCCGAAACAGGCTTGAAAATCTTGTTTGGCCCAAAGTAGATTGTTTTAATTTTCTTTTTACACCAGGGAAATGCGTTCACAAAACAATCAGTTGAATAGTCAGAGACAGAGCTGATATAATCGGCCTTACGAAAGTAGAGGGGCATAACCCTTTTAATATAAAAATTATCCAAAGTAGTGTACACCTCATCATAAGGTGGCACAAACCAGTCAGCGCCGTGAACAACCATCACTGTTTTACAACGAGTAAATAGAGGCACAGTGAATTTGGGATTAAAAATCAGATCAATTTTTTCGTGTCGTGCCGCCCTGGGTATTGTGAGCTGGTCCCATATGGCTTTGTTTTTGCCGGGCAGTAATACTTCCCGGCAGTTGGTAAATTTGCTGTAAGATCCAAGATGCTTTTCACTTTTATAGAAGAGGACATACTCATTATCATGGTCCAGTTTTAACAACTCTTCCACGATGTTTCTGGCATATACTCCGATTCCTCCAGCCTCGTCAGCTGATCGCATCATAATAGCTATGCGCATTGCTCAACTCCTTCACATCTCGTGCCGGTGACAACTGCCGGGATCCCTTTTGCTATTGAATTGGGGGGTATTGATCTGGTCAATACGGCTGAAGCTGCCACGACGCATCCAGTACCAACCGTTACCCCGCCCAGAACTGTTACATGGGCACCAAGCCAGACATTATTGTCGATCATTACACCGCCATCATTTTTAATTCCCTGCAGACGAATAGGGACATCAAGACGATCGATATTATAATTCCCCCCGCCAATCACAAAACTCATCTGGCCAATAATTACATCGGCACCAATGGTAACCGGGCAGTGGTTGGTTGACTGAATAATAGTGCCGGCATTGATCCCGGTTGAGTCACCAATGGCAATGGAACCGTTTTTGCAGGAAAGTATCACATTATTGGAAAGGATGACATTATCGCCCAGCACAATAGCCCTGCCTGTATCATCGTGCCTTCCGTCAAGAATACAACCCTCACTGATCACCACGGAATCACCGAGATGTATCCGCCTTGGATGCCGAAGCACTATCCCTTTTGCAAAGGCAGCCTTCCTGCCGCAGGAGCCAAAAAGCCTTGGCCAAAAGATTTGGCGCAGAAGCATACCAAGTGCACCCGGCACAACACCAATCCAGGCACACCACTCGTAATAGAACAAAAAAAGCAGAGAACGGTTACCAATAATAACATCCTGATACTTAGTAAGCGCCGATCCTTTTCCGGTAATGGCCTTATGTGTTTTTTTCAGGTCATCATTCATGATTTGTGATTTTACAGACCCTTTCCATTTCCCTACAGATATCCTTCTGCTCTATACCACTCTCCGGTTCTCCTCAGTCCCTCATCAAGACCTATCCGGGGGTTATAACCGAGATCTTTCTTTGCCTTACTGATATCAAAGGCCCTATTCTGCCGATACCAGTCAACACGCCTGGGAAAAATCGGCGGTTTAATTTTGAACGGTTTACAAATCTTTTCAAAAAAATGGCCGGCAATGATTAGCGGCCAGATAGGATAATGAGGAATCTTTACTTCAACCCCCAGAGCTTTAGCGGTACGGCGCACTAAATCCTCAATTTCAACATACTCTTCATCGGCAATAAGGTATGCCTCTCCATTCCCCTTTTCCAAATCCATGGCAAGGACATGCGCATCAATCAGACTGTCAATATACAAGGGATGATAATAGGTCTTGCCACTGCCGAACATGGGAAACATCCCATTATTCACCCGTTTGAAAATCATAAAAAAACGTTCTGGATCTCCAGGACCATAGATGGCGGCTGGACGAAGAATAGTTGCCTTCAAACCTTTTTTTACATAGTCAAGCACAATTGGCTCGGCCATATATTTGGTCTGCTGGTAATAATCGGCTGCATTGATAGGTGCTGTCTCATTGGCCGGCGGATTTTCCACATTGCCATGCACACCGCAGGTACTGCAGTAGATAAATTTCTTCACCTTATTCTTCAATGCAGATTCCAGGACAATACGCGTGCCGCCCACATTGACTTCGTCATAGTATGAATTGGAAACATCCATCTCCCGAAAAGCGGCGGCCAGATGCTGGACGACATCAACTCCCTGCATACACTCTTCAACTACCTTGACATCGGTCACTGTACCAATAACAACTTTTGCTCCCCACTGACGGAGTTCATCCGTCTTCAGCCCTTCCTGATAATCAAGAGCAACCACTTCATGCCCATCATCCAAAAGTCTCCGTACTAGGGCCTTTCCGGTAAAACCGGTTCCCCCTGTCACCAGAACTTTCATATTTCGTACTCCTCTCTACCTTTCTTATTTAAAAAAAACGATTATGCCAGATTGCGACATTAATCAAAGCCCAGAGGACATGGTTATGATTATGGACCATGTCGCAGTGTTCTTTAATCAGATGATTCACGTAATCGAGATGCATATTTTCTCGAATAATCGCGGAATCATTCAGCAATGCAATCAGATAGGACTTCATCTCCCCGCGCAGGAGATGCTTGACGGGTAAACTGTATCCCTGTTTTCCACGATTCACAATGTTGTCAGGCAACAGTCCATCAAGGGCTGAACGGAAAATATGTTTTGTACGCATCCCTTTCAGCTTCCAATCTCCGGGCAGTGATGCCAGAAACTCAACCAGCACATGATCAAGTAACGGTACTCTGACCTCAAGCGAACTGGCCATGCTCATTTTATCTACCTTCATCAGCACACTGTCGGTCATCATATACCGCATATCCAGATATATTTCTCTGTTAATTCTGTCATGGGCATTGCAACGTTCTGAATATTCACGAACGATTCTAAATGGATCAAAAACAGCATGGCCCTTGAAATGTTCATTAAAGAGACGGCTGTTCTGCTCTTCACTGGAAAAATATTGCCAGCGAAGATGATGCCCCTCAGGAGGAAGGTTTGCACCCTCGACAAAACGCTTCAGCATGTTGACAGCACCTTTTTTCTGGGGCTGATCCGGCAGGGCAGCAATCAGCCTGCCAACAATCTGTTTGCGAACAGGGGCAGGAATCATTCTGAAAAAAAGATTCAGTTTACTGGCCTTGAAACGATCATAGCCCGCGAAACTTTCATCTGCACCCTCCCCGCTCAGACAGACAGTCACATGTTCTCTTGCCTGCTTACAGAGGAGATACAAGGGAACGGTGGAAAGATCTGTCATCGGTTCATCCAGATGCCAGAGGGCTTTTTCCACATAGTCAGATTTAATATCATCAAGCATCAACACCTGATGCTCTGTGTCAAAATACTGGGCCACCTGAGCGGCGTAATCCAATTCACTGAAGCTTTTATCCTGATAGCCAATGGTAAAAGTCTTGAGTGGACCGGATATATGGCGGCGCATCATGGCAACAATTGCACTGGAATCAAGACCTCCCGAAAGAAACACACCAAGGGGTACATCGCTGACAAGATGGCTCTTGACCGCATAATCCAGCAACCCACGCAGTTTTTCCACACTCTCATCATAGGAAAGCGCTGGATCTTGTGACGCAAAATCGAGGTCCCAATAGCGCTTGACCTGTACCTGTCCCTGGCGACAGAGCAGGTAGTGGCCGGCAGGAATTTTATAGATATCCTGAAACATGGTTGCAGGCGCCGGGACAAACTCAAATCCGAGATAATCATATAAGGCCTGGTGACATAGTTTCCTCTCTATGGTTCGGTCTTCAAGAATCGCTTTTATTTCCGAGGCAAAGACCAACTTGTCATCTTTGTGGTAATAGTACAGTGGCTTTATTCCTATGCGATCCCTTGCCAGGAAAAGCGTTTTGTCTTTAAGATCATAGAGGGCAAAAGCAAACATGCCACGGAGTTTGTCAAGAACCCCCATTCCATACTCTTCATAGGCATGGATAATAACCTCGGAATCCGCATGGCTGCTAAAGGTATGTCCTTTCTGGATGAGGGTATCTCGTAATTCCTGAAAATTATAGATTTCTCCATTAAAGACAAGGCAGAGACTGCCATCCTCGTTAAACATGGGTTGCCTGCCATGTTCACTGAGATCGATAATACTCAGGCGCCTGTGCCCCAAGGAGACATCGTCACAACAATAGAGCCCATCCTGATCAGGTCCGCGATGAGCCATCTGGTTGTTCATCCGCCGAATCAACTCTTCATCTTTCCAATTAAAACCGCAAATTCCACACATTTAATAGATTCCTCAGGTGTCACACATACATGAAAGACCAATCAACCTTGCAACTGTTCGTAAAATGCCGCCAATTTCCTCTGGAAGGCTGGCAGTGAATACTCCTCCTGCACCCGTCGCCTTGCCTGAAATCCAATTTTTTCCCTCAACACCTTATTTTCTGCAAGGCCTACAATCCCGTCAGCCATAGCCGCAGGTGATGGATGAACGAGACAGGCGATTTCTTCATCCAATACCTGGGTATGGGTTGGCAAGTTTGTGGCTAAAACAGGTATCCCGGAGTCAAGATACGAATAAATCTTCATTGGAGTATTATTCCCCTGCGTTCTCGGAGAGACAAGGATATCTGCCTGGCCAAGGTAATAGCCAAGCATGTTCACCGGACGCTGGCCACAAAAAAAGACGTTTGTTTCAATACCAAGTTTTCTTGTGCGTTGTTTATACAATTGAATATCTTTTTTATTACCGCCAATCAAAACAAGCCCCAAATTTTTTTTTCTTATAACCGCCTCTTTGAATCCATCAAGCAACAAGTCTATACCCTGATATTTCTCAAAATTCCCAACATACATCAACAGAAGGCCTTGGACTCCCAACTCTTCCCGCAGGTTTTCCTCTCCCTCATTTCCACTCTCAAGCAGGGTAATATCTTCAATTCTGGCTGTGAGCTTGTCGGGTGCATATTTCTTGACCATATCTTCAAGGGACCGGCAAACAGCAAGAACACCTTTACTTTTAACGATCGCAGCCATTTCCAACCACTCCATTGCCCTGCGCACCAGCCCCAAAGATGGAAATTTATCCAACAGTTGCAATGACATACATGAATCCATGTCATAAACATAGGGAATTTTAAAAATCTTTTTTATCACCATCGCCATAAAGACAGACTCTTCCACAGCATGAACCAACTGAAATTCATACTTCCGGACCAACTGAACACACTTAAGAAACAAAAAGACATCACAAATGAGCTTTTTTACCGATAATCCGGGCTTAATATTGGATATTCCGGGAAGAGGGATGTGCCGGTGAATGGTGACATGGGGGAGAGTAATTTCCTCTCCTTCTGCAAAGACAAGCAGGTGAACAACATGCCCCTGCTCGCCCAGAGTCTGAGCCAGGAGCTTTACCGCTATGGGGGTACCTCTTTCCTGGTAAAAGGGTTGGGGAGCTAAAAGAAGAATATTCAAAATAATCGACGCCCGCTGACTAGATATCTTGTTTGATATTACTACGAAGAATAATGGGCGATCCCAGCAAAGATGTCAAACCGGTCAATCGAGAAACGGTTTCCAGGGACCGAGAAATCGCCGGATTCTGTAATTTCCGATGAATAACCATGGGCACAAAGAATTCGGGCCTGAACACAGGAACTGCAAAATGATTCGACGCCAGTTCAGCAATTATTTCCTTTCTGGAAAAAAGCGTATAGGTCCTGGTATTTCCTTCCATATTTTTTTTCAGATCAAACAAAATATCATAGAGGATATTGGCACTTCTTTTATCCGGATAATCAAAAATAACCGCCTTGCCCGCAACACGGCACATTTCTTTAATCAGTCTTTGCCATTGATGTACATGAGGTAACAAACGAAAGGCCATCACAACATCAAACTGATTATCCTCAAAGGGCAGGTTCAAAGAATCACATGTTATATAGGAAAATCTACCTTTTTCACAATATTTGTCCAGTCGTGCCCTGCAGGAATCAGCACTCCCTGTCACCGTTACATCGTAGCCTTTATTTGCCAAGGGCATGGTAAGTTGTGCGTGACCACCCCCCACATCCAGCACAGAGGCACGAGGCAAATCATGCAATAATTCCAGTGTCAGACTGGCCTGAACATCTAAAAAATATTTACCAACAGGACCTGCAAAACGGGATGCATAATCGTCTGAAGCTGTCTCAATATCAGCGGTTTCTGTTACATGTTCCAGCAATAGTTTGGTGCCCTTTATCAAAAGGATGAATCCAACTCTGAGCTCAAGCTTCTTTGTAAACTAAAGGAGAGTAACGATGCAGCACTTCTTCTCTTTCCTCTTCTTTTCTTGCCTCATCCCAACCGAGGATCTTCCCCATAAAATCAGAGAGATTGACCAGAAGCTTCCGTTCTGGACGGTCTGCAGTTCCGAGCCCTGTTCGACGAAAAATAATATCTGACAACGTACAGACCATTTCTTCGCTAATCAGATAGTTCACTTCAGCCTTGAGCAATTGCGCATCCTTGTCAATCCATATGTCGTCATCTTGTTCAGCGCGCAGGAACTGAAGGATTTGCAATGCCCTCTGTCCATATTTCTTTTCCAGCATTCCTTGCAATGCAGATTCATTTGCATTGTATTGCCCAGCATGAGAAGAAGATTCCTTTTGTCTTTGTTTGCTCAACAGAGGTGGGTATTGCTTTTTCAGAAAACAGACAATTTCATGGGCGATATGGGGAGCAGTGGTATATTTTACTCCTTTGACGGAAAGCACCCTGCTGAAATTGCTCTCCTTATGTTCAAAGAAGGTCGAGCTTTTCTCCAATTGGATATTGCTCTCTTCCGATTTACCACGCATTGGCAACAAGCCGGCATGAAAAAAAGAGATGTCTTCATATTTCAGCTGAGCTGGAGGGTAGATAGCATTAATTTCATCCACCATATCCTGAATCATTTCACGTTTGACCTGGAGACAATCCGGGCTCATGCTGCTTTCCTCATAATTAGTCCCGATCATGGTATGTCCACGCCATGGGACAAAAAAATAAAGACGCTTCCCACGTCTTATAAGTGCATCCTTATCTTCGTATTTTCTCTGTCCTTCAAGGGCCACGGCAAAGTCTGCAAAAATTTTCTTTCTTGAAACCACATTCAAGGCCAGAGCCCATTTTTGTTTTTTGACGCTTTCCTGATGGACATGAAGACAGTCTTCAAGCCATGGACCTGCTGCGTTGACGATAAACCTGGTTTTTATAAGGTGTTTCTGCTGGCTGAGCTTATCGAGTACAGTCACATGATAGAGCTCATCGGCTCCTTTTTCAATTCCTGTTGCTTCCACATAATTAGCAGCCAAAGCGCCATGGTTAACACTTTGCAAAACATATTCCAGAACCACTCTTTCCGTATTCACAGCCAGGACATCATACCAGACGGAGGCTCCATGCAGATTTTCTGTCTCAAGATCAGGTATTACCTCCAGGCATTTCTTTTTTGATACAATATGTCCTTTGGGTATATGAAGTCCAGCGGGCAGGTCATGATTGCGATCCCAGCTTATACAATCGTTGAGAAAAAGCGCTCCCTGCATGACTTTTTTCCCTCGCAAGCCTTTACCGTAAAGGGGCATCATACAGGGGAGAGGCTCCACAAGGTAGGGAGCAAGATGCATCATCTCTCTCCTTGCCGTAATGGAGTGTCGCATTCTCTTGATATTGAGATGTTGAAGGTATCTAAGCCCACCGTGTAAAATCTTCAGGCTATTTGCTGATGTTGCGCCGCAGAAATCATTTTTTTCTATAATTGCGGTACGATAACCTGACGTTGCAGTATGATAAGCAATTGTTGCTCCATGCACCCCCCCTCCAATAACCAGAACATCGAAAATGTCAGAGCTAAGTTTTTTTATATCACGTGTCATTATGGTTTGCTCTCGATACCATTCAGGAGAGGCGGCGCAGCCGAAACTGATTTAAGAAAAATAATCGATTTTCCTGTAAACAACCAAAAGGGGAGATTGTCACTTCTGTGGATAGCAAAGCCTTTTTAAGGCATTTCGTCGGAGAATCACCATCAAGACTATTCTCGTGCAGATAAAAACCAAAATGCCCCACACGTAAGGCTTCACTGGGCAGGGGTAGCGGATCACTGCCAGGCAAGACAACCAAACCTGTTTTTTCGGCCAAGCTAAAGAGATTGGGAGTTGGCCAGAATCGAGGACGACCACCGTTATCACCTAAAAACAAATTGCCTTTTTTGTGATTCACCAAAAGTTTCTTAATAATTTTCCCTCGTTTTCCAAACCATTTTCCCGCTCCCCAAGGCAGTACCGGAATGCCACCCAACTCTTTGACTCTGTCAACAGTCTCATGTAGCGACAAGCCATTCGTGATACCTTGCTTCACAAAAAGAGCAAGGACTTCTATGTTCTCCACTGTCACCACTTGTCGACCAGCAACAACATGAATCTCTTCTTCAGGAACATCATTACGATAGACAGTAAGAGATTCCACATCTCCACTGTCAACGGCAGACCATCTTTCTGTTATTTTACACTGTCGGTTTGCATCAAGTGTTGCCGACAAGGTCTGGAACCAACTCTCCGTTTTCCCTTCTGTCAGGAGAAGCACATACGATAATGGGTTTTGGGCGGTTCTATGTTGTTCTGCGACCTTCTGAAAATTACTCAGGGCCGAGTCAAGGAGCAGGTCAAGATCAAAGCAATCATATATATGGACGTGGGAATCTACAAATATCATTATATTCTCAATTAGTTACCTCAAACACTTTACTTTATCCCAGCCAGGTTCAAAGAAATAGGGGAAATCCATCTTCAAAGCTATTTTGTAGAATATGATAGGGGCAAACAACCCAGCACCCATGCCAATCATCATATGAACCAGTGGATTCTGTATATGAAAGAAATTCAAGAGGACTACTCTTGCACCCACTCCAGCTAACATATGAACCAGATAAATCTGCAGGGAGTAGATACCAAGACTTTGTATAACTTGACAGTACTTTTTCCTGGCAAGAAACTGAGCAAGTCCAAGACAAAAGGTTATACCAAGAACAGCAAGGAATAAGAAATAAAATGGATGCAGACCATTTGTTAAGCGAGTGGGCTCTATGCGATTTTCAAAAATATAGTATCCAGTCCCCAGCAAAACAGGAAGAAGAACAACAGTAGCCCAAGGTCGCAGGGTATATTTTTCCAGATCTCCAAGATATTTTTTTATCAATACAGCGGATACAAAAAAAATAAATCCGGTAGAAAATCCATGCAGGGCCAATATCTCTGTATTAATGGGAAAATAAAACAATAGACAAGCACTGACCATCATCGCGGTTAAGGCAAATTCACCAAACTTGCTGAATAGTGCATAGACAACATACATCCAAAGAAGAGCATACAAGTACCAGAACTGCGCCAAGGGAAGATAAGGGATTGTCCAGATATCGGCTACAGTGACGCCTCTAAGTGAGTGCTCTGAAAACAATAACTCGCTACCTGCCTGAACAAAGGACCAAATCAGGTAAGGATAGACAAGAAATTTAATTTTACTGACGACAAACTCCCTGGCCCCTCGCTTATTGTAACTCTGTTCAACCAGCAATCCTGCGAGAAAAAAGAAAAGGGGCATATGGAAGCTATATACAATACTGTCTGAAAGAAGAAAGAAATGCTCCTGAATTTGGAGGCCTGCATGATAACCGCTACTTAAGAGATGAGCATAAACAACCAGAATAATCCCGAGGCCTTTACCATAATCCACCCAGTCTGTTCTTTGTGCCATGGCAATAGGATTTTTCAAAGGTATGGAAATTTTATTGCCTCAACGCCTTTCAATTTCAATTCCATCAAGCTGCAGGCTTACCTTGCCGGTAAATTTCACGTGAAAACTGAGTTCTTCATCACGCATTAATACAAACTCAACCTCAACTCCAGTAAAAGAATTTTCGTTGAGTTCTCCAACCGTAACATTACGATGAGAGAGAATATTCACGTCCGGTTCGCTAGTCACCGACAATGCTGCAGCAACATCTGTTTTATTTAAATTGCCCGCGTTTTTCGTTCGTAGATAAAAACGCGCTCGATACTGCCCTTTGCTGTAAATTCTATTGGGGCCATAGACTAATTCTCCATTTTTACTTTCCCCAGCTATGGCCTCAATAACTCTTCCCGAAGAAGCATCTTTTTCATAGACCAACTGCCCGGTGTCACCAACCATCTTAGCCGCTTCAAGAACGTCAAGTGGCCTATCGTTACCTGCTTTGTAAACGGCGACTTGTTCAACGCGCACTTCTCCTTTTCCATAATAGAAAACCCGAAACTCCAACTTAGCTTTCTCGGCAATAGAAAAATCGAGATACACCTTTTTGTAAAGCTTGTCCCCTTTCTCCCCTTTTAATTCTCTCTGAGAAAGAACAACCTGATCTCCGTTTTCTGCAACACTGGCCACCTCTAACCTGGCAATATCTTCTTCAGTACTTGCATCCGTATTAATGGTAAAATAACAACGATACTCACCTGGTGAATAAACATCATATGGCCCATAGAGTAAAAATCCCGGCTTATGTTTCCCCTCAATTGCCTCAAAGATCTGCCTGCCAATTTTTTTATCCTCTGTGACCTCTCCTGTTTGCAGATGTAGACGACTGTTCACACCATAAAAATAAGGCATATCATACCAATCATTCTGTTCTTTTTCAGCTTCAACAGGAACACTCTCTTTAACCTTGAAAAGATAAATATCCCTATTTCGCCAATCAAAGGTCTTGAAATGTATAAAATTTTCGATATTCACAAACTCCAGATAGGGCGATTGCATCAGACGTCGAACAGTCGTTATCGGCCCATAAGATGATACCTTTTTAGGAAAAACATTTTCATGATCATGCACAGTAATAAACTTGACCTTTAGCTTGCGTAGCATCTCATACTGCTGACGATTTAGCATTCCTGTATTTATACTGCTCAAAGGAGCAACAACATTTTCTATATATTCATTCAAGACAAGCGGGCTATACCCGTTCACTCGTTTCACTCTGTCAAGCATAATATAATGCTGATACAGTGATGATTGGTGTGAATCTCCAGGCCAGAGAGGTATTTCCAGAAGCAGGCCATCGCCTATATTCTCTTTCACATGAGTATAAGTATCCTGTCCCTTGTCAAGCAAGGTTATCCCCATTGGCTTGAATACGTTATAATCTTTGAGTTGCATACCCATCGCAATCACCAATATCGAAATCACTAAGATATGAGCCACAGGTTTCGTACAGCGGCGCTGAATGCTCTTCACCGAAAAGGCAACCGCAATAGACGCAGCGAATAAGACCATCGTCATTATACGATCAGAGACTCTCGGATAATTAAAGAAGGGGAAATAGTGATAAAAGAATATATAGAGAGATGATTTCCCGAAAGCTACGCCAAGAGCCAGCACATAGCAACAAAATGCCACAACTAGATAAAAAAGACGGATTAACTGTGCTTCGTCATCTATCTTTTCATTTTTTTTGTAAGAAACAGCATACAAAAAAACTATTAGGAACAGATAACTGATCAAAAGAGTCGGAACTATTCCCAAATACACATGGCTTGTAGAATTGAAAAGATCAGACAGATGAGAAGAAAATAATTCTACATCTCGTAATGTTCTTCCACCACTAGCTATGGTAGAGGAAACTTGATTTACCTTACTCGATATAATCCAGACGACAATCAGCCCCATGGAAAAGATCAACGGGATGATCGGTAACACCATCTTTTTTCTGACAGATATTTCTTTTATCAAGATGTGCAACATGGAAAACAAATAATATCTGAGCAAAATGAGTCTTACCAATACAACTGACACCAGAAGAACGGTAACGACTATTGTAGTATCAACAGGTCGGTAAAAATATGTCACCCCGGATAGGAGAATGAGAAAATAAAGCGGTAATGACGCCCCGGCCTCCACAGCTAAACCTTGACGAAAACTTAAAGGAGAGAACCGCTGATAAACAGAAGCCATGCAGACTGAAAGGAGTATAGGAATGAAAGGATAAATTCCGACTATCCACCAAAAAAATGGCGTAACAAGTTTGTCGGTATCACGACAAGCAAAAAGTATTTGGGTATAAAATATTACTGCTATACCAGCTCCCCATAAAATAAATAAAGAACGAGAAGTTGACCATGAAGATACATAGTTAAAAACACCTCTGGGAAAAGAATTTTTTTCATCACTTACAACAGGAAATTGCGCAACAATACGAAGAGGTAGAAACACTCCCAAGAACACACAAATATAATAAATGAGATGCGGCTCGAGCATTGCGAGACAAATTAAACCAAAACTGGCTAAAATCCCGTACCTGATTTTTCGTGACCGAATACCTTTTTCTAAGAAAAAAAGAATAAATGGATATAAAAAAAACAGAAAACCATATCCATGCCCGGATGACACACCATGAATACGACTGGGTGCAAAAGTAAAGATTATGGCGCCAAACAGCGCCCCGGCCCTACTGCCGGTATACAACCGAGCAAGAAGGTACATAAACACGCCGGCCAGCACATATGAACTGAGGATTGTGCAGTTATAGGCAGCTATATCCCCTAGAGGGCTGAACAACATGTACAGGAAAGCCAAAGGAATGGTATTGAGCCCTGAAGTATCATGGGCCAAGAGCGTATTAAACTCATAGGGGTTTGTATCAAACGGAACAGCCCCGATGAAGTTTTCTTTCACAAGCCAGAACCAATACAACAGCTGCAGCATGTCTCCAGTTCTATTCCATCCTAAAGGTCCGCCATAAGGTGCATAGGGAATGGCTTGGTCAAAATATTGTATCAGTGGATAGGTAGAAATGATCGCTAAAGCGAGCATTGCCAGCGCCACCAAACAATTTTCTATTGATTTCTTATACATCCATCCCTCGAATGAATTCATCCAATTGTAGCCGAATCGCTTCCGGTAAGAATATTCCTCTTCGTTGTTTTTGCCCGGAGAGTATTTTGCTTCGCACTTCAGGGTCATGCATAAGAAGTCTTGCAGCTGCTGCCAGTTCTTTAACATCCTGTTTATCGGTAAAAAGAAGCCCGCCCTCCCCCAATGTTTCCGGAACAGCTGAACTCTTATACGCAAAGACAGGAATATCAAACCACATGGCCTCAATAAGGGGCACTCCAAAACCCTCATGCTCACTCATGGACCAGAACAGGTCTGCACATCGGTAACAGGCGTGGAGGATGGTGTCGGTAACCTTTCCTGTAAACAGCACGTCACCTTCAAGCCCTTGCAAACGTACCCGCTCCTTCAACGACTGGTAATACTTTTCCTCTTCCATAAAACCGCCCACGAGTATCAGCCTGCAGTTCCCGTACATGGCAAGATAGACAGCAAAGGCGTCAATCAAATCATGCTGACATTTATTGGCCGCCAGTCGTCCCACAAAGAGAATATTATCTTTGCCGTCACGCAGCCTCGTCAGCATATTGGGTTCAGCCGGAATATTCCATTTTTCAGGGGCAATACAGATAGGCAATACGGATGGTGAAGCAAAACCACTTTCTTCCAGATCACGACAGTTGAAACGGGAATCTCCGGCACTGACAGGAAAGTGGGGAGCCAGTCTGCTCAAATCATTGAGTCCCTGTTCAAGTTTCAGTGCCAGTTCCGGATCCGCATTGCGAACCAGCTCCGGAGGGGTAATATTATGATAGATAAGACTTTTGGGCCCTGGGTGGTTAATGACAAAATCAGTAAGCCCTGCACCAATGGAATGATGATAGATAAGACCGACATCCGCCTTTATCCCTTTTCCATCCTTGAACAGGCGGGCTTCATGGGTCATTGAAGGGTCGATATGCTCTGTAAAAATATCCGACTTGTAGCCTTTTTTCTTCAGCAGATCACGAATAATCATGGTCTGGTTACTGATCGCATCACCATGGGCAAAACCCGGAACCAACTGATGAATTGTGCGCGGACCTATCCTGTGTTGAGTTTTTTCTTTTAATATTTCTGCTGATTTTAGCCCCAGCACGCTCTCGTAGCGGTCAATTACCGCATCCCATTCCGCGTACTGGCGGGCATATGCCCTGCCTTTTTTCCCCAATTCAAGCAATTCACTTTCCTCCATACTGCTGATCATATGGAAGAGATGCGCCCACGCTTCACGATTCGTTGCTAACCACCCGCCGCCTGCCGCATTCACGGCCATGGCGGTTGCAAGACACTCACCATGGACAGCCACAGGCCTGTTGTAAAACCAGGCCTCCATAATAACTCGTGAATAACTTTCATTTCTGCTAGGCTGGAACAATACTGTGCACCGGGAAAGCAAGGCTTCTTTGTCCAGTTCTGAAACAAGTCCGAGATCATATACCCCCTGCACCGAAGCACCAAACTGTTCCTCACCGGGGCCTGCAATTATCAGCATTAATTTGCTCTCCGGATGGTTCTTGCGATATTTCTGATATGCCTGAACAAGCATCGCGGTATTTTTGGTTTTGTCGCGCCGCCCCAGGCACAACACATATTTTTCTTCGTCCAGATCAAGTCCTGCCACTTGCTTTGGTAATGGCTGGTGAGTCAGATCAAAACTTTCAACCCCAACACCGACAACCTCTCCCTTCCTGTCAATACCCGGCCCGAATAAAGTATGGGCCAGACACTCCTCCCCCAGTGAATTATAGAGGATACCACGACACCCTCGCATAATATTTTCAACTTCGGGCAGATAAGCATATACCTCATCATGGAGACATGGCTGCAGAAAGGATTTTTCAGCAACGTGAGGAAGGCCATTCAAAATAACCCCGTAAAGATAGGGCAGGAATACAAAGGCGTGATATCTTTTTTTATTCCATTTCAGATAGCGTTCGAGGGCCAGAGAATTGATATTTTCGGCGACAAACAGCTCACCCGTCCCAAAGGTAAAGGGATTGATACCGGCTCTTAAATTTTCAGGAGGAATTGCAAGGGCATGACTATTGGCATGATTAAAGAGGTCTCCATTCCGCTTATCAACCTTGAACCTACGCACGAGAAGCCCATCGAGCATCTCACTTCCTGAAGGCAGATGATTCGTGGACCAGTCTTCGAGAAAGGAAGAGCAACAGGTAGTCAGGACTTCAATCTTATGCCCGCGTTTTGCCAGACGATTAGAGACTTGCCAAGCAAGCTGTTCGGCCCCACCTTTTAAATTCTTACCAAACCAGGGAATAACAAAGGCAACAGGGTTCATGCCTTATATCCAACAACCGTGTAATCCCTGGCACAGGAGAGAATCTCGTTCAGGCGTGCAGCAAGCTGTGGTGCCTCTGTCTCAGGAAGACGTTGTTCTCCTTCATGGGGATGCAGAAACAGTAGTTCAACTTTACAGAATCCTCGATACTCCATAAGGAATTGGTGCGTTTCAGGATAGAGCGGTCGAAGGTGAGTCGGGTCGGCCCAAAAATTACAGGCGCCCACAAGTAAATTTCTGGGATTAGGCGTTTCAAAAATTGCAACTCCACCAGACTTCAAAACTCGGACACATTCATCAAAAAGGGCAATTCTGTCATCGAAGCTGAGATGTTCAATAAGATGAAATGATGTGATTGCTCCCAGACTGCTCTCAGGGAGAGAACGCAGGTAAGTGAGGGCATCATTCTCTATTACCTTAAGACCTTTTTCACGACACTCCTGTACCAGCACATGATTTAAGTCCAAGCCACTTGCCAATAAATCCTCATCTTGCATGATTCCAAGCCACTCTCCACGACCACAGCCTATATCAAGGACTTCACGTCCTGGATTACCTGCTCCGGCTTCACGCATAAGGGGAACATATTCCAATAATCGATCTCGAATCTCTTCACGGGTGCCACGAAATTGATTTTCAAAGGCAAGATAAAGGGGATCAAGGATATCCAAGCCAGTCAGATGAGGTGAAAGCGCCTTCTGGCTGCCATCTGCAGTAGTCAACTCCCTGCGCAGTTCTTCCAGAAGAATGGAGACCCTTCTTTCCTGGGTGATAAGTCCTGTTTTCAGGTAATCGATGAGAGCTGATTTCTTTTTCAGCTGTTCATCGAAATGTCTCATCTGTTCAGCGATCTGTCTTTCAAAAAGGGCTGTACTGCGATTCATATCCCGAATACCATCAAGGGTAATACGGAAACTATGAAGGATAGCGCTATTGAAATTTCTCTGCGGAATAGTAATTACCCGTCCGAGAAAAATAGTTACCTTCCCAAGAAAGCGGGCAATTTTCCGCATAATGCCGCGGTAATGGAGCATGGAGGTGACCTCGGCTCCGGCATTGACATTCTGCTCGGCGACATTCAACGTTGATCCCAGTTGGCCCCAGGAGTAAGGGTCGTTGATAGCAAGTTCCTCAGAAGCAACCCTGTCCAGCCTCCCAACAACACTCTTATGTTGCCGGTGCAACTCCAATCCAATTTTTTCAAGCAACTGAGCCAGATCGATTTCTGGATTTTGGGTTTCTAACATGAACCAATCCTCTCAGACTTTGACGGAATATCTGTTGATATCATCAATATCATCTCTAATTATTATTACTCAAGGAACCACATTGTCCCGGCGGGTCTTGCTTACCATAACCTCGACAGGCAGGGAGACCACCCCTACAAAAGGGGGCTCGTCCCCAGCTATGACCTGTAGGACAAGACAGCGATCCCACCAGTCACAATTTCCTTCCAGGTGAGACTCGCCGGCATGGATAGCAACACAAACGGAATAATTTCCAGGGCCTATATTCAAGGGAAGGGTAAAAGCCACATCAAGGCTATCACCACCATTCACTTTCATATCACCGTGGCCAAGGTACGTGGTATTGGTTCCGTACACATCATTGCCCATTCTATCACGCAGAAGAATTCCCACTGTAGGATTATCCATATCTTCATAAAAATCTACAGCACAACGCAGTACCACTTGTTCTCCAACCAAAAAAGAACGTACTGAAAGGCCATCATTTTTTGTAATATCCACCTGCATGATTCTGGCAGTTCCATTTCCGGAACGGGTTGAGATCCGTCCACCTATCCCCTCGACCTGCCGAATCTCCTCATCATTTTTATTTCTTGCTATTACCGAGTTATAGTAATCAAGCACGGTATCCGGAGCACCATCCTTGACAATGGCTCCACCATCCAGGAGAATTGCCCGATTACATAAGGATTTCACTGCCCCGGGATCATGGGAGACAAAGAGAAGAGTGGTTCCCTGATCACGATACTCACGAATACGACTGATACATTTATGCTGAAAATAGGCATCACCCACAGATAACGCCTCATCAACTATCAGAATTTCAGGACGCCTGACGGTAGCGGCACTGAAGGCCAAACGTACCTGCATACCTGTAGAGTAGACCCTGACAGGCTGATCCATATAGTCACCAAGCTCTGAGAACTCTCGAATCTCTTCAAGGAGAGCGTGAGCCTCTTCACTACTATAACCCATCATCTGGCAGGTCATCAGGGCATTGACACGCCCGGAAAAATCCTGATGGAATCCCATCCCCAGCTCAAGTAAGGCAGAAACACGGCCATGAATCTCGATCTTCCCTTCACTCGGTACCGATGTCCTGGTTAATAATTTTAATAATGTTGATTTGCCGGCACCGTTAACTCCGATCACGCCCAGAGACTCACCCGCGTTCAGTTCAAAACTGAGATTACGCAGAATCCAGGAAGCCTGATGCCCCTGATATCTCCCGAAACTGAGCCATTCACCAAGACGAGTCCAGCGATTCGGGTACCGTTTATACTTCTTGCCCAGATTATTGACAATGATACAAGCGTTCACAGCTCATCCACCATTTCATCCGCCAGTCGATGAAACACAAAAAAACCACCAACCAGAGCAATAAGTGCTCCCAAAAAATGCCACTTAAAATTCATATAATCAGGCCATATGCCATGGAGAATGATCTTTTGATAGGCTTGGAGAAAAGAGGTCATTGGATTAAAGGACAAAAGACCTTGAGCTTTTTCCGGCACCATGGTCAGTGTATAGACAATGGGAGTAAACCAAAACCAGAACTGGATGATCACGTTAACAAATTGGCCGATATCCCGGAAAAAGACATTCATACTACCGAGCATCACCCCTAAGCCCACCACAAACATCTGCTGCATAATGAGCAGTGGAACATACCCCAAGACAACCCAGCCCGGAAACCGACCTGTCAATAATAAAAAGGCAAGAAACAGAGTGAAAATTATCAGAAAGTTGATAGTGGCCGAACAGAGAGCGATAACAGGAAGTGTTATTCTGGGGAAACTGACTTTTTTCAGAAGCGCGGCCTGTTCAATAAAGATATTGGGGAAACGGTTGAGAAGCTCAACGAAAAAAAGCCAAGGCAGCAGTCCGGCACAGACAAAAAGGCCATACCCCATTGAATCGTCAATGCCCGGCAATTTTGCCCGCATCACCCGGGAAAAAATCACCGTATAGATAAAAATCATAGTCAGAGGATTCAGGATAGACCAGATGCTACCAAGAAGCGAGCCCATGTAGCGGCTGCGGAACTCCCTGGCAACCATACTGAGCACAAACCCTCTATAATGATACAGGGCAATAAGACGACCTTTGAAATCACCCATGATATCAGGACATAGATGAGATATCGTAATTTAAGAGAATGGCACCCCGGCAAACATGACCCATATTAATTTTCCATATCCTTCATGCACGCTTCGACCATCATCGCCGCCACATCCTTCATTCCATATTTGGCCTTCCAGCCCAACTCTCTTGCCGCCTTTCCAGGATCAGCAAGGGAGATCTTGATATCGGTTGGACGCAGCAAATCAGGATTCAACTCGACATGCTCCTGCCAATTAAGCCCCAGAGAGGAGAAGACGGTCTCCACCATCTCTTCCAAACTATAAGTTTTTCCCGTGGCCACGATATAGTCATCGGCCTCATCCTGCTGGAGCATCAGCCACATGGCTTCGACATACTCTGGTGCCCATCCCCAGTCACGCATAACCGTAATATTGCCAAGCTTCATCTTCTGCTGCAAACCAGCCTTAATCTGACACGCCTCGCGGACAATTTTCTGGGTAACAAATCGCTCCGGGCGAAGGGGCGATTCATGATTGAACAACAGACCGGAACAGGCAAAAAGGCCATATGCCTCACGATAGTTGGCTACCTGCCAGAAGGCTGCTGCTTTTGCCACCGCATAGGGGCTACGTGGACGAAACGGGGTTTCTTCATCCGCACGTTCACCATCAGTATTACCAAAACATTCGCTTGAACAGGCATTGTAGAACCGTACAGGCATATCCTGTATGCGTATCGCCTCCAACAGATTCAATGTTCCTATACCTATACTCTCAAAAGTCTCAACGGGCTGACTGAATGAAAGGCCAACAGAGCTCTGTCCCGCCAGATTGTAAATTTCATCCGGCTCCACCTTTTTCAGCACCTGCAGTACACTGCGAAAATCATTGGAGGAAACGGATTCAGTCTGGACCTCTCCCTTTATCCCAAGACGTTCTAGATTGGCAAAGGACGACATCTGGGCATCACGCGATGACCCAACGACACGATACCCTTTGTTCAGAAGCAGTTTGGATAAATAGGCTCCATCCTGACCAGAGACCCCTAAGATAAGAGCAGTTTTACTCATAATAGGAGTTGATTCGAAATCCTTCATTCCGACAAAGTTCGTCCCGACGCGCCTCTTCCATGTCATGGTGTATCATCTCGGAAACCAACTCCTTAAAAGTAATCTTTGGTACCCATCCCAGTTTCTCCTTGGCTTTTGTAGCATCCCCCAACAAAGTTTCCACCTCTGTTGGACGGAAATAGCGAGGATCAACCCGAACAATGACATCACCCGATTTTACATGAACGCTTGCATCAAACGCACTTGTTTCAAGATGTTCCACCTGATCAACAACACCCAGCTCCTCCAATCCGCTTCCTTGCCACTTTATACTGATACCCAATTCACTGGCTGCCGCCCCGACAAAATCACGAACCGAGTATTGCTTGCCCGTGGCAATGACAAAATCTTCAGGAACCTCCTGCTGGAGCATCAACCATTGCATTTCCACATAGTCTTTTGCATGTCCCCAGTCACGCTTGGCGTCAAGATTTCCAAGATGGACACATTTTTTCAAACCAAGGACGATCCGGCTTAAGGCACGGGTAATTTTTCTGGTGACAAAGGTCTCTCCACGAACCGGAGATTCATGGTTAAAGAGGATTCCATTACAGGCGTAAAACCCATAGGCCTCACGATAATTCACTGTAATCCAATAGGCATAGAGCTTCGCCACGGCATAAGGGGAACGGGGATAGAAAGGGGTTTTCTCGGTCTGAGGAGTTTCCTGAACTTTACCAAACAACTCGGAGGTAGATGCCTGATAATACCTTGTTTTTTCTGCAAGCCCAATAGTCCGGATCGCTTCCAATATCCTCAAGGCTCCAAGGGCATCAGAATTAGCCGTGTACTCCGGCTCTTCAAAAGAAACAGCGACATGAGACTGAGCAGCCAGATTATATACCTCATCAGGTTGGACTTTTTGGAGGATATGGATCAAGCTACTCGAATCCGTCATATCTCCATGATGCAAAAAGAACTGCCGATGTTCTTCATGCGACCCCTGATACAGGTGATCAATTCTATCTGTATTGAAGAGAGAGGTACGACGTTTCATACCATGCACTTCGTATCCTTTGTTCAATAAAAATTCGGCAAGATAAGCACCATCCTGACCAGTCACGCCGGTAATTAAAGCTTTTTTCATTAAAATATCCTTTTGGATTATTATTCTATACATACAAACGACAAATTGTATCCCTAAAAAAACAATTACAAGCTCACTAGAAAATTGATTTTAAAATGAAAAACCCCAGAGGTCAACTCATTTGAGTTATCCCTTATTGAGAGCAAGGATCACAGAGCTAATCATCTAAACCTAAAGCGACTCCGAGTATCCTGAAATCACTATTGAGTCCAATCGTCTTGGGACAAAATACCTTATCCACTTCCAAATTAACTTTAATATCCTGTTTATTAATAGACGAAATATTATAACTGAGATTTTTAGTCCCGCCTTCAATAAAATGAACTTTATCAACAACTGAATCGTTTATTGATATTATAAGTGTTAGCCCTTCCGGTTTCTGACTGTTAAAAGGTTGCGCCACAATCTTTAGATTCAATTCTCTTGTCGTCTCAGGAAGATAATATTCTGCCTTACCTGCCATCCACCTCATCTTGCCACCATCCCAATTTTCAGTAGGATACAATCCATATTCAACAGGAATAGTCCAAGGTTCATGTTTGTACAAATTTTTACTGAACCCAAGTACAAAAAGAAAAAAAATAAAAGCACCAACTATTTTGGGTATTTTATATTCAGGCAATACTCTCTCATCCTCACCTAATACAAAAAAATGACCTTTTGAAATTATAGCTACAATAGCCCAGAATAAAAATTGTTGACTGGAAAGAAGAAGTGGATGGCCCGTTAACATAGTTAAAAGATAGGCACCAAGACCATAACAAAATGGCTTTACAGAAAATTCAGGAGATAAGCCATCACCCTCCCTTACGGCTACAGTTACTCGACGCGAATAAAGAGAAGACAATAGCACCAGAAACAATATGAGACCAGGAACTCCAAGCTCTGCTAATACTTGCAGATAATAATTATGAGTATTCTCTGAATCCCACCGGCCCATGGAATTATTTTTGTAATGTACATTAGTCCTATAAAAATTACCCAGCCCCACACCGGTAAGAGGGTAATCTTTAGCCATTTTCAAAGAGCGCTTCCATAACTCAAACCGTATAAGAAGATTTTCATCCTTGTTAAAATTTTTAACATTTAAAAAAGATCCCAATCGGTACAATGAGGGATTATTTGATTGAAGCAATTGGGGAACAAACAGGCTACTAATAATAGTTATAAGGACTATAATAATACCAAAACAAGTAATTATTTTTTTATTTCTTATTGCAACAATGACAAGAAAAAAAAGAATTACCCCCATTGCCAACCACGTCATCCTGGAAGAAGAATAACAACATAAAAAAAAGAAAGAAACAGCAAGAAATCCATTAACAACAGTTTTGAATGACAACTTATAAAAGAATCCTATTATTCTAGATACATCAAACCAAAGAAATGCTAAATGATCTTTTTCTTGTTTTTTATCAGGTTGATATTCCCTTCGTATGGTTAAACTATTCAGAAAAAAAGCAGTAAATACGCCCAATAGCAGAACCACATAACTTCCGTAAGAATGGATATCATTAAATGGAAGATAAATTCCTAAGTAATTCTCGCCTCTTATTTTAAAATTTACAAGCTGAATCAAGGAGAAAGCTATAATAAAAATTGCCTGAGCATAAACAACTTTTGTGAAAAAAATAAAATAGTTACGATTTATCAATTCTATATCAAGCATCTTAAACAGAAATATACCCTGCAATAAAATGAGCGAAGCGTTGATCTGCCACAAATTATCTTTCTGGCCAGCAAATGGAAAATAAGTAAACCAATCAAACCACAATCTGGAAGGTATTGGAAATTCCAAAATGCGTACATAAACAAGAAATATGTTAAAAAAAACAATAGTAGCCAGCAAATTTGCAAAAAAAACGGCAGAGCTTGAAGATTGAAAACTTTTATTTTTAATCAACTGTTGAGGGAGCCACGCAAGATAGACACCAGCAAATGCCAGTGAAATATCACCAACCCCTTTCATCACAAAAAAACCATTAATGAGTGGGATAACCGCAACAAAAAACCATATAGCCCAGAATGGGCTGAACAATGTGGCAAGAAAAAAAGTGGCCACCACAAGGGTCGACGATAAAAGGGTAGACGAATTTTGTAATATCGCAAAAGCTTCAACCAGCAGAAGCATATAAAATACGACAAAAAGGCCTTTTGAAAAAACTTCAGAGATATTTTTTGATAAAATGATTCTGCTCATTAATGGGCGACTTGCACCTCAACCATATCGGTCGAATAATTGATATAGATATCTTAAATACCGTCTGTTAACGAGACAGTTGGTTGCCAACCTAAAACGTCATCCGATTGACATCAAGGAGTTTTTGAGGGGTGCAGTCCGATTTCGTTTCATCCCTGATGATTTTATTGGTAAAATCGATAATCCTGCGTATCTTTTCGACAAACTGCTGGATTGTGATATCCATTCCGTATCTGATATTAATTAAAAGCGGTCCTCTTAAAGGTAGCGAGAAAAACAGAGTATCTCTTTCCAATGAGAGTAAAAAACAATCGCATCGGCATGGTGAAATCACAGTGCAAAAAGTTCCTGTGTGGTGTACCAGTTACCCTAGAGTATGACCTTTTTTGGACCTCCATGTTTTGCATCATGCATTTTACATATCAAGGCTGGTAACACATGGGAATTATGCAAACCATAATGATCTCCAACCGCATATAGATTAATCGGCATAACAGCAAAATAAATAACTGGTTCTATACTGACAATTATACGCTTCACACATCTTGATACCGGCAATCTTAGCAATTGCATACATTTCATTGTTTGGTTCAAAAGGCCCGGGGAGAAAACATTCTTCCTTCATGGGATGGGGACGCAAGCTTAGGGTAAATAAACGAACTGTAAAGAAATAACAGTATTTTTACCCCTAGCTGCCACGCAGCATAAATAATATTATTCTAAATTACCAGATGTTAACAAATAAAGTCTGCGTGAAAAGTGGCATCATTGGTCAGAGAATCTCCCACTCTGACAACTGCCAGTATGACCAGCAATACATATTACTGGTTCCCAGCAGGATAAACAACTGAGTATCATTTGATCATTTTTTTACTGATCCCTATATATTTTGGTTCGCGAACAATTCTCCCAAAAGACCAAGGGCTTCCCACTCAAAACAGTAATGATCTTTCTTTACAAAGTCTTATGAAACACAGACGCATCTCTAAAGCTAACCCACCAAGATCGATGCATGCTCAAGAAGGGAATCAAACATTGCGGCAATGACTGAAAATTGTACCCTAGTTTATAGCCAATAAACTTGAGAAATATCCTCCAGAAGAAATTTGGCAACAACGCTTTTTTAACATTCATGAGGTGAATGACGCCAGATTTGACATATTGCCAACCTCTTCCCTCGGCACGTCCATAGGTATCAAGCAACCATTCTTCCGTAACATGCAGCACTCCAATATCAAATGAGCGCCTAAACTCCTGTAAGCAGCTATAATTGTGTGAATGAAAGACCATCGCATCACTCACATAGGCGACTTTATAGCCCCGCATCAATAACCGACCAACCGCACAGGTATCCTCACCAAAAATTAAGCCGCTTTTAAAATAATCTACCTCGGCAAGGGCAATCTTGCGATAGGCTGCAAAGGAATTTGAGACAAATACAGTTTGAAATCCAAGCCGCTCTCGATCAGCAAAACTGCGTACAACCGTTTGATTTGGATAATTAAAAGAACGCAAATGTGCAGCAAGCAGCGTAGCGTCACGATTTGGCAGTTGACGACCATAGGTGACGGCAATAGTCTCATCTGACAACAAAGGTTGGATAAGTTTTACTAGCGCGTCAGTCGAGGTAGGAACAGCATCCTGAGTAAGAAAGATCAGGATATCCCCCTGTGCTTGTTTGGATATCATGGTCCGGGTTCCCCCATGATCAAATTCTTCTTCGGGAATAACCACAACTTCAGCACCAAATTCTTTAGCAATTTCAACCGTTTGATCACTAGAGGAAGAATCAACAACCAACAACTCATTAAAAAGAACCGTCTGACTGCATAACACCCCAAGCAGTTCTCGCATAAATGCCGCGCCGTTCCAAGTGGGAAGTATGATCGAGATCAAGGGCCTTTTCTGAGCAACACAAGAAATTGACATGAGATATAGTGTTTTATGCAACCGATGAAAGAATTACGGATAACAAAAAAAATTTCCAGTTCAATTTTATTAAATTTACTCCTTAAATTCAGGGACGATATCATGCATGATGGTCAGCATTTTTCCAACATCCCGTGAAACCGAAACACGCTCTAACTCGGCCAACTGATTCCCAAGCCAACTCCAGTCCACATTGCGACTGTGGGCAAGAAAAAGTTTCTCATGAGTTGTTCTTTTCAACACCTCACTTTCGTGCAATAATTCTTCATACAATTTTTCACCAGGGCGCAATCCGGTATAAACAATTTTAATATCTTTTTCCACCTTCAACCCGGAAAGCTGGATCATCTGTTTTGCCAGGTCATGAATCAGAACTGGTTTTCCCATATCAAGGACAAAAATTTCTCCGCCTCCCCCCATGGCGCCAGCTTGCAGAATGAGACTGACTGATTCGGGGATGGTCATGAAATATCGGGTAATATCTTTATGAGTAACAGTGACAGGACCGCCCTTTTCAATCTGTTTCTGGAACAAGGGAACCACTGAACCGGCAGAACCAAGAACATTTCCAAACCTAGTCGTTATAAATTGAGTTTTGGAACGACTATTCAGATTCTGGCAATAAATTTCAGCAATCCTCTTGGTTGCCCCCATCACGTTGACGGGATTAACAGCCTTATCCGTGGAGACCAGGACAAAACGCCCGGCACTGTATCGATCTGCGGCATCGGCAACAACCTTTGTCCCAAATATATTATTACCAACACCTTCCACGGGATTGGCCTCTACCATGGGAACATGCTTATAAGCGGCCGCATGATATACGACATCCGGCCGGTACGTTTTAAATAGCCAATTAACGCGGTCCTGATTTTTCACATCACCAAGAACAGCATCAAACACAATATTAGAAAGGCTATGACGCAATTCATATTCAATGGTATAAAGATTAAATTCTCCATTATCAAACACGATAAGTTGTGCTGGCTTCTGAGCTGCAATTTGACGGCAAAGCTCTGAACCAATAGAACCACCACCACCTGTAACCAGCACCACCTTACCGGTAAGATATCCGGCAATGGCGTCATAATCCAGTTCCACAACCTCTCTTCCCAACAGGTCCTCAACCGTGACAGATCTTAATTTTTTTGCATCTACCTGATGTCCAGCCATTTCAAACACTGAAGGAAGAGTCTGACACCGTACTCCGATCTGGTTACACTCCAGAACCAATCGTTGCAGCAAAGCTTTATTGGCAGAGGGTATGGCGAACAAGACAAGCTCAACCGACAATAACCTGCAAATATCACCAAGTTGGTGTGTGCCTCCCTGAACCGGGACACCATGAATCTCGCGTTTATACATCCCTGGAGTATCATCAAGAAAAGCCAGTGGATGATATTCAACACGATGTAGTAGATCCCTGACCAGCATTTCCCCCGCCCGACCGGCACCGACAATCAACGTACGAGTCCCCTCTTGAGAAGAAAAACCAAGCCGATTATCTTTATACCATCTATATGCGATTCTGGAAGCAGACAGACCAGCAACAAGTAGCAACGGATACAACAGAAAAACCGAACGAGGAATCCCCTGCAGGCGAGTCCAAAGAAAAGTAATTGCTAAAATAACAAGACTACCAAGTCCTACCACTTTGAAAATTCTTACCAGATCAGGGATTGAGGCAAAACGCCAAAGACCACGATACAGACCTGAATACCAAAAAAATATCCCTTGCACAGGTACTGCAAAAAGAATCAATGTGAGAAGAGATTGTTGATATTGAAGGGGAATAGGACCAAGGTTAAAACGCAGCCAGTATGCCAGTGTTAATGCCAGCGGCACACACGTCAGATCATGCACCAAGGCTGACCAACGATTTAAAAGAATTAATTTAAAAAATTTCTTTGCCATAAACCTGCTTTAAAAATCATACCACCAGCAAGACTGGCATCAGATCGTAAATGAAAGTTCTACTCATTGGTTGTACCTGCCCCAATCATCAGACAAAAAAAGAGCAAAGGCACATAGGATATAATGGCAAAAAAAAGGCCATAACATGGCCAGGATATAGAAAAGAAGGCACAAGGAAAAAGCCATAGTATATTAACAGCCAAAACACCTAATGTCACTTTTTTATGTGAATGCCAACGCCTTGAAAGAATCTGATAGGCGTGACTGCGATGGGCTTCAAAAAATCGTTCTTTTCGAAATATGCGCCGCAACAATGTCACTGTTGCATCAGCAATAAACACCCCGAGCAGAATCAGCCAGGTCCAAAGAGTCATTTTTGTATCGACAGAAGTCATTATCGCAAGTATGCCAAAACAAAATCCCAAGAAACCACTGCAGGCATCTCCCATAAATATTTTTGCTGGCGGCCAGTTCCAAACAAGAAAACCTGCTGCAGCCACGAACAGTATTCCAAACCAATAGACATACATACCAGCGGCACCAGTGAACCAGAGCAGAAGCATCGCACTGCCGGCAACGCTTATTGTTTCCAGAGCAGCAATACCATCAATACCATCCATAAAATTAAACAGATTCAGAAGCCAGGTCATACTTATGACAGTAAGTATGGTACCGAACCATCCCCTAGAAAACGCTGCTGTCAGGAATGGCGAATATACTGTAACCAGCCAAAAGACCACCAGGGATGAAGCAAGTAAGTGTATAGCAAGACGTACTGAGGACGGCACAGAACGAAAATCATCCCAAAGACCGATCCCTATCACAAGCCCACTGCATAAACTCACACCACGAAATACTTTAACAGGAAGAACAGCAAACTGTACCAACAATAAACTCCCAGCCAGAAATGTCACAATAATCGCAAGCCCACCACCACGAGGTGTTGGGATACTATGTGAACTCCGATAATTCGGAACATCCAGCAAACGTGTTTTTACAGCATAGCGACTGAACACCCCCGTAAGCAACAATGAGCCAAGAAAAAGCAGCGCATAATACCAAAGGCTCATGAAATACTCCGTTTCAGGCCTTGTTCAAGAGTAAACGGAGGATGCCATTGGAGATTCTCTCTGGTTGCGGAGCTATCAATCTGAAGATTACCGATCAATCGCTGAATTTCATGACTACGTCCAGTCACTCTTCCTGCCAATCGTAAAAAAATGACTGGTACAAAAACCATTCTTGCATCTCGTCCACAATATTTTGCCATCTTTCGAATCAACTCCGGGGTGGAAATATCATCTCCTTCAGAGACAAGCAGAACTTCTTCTGGCGCCTTGGGATGCCATAAACAGACCCTGATCAAATCACATAACGTCTCCACATAAACCAGACTTCTTCTGTTGTTGATTGCTGCCAAGGGTAAGGGAATATTTTTCTTAACCAAATCCAGGAGACGTCCGAAGTTTCCAGCTGCACCCCTTCCATAGACCAGCGGCGGACGGATGATAACAACCTCCATGCCCGTCTCACCAGCAATCTTCCGCAGAGCTGTTTCTGCTTCAAACTTCGAGATTCCATAGGGATCCACAGGGGCCGGGACATCCTCTGCTCTAAAGGCTCGGTCAAATGTTTCTTCACCATTCACTTTAATAGTGCTCAGGTAAATAAACCGCCGAACCCCATGGGCTGCCGCCTGACGGGCCAGATTCAAAGTACCATAAAGATTGATCCGGCGGAATTCAGTTAACGGATCGACACTGTCATCTTTGAGCACATGGACCCGAGCAGCTAAATGAACAATAGCAGAAATTCCAGGCAGGATTGAAGACCAATCGGTGAATTCATTGATATCCGCAACAAGCGCACTCTTTCTTTCCGAGGTATCGATTTGACGCAAAACCGGCAGATAAGATATCTGCAACATCTCAAATGAGTTACATAAAGCCGTACCGATAAAACCATTGGCTCCAGTCACTAGAATGTGATCTGCAGCATTTCTAATCTTCAAACGAGTTCGTCCCGATGCAAGAGGTCACGATACACCTTTACATATTTCCTGCCCATTTCCTGACCTGTAAACAACAACTCAAATCGTTTTCTGGCCCCCACTCCCATTCGCATGGCAAAACCCTTGTTGAAATATAATATTTCCATTGCCGCTCGTAGAGACACAGGATCTTTTGGCACAACCACAAGCCCGGTTTCCCGATCCCTGTTAATATATGTAGTCCCTGTACCAATCTCAGCAGTAATTAAAGGTTTAGCAAACATCGCACCTTCAAGTAAAGTGATACCGAAGGCCTCTGAACGCTCACAAGAGGGAAAGACTATAGCTCGTGCGTCCTGAATGAGGGCAATTTTTTCATCATCTTCCACATACCCAAGAAACTTCACATTTTTCAAACCAAGACGCCGGGCCTGGTCTTTCAGTTCCTGTTCCATGGGACCACTGCCAGCAATGAGAACAGTAAAAGCAGCATCCCTGGCGGCATCCAGCAGATACTGCAGCCCCTTATAATAACGCAACACCCCAATAAACAAAAAATAGTCAGAACTAAACCTTTCCCGCACATATTCTCTCTTCTTAAAAGACAAGGAAGAATATCCCTTTTCATCCAGACCATTTGGGATAATCTCTATGTCTCTATTAAGAGTGGTCAGAACATGACTACTTTGCAAATAATTTGGAGAAGTCGTAATGATTTTTGTAACACTAGATAAAAAGAGATACTGCAGAGGAGAATAGATTTTAAGAAGTCCCTGTTGCCGTATTATATCAGACTGATAAGAGACGAGGGTCGGTTTTTGAACATTGCAAAGAAAATGCAACAAATCTTCATATGGCCAAGGAAAATGGTAGTGAATAAGATCCGCCCACTCTACAAGTTTTTTAAATCCAATAACACCTGCAATCGAAAAGCCACAGGACGCAATTTCAAAAGAAAGTGGGAAACGATAAACCTCAGCCTCAGGAAATTGCAAAATGGCCGGATCAGGTTTCTGACTCAAGGTAAATATGCGATGCTTGACGCCGAAAGGAGCTGTATTCAAACAGATCTGCCGAACAGTTTCCTCCAATCCGCCCTGCGTATCAGGGAAATATGTTCTATAGACGTGTAAAATATTCATTATTTTCATTGAACATATTCATATCAATCAACTCTCAAGATAACAATAAAACCTCAGCTACCATAAGATTATATCTGTTACAGTCAAAAAAGAACGAAAACAGGGGATATAACAAATCGGAGTAGTAATTCTCAACGATTAACAACTTATTATGATAAGTTGTTAATCGTTTGTCTGTAAACATACTCCATCTATCACTTTTTCAAAAGAAGCATAAATATAGAGGGAAGAGACTTACCAGAAGACGATGACGGAGAAATTGTCGGCGGGGTAACGGGTGGTGGAGAAATAGCAGGAAAAGCTGGACAGGTTACGGAAGAAGAACAGGATGTGGGTGAAAATGGGGATATAAATTTTTCATATGCTCCAACATCTGAAGAAACAACTCGCGTAGCAGGAGACAGGTCGCAGAGGGTTTTATAAGAGTCATTCGCCTGATCAATACAGGGAGACCCGTCTAAGAGACGAAAGTTATCATCCACTGTTCCGGCAATATTATCGACACCATCTGCATCTTCAAACAATGGATCCTGGGAGAAAGGTGCGTAGTGATTTTCAACATAAGAATCATGATCACCTGATAAAGATTGTAAATCTGTATTCCAAGTTTCCATGGAACTAGTATTTCCATTCCATATATCTGGATCTGTGGTTGTTGCTGCTGCACTGTTTCCCCAGAAGATGCAATTATAAAGGAATAATTGAGTTTTTATGTTCAACATTGCTCCCCCATAGCCATCACCAGTGCCATTTACAGGGCCGGTGGCCTCATTTCCATACAAGGTACAATATTTCATGGTAACCGTGTATGCTGGATCTGGAACTGGAGCTAGAGATCCAGCATGTAATCCGATGGCACCGGCACCGGGAGCTGAGTTATGGGAAAAGACAGAGTCTTCGATCACCATACTGCGCTTATAGGAACGTATCGCTCCCCCAGTCGTGGTTGCCGTATTTCCGGAAAACAGGCAGCGCTGCACGGTATTTTGCTGGGTAGTTTTATAGTCCAGCATCAAAGCTCCACCATTGACGGCGCTATTACCGACAAAATTGCTGTCCTGAATCAATACAGGAACATAGTACGACCATAGACTACCACCTTCCAGACTACTCACATTATCCTGAAACAGGCACTGCCTGATCGACACAGAAGACTCAGCACTCACCTTCAAAAGAGCAATAGCACCTCCTGCCCCCCTTGCCGGATCGGCACTTTCAGCCCGATTACTTTTGAATTCGGAGCATTGAATCACGCTGCCAGTATTATCATTTAATTCAACAGCGCCTCCCTGTTCCGCCATATTACCGGTAAAAATACAACTATTAATCTGGACACTTTTCGAATATGCCCTAATTGCCCCGCCACGTTTTTCTCCAAGGTTGGCCAAGTTAATATTAAATATACAGAAAGATACAATAATGTCAGAATTGTAAGAATGAATCGCCCCACCAACTCCTGAACTATTCCTGGCAAAGAGACAATTCTCAATCTTTACCGCAGAGGAGTTGTATATAAAAAGCCCGCCCCCAGTAGAACTGCTACTGTTATTCAAGAAAGTACAATTGGCAATAACCAGAGTAGAGCTATTTGTAACAGAAACACCGCCTCCATGCCCATCTACTCCATTATTGGCACGACAATTTTGAATTTTAAAGCCATCCAATCTAACATTTGACACATGTATATCAAAACCATGCATCAAGTTAAGCTGACCATCGATGATGGTCTGAAAGGCAGCAATGTTTCTGGCAGTAAGAGTTGATTCATTACCGGAAAATCTATAGTGGACCCCAGTTTTGAGACAGTAGTTTAAGCTATACGTAACCACCAGGGACAAGACAATATGAGTGAAGCGAAGAAGAGAAAGTTCCATACTCCCGAGTTCAAAGCGAAGGTCGCTCTGGAG
>Ga0180732_1000178_pt1 | contig 62764 bp, 100 predicted proteins | sample KR11_01MetaG_FD_148674 | JGI IMG/M metagenome (GOLD analysis project Ga0180732, IMG submission 148674) | Groundwater microbial communities from the Olkiluoto Island deep subsurface site, Finland - KR11_0.1 MetaG | ecosystem: Environmental > Aquatic > Deep subsurface > Groundwater | place... | reverse complement strand
CGGTGAAAGAACCTGAATATATTACTCCAGAAGAAGCATTAGCATCTAAACAAATAACTAAAAAACAATACGAGAAAATCAAATATGGTGGGTTGACACAGAAGCAACACGAACAAATGACAAGCATAGCAATAGAACATAATAAGTTGTTTCAAGAAGTGAGCCAAAAGGTGAAGCGTGGAGAGCCTCTTGACGTATCGGAAGTGCTTGATGAAAATGGAGAACCTCGTTTCACTACTGGTATTCCAGAAGGCTATAAAAGAGTTGGAGATAAATTTGTCAAGACTGAAGCAGCGCCAGAGAAAGCGGAAGCGGTGAAAGAACCCGTAAAACTTGAAGTTGCTGAAGATGATAAGTATGTATATCACAATTCGTCTCAAAGGAATATTGAATCAATTACTAAAGAAGGACTTTCCAAAGAATATTCTGAAGAATACCCTCACGGTGTAGCCGATGTTTCAGATGAGTTAAAAAGAGTTTACTTTGCAGAATCAGAAAAAGCAACAGAAGGTTTTGGCGGCCAGATGCCAAGTGGAGAATTAAGTTCAGCGATGTTGCGAGTAAAGAAAAGTGCATTAAAGGGTAATGTTAAAGAACAACAAATGGGGTTAAGAGGAAAAGAGACTTGGTATTTTGGTGACACAATACCGCCTCAAGACATAGAGATATTTGAAAATGGGAAATGGAGACAGTTAGCGCCAGCAAAGCCACAACCAGCCGCAAAGAAAGCAGAGGCGAAGCCAGACCTCGCAGGATTGACGATTGAGACCGAGCCTATACCTAAGCCTGCCCCAAAAGAAGCAAAAGTCGAAGGCAAAGAAATCTATGAGATGACACAAGATGAATATCTCAAATCTAAAGGAGTTTTTGAAAGAGAGAATAGAGATCCTAAAAGAAAAGCTACCGTAAGAGAACACATGGACGCTTCAGAAAAGGCATATAAAGAAAGGAAGTCTTTGCCTGACTCTACATTTGAACTTTATGGTTTTTACAAATATGGCGAGAAAACTGCCGAGGACAAAGTTAAGGAATATCGTGAACGTAATGCTAAAGAAAAAGCTGAATATCAAGCAGCGATAGCAAAAGAAGCAAAAGTCGAAGTTGCCGAAAAAGCAAAGCTGTATGCCGGTGATTATGTTAAATTTAAAAACTCAGGTGGGCAAGAATTCTATGGTGATGTTAAGGAAATACAATCTGATACCGATACTATAGTTATTCAACCCGATGGTTCAAAAAACACAATCGAAATACCAAGCAGTCAAATAGTAGCTCTTGAAAAGGGAGGCAGATTACGGGAGAGGGATGAACAAGCTAAAAGAATAGCTGGTATGGAAGCAAAGCGAAAGGTTGAAGTTGCCGAAAAACCGGAGGCAAAAGAAATCTACGAAATGACCGAGAGCGAATATGTTCAAGGAAAACTCGAAGATTTAAAGGGCAAGATAAAACTTACAGGTGAAGCAAGAAATCTATACTTAATGAATTGGAAAGAAAAATATACCATAACTCATCAAAGGCAAGTTGAAAAAGCTATTCAAGCTGGCAAACTACCTAAGGCAAAAGTAGAAATCGAAACTACACCCGAAGGCAAGGAAGTAACAGTTGACCTTACTAAAAAAGAAGAAGCCGCCTTAACCCCAAAACAACAGAAAGAATATTTAATAGCTGAGATTGATAAGGCGATTGAGAGTGGATTAAAAGAGTCTGAGTTTGATAACACAATGGAAGAAGCCAGAAAATTTATAAAGGCTGGTATTAATCCTTTAACTGACGTTAAAACTGTTTATACTTTTGAAGTTCCCAATGATGGAACATTTGAGATTAAAGGTAGCGAATTATTTGATTTCCAAAAACGTGTTGAAAGCGCATTTCCTTCTTCAATTATAAGTCCAAAGTTTAAGCCTAAAAAATCAGCAGGTGCAGCACTTCCAGTAAAACAATTTGAGAAAATATTAGGTGTTGCACCTGAAAATCTAAAACCTGCTGGCATAGACAGACTTTTCAAAGAAGTTGCTGATACAGAAGCAAGAAATATAACCGGCAATATTAAATTAAACCCATTCCAAAACTGGTTACTTTCTCAAAACATATCTAAGCCTGTTAAAGATGCAATTCAGAAAGTTGCAGGTAAGGACTATATTGAAGAAGCATATAAAGAAATAGAAGCCACAGACATAGAACATGCAAGGTCTATGGTTGAATATCGCATGGAAACTGTTGCTGAACTTCAAGATTATGTAGATAGCTATAAAGCAAAAACACTTACTCTTGGACAAATAAATGAAGAAACAGGAATTAAACGTTCAGGTCGTGAATTAGAAAATGCCTTGAGTGATGCTAACCATGATTATACTATGGCTTTAAAACATCTCAATGAACTTGAAGAAACAAAGAAAGCCAAGCCTGCCGAAAAACCAGCCGGAGAACTGCCTAAGTATGCTACCAAACAAATCCCAAAAGTATTGTATCACGCAACTGCCAGAGATTTTGAAGAATTAGATTTTGGCGAAAGATATGCTCAAGGTATTTTTGGGGAGAAACCTTCTAAAGCTAAAGCCATATTCTTTTCAGAAAAAGCAGAAGACGCTGGATATTTCGGAAGACTTAGGGGCGGTGAAAGGATATTAGAAAGTCGTATAAGTGAAGATGTTAAAATAGCAGACTTTACAGGATTAGCCCGTTCTAAAGATATAGTTGAAGCAATAGAATTAGTAGAAAGCATAGATAAAGAATGGGGGAAAATGATTGACGAAGGTGAAGGAGAAATACAGGGAGCTTTTGAAGATCCTGCCTTTATAAAAAACCTGAAAAAAGCTGGATACGATGGCGGTCGTTTTGTTGAACCAGAGGGAAGAGGGACTACTGTTGCGATTATTAATAAAGATAAAATTATCTCAACTACTCCAATGGAAGACACTTTCTATGCCACCAAACAACGAATATCCGACTCAGAAATAAACCTATCACAAGTACGAGACATATTCAAAGCTCCATCCGGTTTATCCAAAGACGGTAATATCTGGGTAAAACTCAAATCCGGTTACGGCTTCCAAGTCAAAAGTGTAACCCACATAAGCGAAAACAAGCTGGCCTTTGAGACAGCACGTGGCCGGATGAGAGCTGACGGTGAGTTAATTGCAGGCAAGTTCGAGGATGATACTATTGAGATCGTCAAAGGAATAGGCGATAAATGGACGGTAGCTCACGAAGGTTGGCATATTATTAGAAAGTTAGGTCTTGCTACACCAAAAGAGTTAAGAGTGCTTAAATTCAAGATAAGGCAACTTGTAAGGCAAGGAAAGTTTAAGACACAGAACGAAAAAAACATAGGCGGTGAAGAAGACCAAGCGTATTTCATGGAAACAGAAGTAAGGAACCGAGCAAAATACAAAGGCACGATAAGAACAATACTTGATAAGATTGCTGATTTCATAGACTCGTTTGTTAATTTGTTTACTACTACTTCGAGAGGCATCACAAGACAATTTGAATCTGGTGCAATCTTTCAGAGAGAAATGGGTGGTGAGGTTTCAGGCATTAATCAGTTTGCTCAGGATGTGAGTTTCTCTTTAAAGAAGGCTGTTGTTAATATTCGAGATAATCCTAAGTTTGTAAAATGGTTTGGTGATAGTAAGGTTGTTAATAAAAAGGGCGAGCCATTAATGGTTATACACTGGACAGATACAGATTTTACAGTATTTGACAAAGAAATGCTTGGGTTTACAACCGAAATAAATACAGATGATATAAATAGTTTAAAAATGGCTAAGGCTGGTTTTTGGTTTACAGATCAAGACATATCAGAACAAACAGCAACAGATATAGGGATGCCTGTTTATTTATCATTACAAAACCCTAAAAAATGGAAAGGAAATTTTTGGAGCCTTGGGAAAAACATAGAAAAAATAAAAAAACAAGGGTATGATGGGATTATTGTGAAAGATACAGAATTTGGTGGAACTTCCTATGTAGCCTTTGAACCTACCCAAATAAAATCCATATTCAACACAGAGTTTGACCCAACTAATCCCGATATAAGATACGCAATGGCAGGCAAAAAAGCCATAGGCGCACCTACTGGCGCACTTGTTAGAGCTCAGGAAATGCTCAAGGAAGGTAAGAGCGAGAAAGAGGTATGGAAAGAAACTGGATGGCTGAAAGGCGTTGAGAAAGAAGAGACTTGGAAGTGGGAGATTGATGATAGTGGTGCAGAAATAAAAGAAACTGAAAGAACTCCTGCGTATATCAAAATTAACTCAAAAGAGATTAAGACACTTGATGATTTGATAGACCATAAGGTTTTATTTAAAGCATATCCAGAATTACGTAAAATAAAAATCAGAAGTGATTATATTGAAGATTCAAAAGGGGAATATGAGCCTGAAACAAATTCGATAGTTTTTCCTCGTGGTTTTATGACAAAAGGGAAAGAGCTTAAAGAAACCTTGCTCCACGAAATCCAACATGCCATCCAAGAAATCTCCGGCTTTGCTCGTGGCTCATCACCATCTGAAATGGCATTCAAAACTGCCTTTAAAGATACTGCTTTAATAGAAAGCTATAGAGAAGCCATTGATAACTACGACAAAACAAAAGAAGGGATAGCAGTTGAGCAAGAAATCTATAAATGGTTGGCAGATAATAAGGATTATACAAATGCACAATTAAAAGTAGAAGAAAACAGACTTAAAGAAAAATATCCAGGTTATGCTACTGTTGTTTCTGCAATGGAAGAAATTCAGCGTCAAAATAAACTTCCTAAAAATGCAACAGAAGCCTATATGAACCTTGCCGGTGAAATAGAAGCCAGAGACACGTCCGCCCGTGCAAAACTAACCGCAGAAGAACGCAGAGAAACCATGCCTTACGAAGCTCAGGGCATACCTCGTGAAGACTGGATTGTTACTGATGGTGAGGGAACGAGTTTTAGTATTGAGCTGAAAGAAACTATCGAGCAAGAAGCACGAAAGTATAAGACGGCTGACGAGTTTGTTGATAGTTTTGGATATTTTAGAAGAACAAACACAGAAAGTCCATTCAGAGATGTTAATTATGCTATGTTCGCAGAAGATAGGGAAAGTATTTCCAAGTATGGCAAAAATCTATTTGTACCGAATATTATAGGGAAATTTAACTTTGTAAACATTAGTTCAGTAAAAGATGCTTTTAGAGAACAATTATTAAATCCTGAAAATGAAGAGATATTAGATTCATATAGGCAAAGCGAAGAAATTGAAGAAACAGCCCAAAAATTATCTGAAGAATTAGATTCTGAAGATATTGTAGATTCAGCGGGAGTTTTTGATAGTCCAGAATTATTTGATATTTTTTGGGAAGCTATAGAAGATAAAGGGATAGATGGCATTTATACATCAGATGGAATGATTGTTTTAAATGAAGAGGCTATATTAAAAGAATCAAAAATAATCGATATCTGGAACAAAGCACAAAAAGAACAACCTAAGTACGCTACCAAGCCTGCCATTGAACAAGACAAATTAGTACGAGACCTAAATACTCAACTTGCTAAACAATTAGGGAAGGAATGGGAGAATGCCTATGTCATCGAAAAAGATGTCCCAGATGCTACCAGAAGCGTTGCCAGAGCTTTTGAATCCGTTTTCAAAACAAAAATTATTACCGTTACCCCAACAAAAGAAAAATTTAGAAGAATTGGTGGACAGACTTACAAAGGAAATCTTTTCATTGACCCAAATGCTATCAAAGGATTCGTCCAGCTTGCAGGCCATGAATTATTACACAAAATCAAAAGTGATAATTCAACGCTCTATAATACGTTTATCAGTAAGGCGAGATTGCATTTTGTGGAGTTTGAAAAATTTAGGGAAGCCTTTGACAAAACCATGTTACCCGGAGAAAGTTCTTTACCACGTGATCAAATAGAAACAGAACTCCTTGCTGATTTTACAGGCGATGCCTTAGCTGACCCTGATTTCTTAAAATATTTTGCGAGAGATGATGCCGGTGTATTTAAGAGGTTTATGAAAACAGTTATATCTTGGCTAAAAGGTGTATCTGATAAGATGTCAAAAGAAGGTTTTGGCTCCTCAAAATATTTTAAAGATATAATCGAGCTTCGTGAATATCTGGATGGAGTTTTATATGCTTTTGCTACAAGGGACAATGTTGACGCTATAGATGATGTAACGCCTCCGATATTCAGCAGGGTAAAAGCAGATGAGTATGGTGTAGATTACATAAAAGTTCTTAACCGATATGAAGCCAAGCTAAAAAGTGCTGAAACTAAATTAGAAAAGATAAAAACCGAAAAGGAAATTCTCAAAAGACGCAGAGAGTTTATCAGGGCAGCCAGAGATCATTTTAATCTAACTGATAGAGAATTAAGACAGATTTCTGGTAAAGATATTCGTTTTATGAGCAATTATGAATTTAAACAATATATTGATGGCATAAGATTAAGAGCTGAAAAAGTTGAAGTAAGACGCCAGGCCATGAACGAATTAATGTCGCAAATTCAAGAAAAAGAATTAAATATCGAAAACTTACGCAAGGCTATGAAGCTCCCAACGCTAAAAAATATGACCGTTGGGCAGATTAGAAAGTTAGATGAAGCCTTAGAACCATTCCAAAAGGGTGATGAGTTTCTTTCGGTCAGAAAATTAGAAGTAGTTGATAGAACAGAATTAAAAGGAATTAAGACTTGGAGAGAAGCCAGAGAGCGATTGTCTGAAAAGCTCGGAGTTCCTGTAAAAGAACTACAAAGTATTAAAGTATCGGAATTTGATAGATTTAGATACGAAACCGGATTGGCTGAAAAGAATATCTTTTATAAAATGATGGTTGAAGAAACAGCAAAAAGAATGCTTGTTTCAGAAGCCGAATATTTAAAAATAGAGAAAGACATTTTCGCTTTAGCTAAAAAGTTAAAGGGCGTTGGTTTTTTTGTTCCTCAACATAAAAATATTAGAAAGTTTATGGAAGCTCCTGCTAATGAAAAAGCAGAGGTTGGGTTATCTGAAGCAGAAATGGCAATGGCTGAATACATGACCAGACATTTCTCTGATGCCAGGGATTATTTATTGCAAATAGAAGCAATGAATATGGGAAAGGAGAACTATTTTACTCATGTCCGGAGGGGAATATTAGAAGCTACCAAAGAAGATGGAATAATCAAAGCCGTTAAAGAACAGTTTGAGTCCTATAAGCTCGATGAACAAGCTTTTAATATATTAGATAAAGAAACTGGTCAAATTTTAGCAATGGATAAGTTTTTTAAATTTGCTATGCACAGAACCGGGAAACTGAAGCCAACTGAAAATGTTGTAAAAGCCTTTTTAACATACATGCGTACATTTAAAAAGAAGCAGGCATTAGATGAAATAACTCCTTTAATTGACATTTATGCCCATGCACTCACGCCCAAAGGTATGACTAAAAAAGGATTATTATTGCATGGAAATTTAATCAAGTTTGTAAAAGAATGGATCAATACTCAAAAAGGTCGTCATATAACCTTAATTGCAAAGCAAAACGGAAAAATAGATGCGGCATTAAGAGCGATTAAAATGTTTACATCTTTAAGAGATTTGGGGTTAAACATTCCTGTAAGTGTTGCTACTGAAGTTGGAGAGCAAATAACTACATATCAGCTACTTGGGAAAAGAAAATTTGTTGTTGGTAAATTAAGACAAAATACAAAACAAGGCAAATCAATTATAGAAAAATATCGCAATCTTATAGGAAAAAATCCTTGGGAAGAATTGGCAGAACCAGCGAAAGAGGTTGGCGATAGGTTGATGGAGGGAATTTTTGTTTTATTTAAGGATGCTTCTGTAAGGTCTAATAAAACCTTTTTATTAGGATCTCTGTCTAAAGAAGAATTTAAAGCAGGAGAAATATCTCCTGAAAAATTAGCTGCGTTAAGAACAGAACTTGGTCGGTATAGAATGGTTGGAGGGATGAAGTCTGTTATTGGTGCAACTCCAGAAGGAAGGGCTTACACTCAATATAAGAGATGGGCTATTCCAATTTTAAGAACGACAATACAAAATCTTGGTAATTTGGGCAAAAAACTAACTTTCCAAAAACCAAGTGAAGCAGAATTTAAAAAATCTATGGTAGAACTATATCGGCTTGTTGAGATTACAGCTTTTGTTATGCTGACATTTGGCATGGTAAGGGATGAGGACGATGAAAGTTTTGTTGGTAAAATAATAAACAAAGCATACAGAGAGGCCACTACTTTAATTCAGGCATTACAACCAAGTATGTTTTTAACGGCTGGCAGGACAGCTTCGTTTGTTGAAAAATTGGGTATTAATCTAACCTTAATTCTCCAAGGAGAACAATATAAAACAACTGACGAATACAAAGGAATTAAAAAGCTAAAGAAACAGTTTACACCTGTTGCCATCAGCCAGTTTACTGGAAGTGATGAAGAATTTTGGGATAATAAATTAAGAAAGAAAAAAGCTAAATTAAATGAAATCAATGACGCTCTTGAAACAAGCAAGGATAAAGCAGAGTTTCGCCGTGAGTATAGAAAAGAACTTGCTGAATTAAGACGATTAAATAAGTTTCAAGGTGGATTAAATATATATAGAAAAAGAATCAATAAATTAAAAAGTATGGAAGAGACAGAAATTAGAAGTAAAATGATTCAACGGTTAGAAAAGCAAAGAACTGAAAAAATAAAACGATATTTAGAAAAGGAGTAAGTTATGGCAGATATAATTGTATATCCAAAACCCGACGGCGGAGCAAAAAAGATTCATAATTCACTATACCAGACAGGACGAGAGTCTTTGTCGATTGTTTCTGGAACTACTGTTTACAGTTTTACAATTGACGCAACCGGCCATGCGGAAAGAATAGTTTTAGAAATGCCAACCATTTCCGGAGCGACTTGTACGGCAAAACTTACAATAGAGAACAAAGACTCTAAAGAGATTTACAAAAGTCCGAGTACGGTTATGATAGAGAACGAAACACACGTTATGGTTACAAGTGTTCCTTTAGTCGGAGAGAACACCGTGAAACTTACTCTTTCTACTGACCCGTTAAGTTCTGCCACCGCTTATGTTTCGATCTATTTACACGGCAATTAAGGAGGAAAATTAAATGAGTTTATATTACTATGATGACTATATTATACAGGGCGGTACAATAGATGGAACTATAATTGGTGAAACTACACCAGCGGCAGGGGCATTTACGACATTAAAACAGACCACAGGGGCTGCTGCCGGAGCTATTCCTATATCAGATGCAGCAGGAGCTTATACTTTAACTGCTTCCACGGGCACAGGCGCACCAGTAAGGGCAACCTCACCAACCTTACTCGGAATGACAAACAACGGCGCTTATCATGCTCATCGCACAGCAGTAGGCGCAGCAGACTATAATCCGTCTATCTTGACAACAGATTATATCATAGCCATGACTGATACAGCAGCAGCAAGAGCTGTAATAATCTCGACAGAAGATGAAGATACCGGCACTACCGATAACCCAAGAGTACTTGTAATCAAAGATGAGAGCGGTGGCGCAGCAGCCAATAATATAACTGTAACCTTAGAAAGTGGCGGAACTATTGATGGAGCTGCAAGTTATGTGATTAATCAGAATTATCAAAGTATTACGCTATATGTTGACAGCGTTAATGCTCATATTTACTAAGGGAGGGTTATTATGGCAGTTGAAATATGCCCGACTTGCGGGGCTGAGATACCGCCTGTTATTACGACTCAAGTTGAAAAGAATCTTGATGGAAGTATGAAGAAATGGACTGAGACCTCGCCTGCAGGAAAAAGGGTGGATAGTTACACCTATTATAAAGATAGTGAGATAGATGTAATAGTTCAGGAAAGACTTGACAGCAAGAGTGTTGTTGTAAATAAAAAAGAAATCAAACATTACACTGATGGTAAGCCTCCAGAGGTTACTAATGTCGATATAAAAATAGCGGAGGTGATTAAATGAGCTACTTACCGAATCCAAGCAGACCGCTGGTAACAGGTCAAACTGTAAGTTATGCAACTGGAGATGATGGAGATCTTGAAAAAGGTGTTGCGAAGTCTTATGAAGCATATACTACTGGTCAATATAGTGGCACAACAAATATTACTATCAACGGCAAAACTCATGCTCTGAGTAATAACTGTGTAATAGATAATCGAACCGGCTTGATGTGGGCGAGGTATGTTCCGACTGCTGATATAGGCCCGGCAGCGAATGGAACGCTATTCTGGGAGCAATGGACACTTGCGGCTAACTCCTGCACGTTCGATTCTGCTGCAAAAACTATCACGGCAGCGGCAGAAACTCCTTATAGCGTAGATGCTTTATGCGCTGGCAGAAAAATAACAATATCTGGAACGACAAGCAATAACGGAGTTGTAACGGTTGCAACTATATCAACTACAGTCATAACGACAGTTGAAGCACTGGTTAATGAAGGGCCGATTGCTGCTTCTTTTGCGACACTGGCTGATCTAATCTGGGATGCACTTGCACAGGCAAATGCAAACAGCCTCGGCGGATACAGCGACTGGCGGATACCAAACTGTTATGAATTGGCGAGTATCGTTAATCTTGGTAATTACAATCCATGTATTGACACAACATTTTTTCCGTCAACGCCAAACAGCCATCATTGGACATCGTCGTCGAGGCTGAGCACTACTATAAGTGCGTTCTTCGTGTTCTTCTACGACGCTGTCGTGAGCTACAGCGATAAGCGGTTGAGTAAGTTCTATTGTCGCTTCGTGCGAGGATAAATTATTTTATTATTTAGGACATATATCAAATGTCACATTATGAGCACTTGCCGATATACAAGTCGGTGCTGGATTTATGCATTTACTTCGAGAAAATAGTCAGAAATTTCGACAGGCATCACAAATATGTTATCGACGCTGATTTTCAATCTGCCTTTTAGGATTTTCAGGAGAATTATGATGAAGGTTGGATTGAGTGATGGGAGAGTGATATGAGAATTTTACACCTAAGCGATCTACATATTGGTAAAGGTAAAAATCATACAACCTTAAAAACTATTCGTGACTGGTTAATAGACAACAAAGATATTCATAAATCTTCGGTCATAGTAATTACAGGCGACATAACGGACGACGGCGAGCTCTGGCAATACAAATGCGCCAGATATCATCTGGACAGACTTGAGGTTAAGGGCTTTCGTATCCTGCCTTGCCCAGGCAACCATGATTACTCGGCAATAGGCCTCATCGAAAATAACGACTGTATAAGGAGCTTCAAAAAGTATATATCTCAAGGGGCTGATTATCCGCACGTAGAAATTATAGACGACTGTGCTTTTATCATGCTTGACTCAATGATGGAAGAAATGAAACACGATGACTTTATAGGAGCGCAAGGGGAACTTGGCAAACAACAGCTTAATAATCTAAATTACCATCTTGACGACATTGAACAGAACCATCCTGAGTATAAGGTTGTCCTATGTTTACATCATCATCCTTTCTTTACGTCATCTTATTTTATGAAATTGAGAGACGCAGATGCTTTTAAGGATGTAATTATGGATAAAGATTCCGGCGATTCCAGAGTAGATTGTTTACTTTTCGGACACAAGCACGATGAAAAAAGGCTGGCTAAAAAAGAAAAGGAATATAATGCAAGCGTAATTTATGCCTCGGGATCAACAGTAGAAAGAAATGAAGAAGGAAAGCTGATTATCCCTGTCATAGATTTAGATACAAAAAGCGTGGAAAGATATTTGATATGAATAAACTACCAGAAAAAGGGCAAGAAGTAAACCTTAAAGAAATAGAACTGAAATTAAATAAATGCCTTGTATGTTCAAGAAGCAAAGCGGCAAGTCCTAAAGAATGTTTATTAGATTGTGAGGTTAAAATTACGGAAAGCAAGGAGTAAATCATGGAAAAACATACCTTTAGAAAGAAATTAGCTACTTTTCTTAGTGCTGTATCGTTTCTATATTTATTTGCAATTACATTTTTAGAAATACCCACCGCAAATAAAGACAATGTTAATATTATATTAGGGTTCTTACTTGGCACTGCGATATCAACAATCATTGGCTTCTATTTCGGTGACAGCGATAAAACAGATAAGGAGACAACGTCATGAACATACTACAGTTAGTCTTAATCGAACGCATAGTTATACCTATCTTGAAATCATTGGCGCTGGCTTTTGAGGCTCAGGCAAAACAGACACCGGATACCGCTGATGATTTAATTGCCGGATTATGTCTGTCATTAATAACAGTACTTGAAACACCGGAAATTTTAGTTAAATTAAAGGAGACCAAAACATGAGAAAAGCAATAACTTTGATAGTATTAGTGGCATTTCTTTCGATGGGCTGTGCTACAAACGGGGCTTATAATAATTATCTTGATGCGAAAAAGGCTCAAATATCCGCAGAACGTAAACCACTTATTGAACTATCCTTGGATAAAGACGGCAAACTTGCAAGCTTGGCTGTATATCCGGCTCCTCAGCAAATAGAGATACAACAAGAAAAAGACCATGCAGGATATGCAGTTGCTTCTGGCTTAATCAAGATGGCGGGGATCGTTGGTTCTATATTTATGATCGGTTCAGCGATGGAAAACGTTGTTTCTGCTGCCCAGGGTAATAACACAAATATCAACTCGGCGAATGACAACGGAAGTAATGCTGGTACAATCGACCAAGGCTATAACATCACGGATACGGTAACCGATAACAGTACTTCTCAATAGGATATAAACAATGACAAATCAAAGCGAAAAACAAGTTCTTGATGCTATATCGAATATACATTCATTCATGAACGCTGGTTTTAATGCTGTTTATACTAAAATAGATCAGAAGTTTACTGTCTGCGATGATAGATTAAAAAAGGTTGAGACTATAATAGCCATAAAAAAAGCTATGTGCGAAAGCAAGAAAGAAACGCAAGATTTCTGGAAATGGATTATTAGAGGTGTTTCTATTTCCGGCATTATCTCTTTATTTTATATTGCGGTTAAGTTGTTTATTTTTGGCGCTAAGCTGTAAAATGGTCGAGAAAGTTTGTGAAATAATATGTTGACTTCTATACAAACCTTTATTACAAATAACGAAGCAGACAAAGATCGGTTCTTCGCCTGCTTCTCATCAATAACAAATCCTATTAAGGAGGAATTTGCCATGACTAAAGTATCTATAAATAATCCCAGAAGAAAAGTCAACATAAAAACTGGAGATAGGTTCGGGCGTCTTACTGTAATTAAAGATGTTGGTAAGATAAAAGGCAGGTTACATTTTGAATGTATCTGTGATTGTGGGAATACCCATATTGTAGGAAAGAAAAATCTTTTTAGGGGTAATACTAAAAGTTGTGGTTGTCTTTGGACAGAAAGTATTACAAAACACGGAATGCATAAAACAGCTACGTATGAGGCGTGGGGACACATAAAACAAAGATGTACTAATCCAAAAGATAAAAATTTTTATCATTATGGTGGCCGTGGAATTACTATATGTGATCGCTGGTTAAAGTTTGAGAATTTTCTTGAAGATATGGGAGAAAAATCAGAAGAATGTTTGACCATTGAGAGAAAAAATAACGAACTGGGATATTTCAAAGAGAATTGTTGCTGGGATACTCGAACAGCGCAAAGACGCAATCAAAGATTAAGCAAAAAAAACAAAACTGGTGTAAGCGGAGTCCATTTTGCTAAGAAAAACAAAAAATATTGTGTACAGATTAAAGTAAATTATAAAAGATACTATATAGGTCTTTATAACACATTAGAAGAGGCGGCAATAGCGAGAAAAGAAGCCGAAGAACTTTATTGGAAATAATTTAATATTGTTAATTCAGATAAAATTTGTAAAATATGTGGTGCTTATGTGCCAAGTGGGCTCCCACTTCCCCAAAATTGCTGGAGATGTAAATGTACATCCCAAGATACTTTACCTTACCAGAAGTCTTGCCTGAGCAATTCTATACCGAAAACAAACGATATGGAAACAGACTCTTTCGAATGTTTGACGACAGAATCTTGAGATCGGCTGATATTTTAAGAGAAATGTATGGCCCGATAATAATTAATACTTGGTATTCTTTAGAATTAATGCGTAAATATGGCAAGCATCAATTCAGGGGTTGGAGACCATTCGATTGTAAGGTTGGTGCGTATTTGAGCGATCATAAATTTGGTAGGGCATTAGATTTAGTCCCATTAAAAACTACTGCAAAAAAAATAAGACAGGATATAAAAGAACTTCCTTGCAAACCCTTTTCGATAGAACAAATAAAATTATATCTCTATATTACGTGTATTGAGGATGATGTTAGCTGGTTACATATATCATCAAGGAATCACGATAAGATAAAATATGGGTTACAGGTTGTTAAGCCTTAATTCATTCTAACATTCGCCATCACCGGCGGCGATTAATTACCAGCCTGATAAATTCTGATAAATCATTTTCTTTATAAAAAAGGAACTGGTTTTATGTTAGCTTTTAAAAATAATGGATGTCCAGGATGGCCGCTTTTTGTACGAATTAAACATTGTGGATTTGTTAGCAATCGAAGTACATTTTCTCCACGTTTCATATGCTTACCATCGTTTCCCCAAGCAGCAATCGTCAAGCCAGCATTAAGACTTATTCTTCGCAAATAATCGTCATTTTCATTGCCAATAGGTTCTGATTCTTTATAGAGGTCTTTAGGATTAGTTGCACAAAAAGCAAACAGATTAACCATTACAAGGCCACCGTAACCCCAATCGGAGGAGAAACGAATACATCTCCTAATAGTAGGATCCTCGAAATTTTCGTCAGCCGTAGAAGGATTTAAACAGACGAAACAAACATAGGGCCGTCTACAAAGCCAAATTCTTTCTAAAGAGTAACGATATTTTCTATCATCTGAAAACTTTGCTCTTTTTATCATGGTGTCCTTTGGGATAGTCGGAGCGGTCTACCATATTAGACATAAATAACCGGCCTCTTTGCAAATCCTTATAATATGCGTCTAAGTCTAATAGCAAACAGAGTCTTAATAATTTAGCGTAGGCATCATGCAAGTTTACATGTAATTCTACCTTTGATTTCATATTGCTTCCTTTAATTAGATGATCTCGTTTTGTTTAAAATGCTCACAAGCTATCGACATAGGATGTAGTCTCATTTTTTTATATAGACATCGTAGATTTTTAAAATGGATACATTCTCCACAATAATAATCCTCTATAGCCTTATAGCTCCATTCAGTCTTTTTCAGTAGAATTCTTCTGTTTGGAACGTTTTTCCATCCAGGATAAGCCTCTTCAATTATTTCATCGGCAACATCCCATTCTGTTTTCATCTAAAGCCTCCTAACGATTTAGCTGACCTGCGGCGGCTTTTTGCCGTCAGAGTCAAGCGGCTGGTTATACTTAGGATGTTTAGGAAATAGTAGCCAAGGTTTTGCAACAAAATAACAGGCCACTGCTCTGAATTCCATACCTTTATAATTTCTCCTTATCTGGAAAGGATTAATTTTTAAATACCAAGGTTTTCCAAACATGGAAGGAAAATCTACCCACCATTGATTGTTTACTCCGAAATAATATGTCCCAAGCAATAAATGTATTATCAATTTCCAGTTTTTCTTTATGTACTGTGTTCTATATTTCATGTAGTATAACATCGTAATCAGTTGCGGCAAGTGATGCCTATGCTAAACGGCACGGCCTTCTTTGGTTGGTTCCAGTGGTGTGTTATAAATCCTCAATCCGCTGCATCTGTGTGTTATACAACAACGTAATACGGCATTCCGCCAGGCAAGACAGCCCACATGTTACGTGGCATTAAACACTGAGCCTTTCCAGATGCCAATCCAACTGCAAAAAGTTGTTCCATTACTTCATGTAGTCCAGTCCATTGTTCACCATTGAAATTATTACAGGCGTTTAAAAATGACATTCCTCCACCGGACTCTTTTTGAAACTCTTTCGGTAATTGAGAAAGCATGTTTGCAATATCATCTATGTGCGATTTTAGTCGCTCCTTATGAAAACCGAACTTTGACGTAATTCCTTCGGCTATTACAGGGTTTGATGTATCTTCACCATCTCTAAATAAGCAGTCCATAAAGATGTCTGTCACATTTTTTGCAGTTAAATCCATTGTAACCTCCTTTTGTTGTATAACCATGAATTAACATGCCAATTTGCCCTGATATTATTCGTCCATTTCGTTAAATAAAGATTCATAATCCTGAAGGTTATCTCCTACATTCTCCAAAAACGATTGTACTCCGTTAGCGTGTTTTTTTGAAATAACAGCAGGATATTCTTCAGCTCTTCGCTTATATACATTTATATTATCTACTAATCCTACAATTTGATAGAATGATTTGACTATTCTGGTTGTGTAGTCATCGACATCTAAATTGATATCATCATAACGCTCTGTTTCATATTTATAATCATCGTTCATAATCATAACCTCTTGCATTTATTGTAAATATTAAAAGGGAATTTGATCGTCGTCTCCAGCACCATATGCTTTCTGCTCATCCGCTGATGGTTGTTGGCTCTGCTCTGGCTCTGGCTTTGACTTGGCTTGTGAATCTGATTTGCTACCTAACATCTGCATATCGCTAACAACTATCTCGCTCATGTATCGCTTAATTCCGTCTTTCTCCCATTCTCTTGTGGTGAATTTGCCGGATACGAAAATCTGCTGACCCTTGTGGACGTACTCACCAATAATCTCAGCTAATTTACGCCAAGCGACGCAGCGAACCCAACTCGTCTTTTCTTGTTTATTGCCTGCCTTGTCTTTCCAGGACTCTCCACAAGCTATTGAAAAGTTAGCTATGGCTGTTCCATCTTGTGTGTATTTGATTTCAGGGTCTTTGCCAACCCTGCCTATGAAGTTACACTGATTTAAATCAGACATATATTCTCCTTACATTGCCTTTAATTTGTTTACTAAGATTGCCAGCTCATAATTAAATTTCTCAATCTCCTCTCCGAGCTGTGATATGTACTTTTCATCACGGTAAACTTTGATGCATAACTCTGGGAGCCCGGAACAATAGCTTTGAAAAAAACCATACTCCCTTTCGCAACAGTAAATTTCACCCTGTACTTGTGGAATATGTTGTGTAACCATCGTGCCTTTTTTAAGTCTATCATATTGAATTGTGAATTTTGCATCTTTCGTTTCAAAAATTCCATTATCATCAACCAACCTATCCGGCGAACATCCACAAAGCTTACGCTCATCTTTGAAAACAAACCCAACTTTACGGACATCAAGGTTTTCGTGGTTCATGGCAAAGACTTGGCACGATTCTTCTTCAAGTCGGCTGCCTTCTTTCATTCTATAAGATGTATAGTTTTCTTCACTTCTGCCTGATACAAACTCACACGCAAGCTCTATCATATATGCTGTTCGGCTTTCAGATACTTTTCCTGTAGCTGTCAATATTCGGCCAAAATTCGATGCGGTGGGTCGTCCGAGTCTGCATTTTTTCCAAGTCTCATCTCCCTGAATGCAATCAATTATAATTGACATTTAGACCTCCACTTAATTATCATCAGACCCGGGTTTCCTCTCAGGCACAGCTACCTTTTTACTATAGACCTTCACCTTCTCATATATCTTTGCAGCATCAGCTTTTGAGAGTTCTTTCTTGATAGTAGAAGAATTGTTTTTCCACCAAGTTGCTATTTCATCTACCGACTTCGCAGCGGCTCCGGCCTCATCTAATTTAATCTCCCATTGTTCGAGAAGACTTATTTTATCATCTCCAGGACTCTCATTATCTATTCCTTTAGCTGCAAGACCTGTCAATGCAAGCAATGTTAGCCTTTGTAATAAAGTATTTGTGGATGATACCGATTTTAATGCGTCTTTGCCCCCACTTGTGTCGGGTGGCCCTGACATCGAAGTGCTTTCGCTATGACCAAGTTCATGTGTGATTATACATGTGGTTACAACTTTTGAATTATCAGGTTGGGCTGTATCCCATCTGTGATAAAATCCGTATTCAGATAGACCTTTAATGATTGCTTCTGTAATTTCTCCGAGAACTGCATGATCCCATTCTACTGTTTGCCCTTTGCTATTTTGATATGAAACATGCTTGGTTTTAAGAATTTCAGGAGGGTTAGCCTTAAACTTTGACATTGACTTAGTATATGCCTTCCGGGCCTCATTCGCCTCAAACCTTTCTTGTAGCGACATCATTCGTTCAATAAACTCAGGCGTATATCCCTTTTGTATGGCAGCCATGATAACATCGGTCGGAGCTGTTGGAAGGTTCTGGGCTTCATTAAAACCTACCCTCTTGTCAACTATCTTTAATTCTTTTGTAAGTTCTTCAGTCATCATTTACCTCCATAAACATTATAGCTTTTTTGTTTCTATGCGGATATATTCAGCAGCTCCCAAAATAGCTTTTAAAGTATCGCTGAACACTCTCTTGGCTTTTTTTGATTTTAAGCTAAGATTGCCTTCAGTTAAGGTTTGAATTTTATCAGCGAACAAAAGTAACTTCTCTTTGTCCGGGGCAAGTTCTAACTGCCTTGCTTTCTCAGCGGCTTCAGCCTCATCTTTTTCTTTTTTCTCTCTGGCTTCTCTTTCAATCTTTGCTTTGGCATCGGCTTCAGCCTGAATCTTAGCTTCTGTGGCAAGTCGTTTTTCAAGAGCTTCAAGTTCTTTTCTCGCAGTTTCGGCACGTTTGGCATCTTCAATGTCCTTCTCTTGCGCTTTTAAAGCCTCTTCTCTTTCTGTCTGTGCCCTTGCTATGGCTTCCTGCTCGGAACGAATACGCTCTATCTCAGCCCTCTCTGCAACGAGTTTGGCTTCTTCCTCTTCACGGGCTTTGATCTCTTCTGCGATTCTGGCTTTTTCAGCAAAAAATGCTCCCTCTGATCTTTGTCGCAAATTTTCAAAATCTTTCTCTGTCATTATAGCCACGTCCATAAAAGGCAAAATAACATTTACGGCAAATAGGGCATCAACCCGGGACTGAATCTTTTCTTTTTCAAGTCGATCAGCCTCTTCTTTAATCCTTGCCTTTTCAGCCTCGATCTTTCCCTCTTCACTTTTTAGGTGATTCTCAATCGGCTCAATCAAAGCAAGTAACTTCTTAGCGTTATTGTTGTTGTTCTTGATAAATGCCTGTGCTTCTTCGTTTGAACTTTTACGAAGTTTATCAATTCCAACCCGGTGCTTTACCATAACCATCCTTGCTGAATGCACTGCGGCGAGACCTTCTTCATCGTCAAGGCTTTTGACGGTAAGCCCCATGTAAATATCTGACATCTTTGCAATCTCTGCCTCGTTTATACTATACCTGATTAATTCCATCTGTCACCTCCTCAGCTTTTTCCGTGATCTCAACCGTAAACTCACCATATGAACCAGACACATATATTTCTTTGTCTGTAAAATTTATAGGGATTTGTTGTATAACATGATCTTTGATGATGTCTCTTGCCTCAGTGATGCTTATTTTAATTGTTATTTTCATCCTTCACCTCCTATATTATAATCCCAAACTCTTGTAACGCACTGTCAATAGCCTCAACTTCCCCGCCTGCTGTCCACGTGTCCAGCAACGTATCCATGTCCGGTTTTTGTGTAACCGGCAGTCGATGCCAAGTTTGCACGGTGTTTATGTATATCCGTGCCTTTCTAAGTGCGTTTATTACTATTTCTTCTTTCATGCTTTACCTCCGTTTTTTTATCTTCATCATATTTTCGGCTCTTACATGCCGGACACAACTTTGGTTTCTTGTCTGTACGAGGCCACCAAGAATAATTACATTTTTTGCAGGTTAGCTTTTTAATGCTCATATCTTTTCCTATCATAAGTTGTTTTTTCTGTCAAGTATTATTTTAGGCTTAATCATTTCTTAACCAGCTTATCAGCTAAACAACTTACCCGTGATAATATCTTTACACTTACCATTGCTCTCAACTCTGTATCATCTATAATTTCCGTAGCTTCAAGAAAATACTTGCTGATTCTTTTTAACTCAGCTTTTTCTTTTGGCGTGAGTTTCATTTGTTTCATTTTTTTCTATATATCATATTTTTATATGATTAATGATATCTGCTGCTGTAATTCGTATTTTTTTCAAACCATCATCACTACCGCTCCAAGTTCCAATGTTAATCGACTCTCCGTTATCCGTTTCAATTTCAACAAAGATATGATGTGGCATATCGGAATCATCTATCACAATATTTATTGCCATGTTTTCCATTCCATCACCTCCGTAGTATGGCTTAAGCATTTCCTAACTATACTCGCTGGTATTTTTTGCGGCTTTTTCATAATTAAAATAAATAACTCAAACACAATATCACCACCCCAACACAACCACAAATCACCATTGACAGACGGAAATTGTTAAGTTTAAACATGATCACATCCAATACAATTATCAGGATGCCCAAATTCGTCTTTACAATCTTGACAAAATTCAGGCAGAATTCGACCAGCCTTAACATTATGTTTTTTTGAGCCGGCTTTATAAGCACGCAATAAGGCCTCGGCAACACCAAAAGGGCTGATATTGCCAGGAACTTTAAAACCATATCTCTCACAATATTTTATTGCATCGCTATAAAGTATAAAATTAGCCATTTTAAGTTTCCTTTAATTTATATTTAGCAAGTATTAATCCAATGCCCATCATAAGGCATTCAACCACATCCCATTCGTCTTCAACTCCCAGCTTTGCAAATGGTATGGTAATTTTTTCATCATTAAATTTTGCCTCAAAACAGCACATTTCGTTGATTTTAACCTCATAACCATAGTAGAAACTGGCATTTTTAGTGCTTAGAACGGCGTAATCATCATTTATTGAAATCCTTGGTTTATTTAGTTTCATAATTCCTCAACCTCCTTCATAAACTTATTAAAGTGATAGTCGCTTAAAACCAGTCGTTCTTCTGCTTCTAAACCCTCCCAGGCAAACGAACGGTAGTCCAGTAGCCATGCGTTAAATGCGAGTTGAAGTTTGTCGTTAGTTAGTTCCATTGTTTATCCCTCAAAACAAAAATATAATATCCCCAAGTGAATATTAACGACTCACCCTTGGGAAACTTAATTGTTACAATGGACGGTATCCAGTGAAATATCGATCGGTTTTTATCTTTTTTTATTATGAGCTTCATTTCTTTAACCCTTCTATGTATTCCATAAGTAAATTAATTATTATCAACTCTACATTCAAATCTTTTTCGGTATCTGGCGAATGACATTCAATACAAAACGGTATCGTAACATAGTCGTGAGGTTTGATACCTATACCACTCCCCCAATAAGATCGTCGAACGTGGTGTGCCTGAGACGGCCTCCTGCATATAATACAAGGTCTTGATCGTATCCATTTCAAGTATTTTACTGACCGGTATATTTTCATCTTTTCATGTGGTGGCATTATGCGAAGGCCAGAAATTTATTAACCAAATCGTCAATCTCTTCTTTAGTCATTTTATCAAGCACTGGTATTCGTTTCATTATTACAGTTAAAACATTCTGATAGAGTTTTTCAAACGTATTGGCATCCATTGAAGCAAACGATATTGATTCAGCTTCAACCCTTACCGAACCATCTAATCTAATTTCTGTTTTATAGTAGCCTGCAAGAATTATTAAATCCTTCCTGAACCGTTCAAAACTCTTCTCAGGATTCTTATATTTTGAGTCAATCTCACCAGGTTCCCAATATCCGAAGGAGAGGTTAAACAATGCAAACAGTTTTTTATGGAACTCATAGTTCCGAACTTGCTTAACTTCAGCCGATATAACAGAGCCTGTTTTTTGCTTATGAAACCATTCGTCAGATTCAGCGTCCGAAGGAATTAAGCCTGATATTGTTTTAAGTAAATAGACTTTCATTTCTCACACTTACAAAATATTGTAACCTCACCGCATTTATGGCAAATACCGTATTTTGGCGGATAGATATATTGCCGATCATGACAATATGGATTATGACAGCATCCTGGTTTTAATATTCTATCTTTACAAACAGGGCATATATATAGCTGGTCTGGTATCTCTTTTGTAGCACGGGCATCTCGCAGGTCAAGAGCTAATCGTAAAACACCCATTATAGAAATAGCCCCTGATGATAACTCGCCTTCGTTATCAATCAACTCGTTTAATTTTTCGTCTGATATTCTTTTCATTCTAACTCTCCAATAATCTTTGACATTTATCACATACCCTTCCATTAGCTCAAGTGGTGTGTTATCTGCGCTCATGTGAGATGTAAGAAACCCAATTTGAAATCTGCATAGAACGTCTCTATGTTTTTTCGTCACGGTTTGCTGTCTATATAGAATCTTTCCGGAAAGACAATATATATTTACAGCTATTTCTTACACCCCCATCAAAGCAGATAACGATGTAAGTCAGCGGCGGGAATAATGTTCACAGCCCTGACAATTTGATGAACCATAATCAAAGCCACAATCTAAGCAAAATGCCTCCGCTATTTCCCGTCCGCTGCACTGCTGGGTTAGGTGACGTTCGAGTTCTGAATTAATATCATTGCAAAGTTTTCTAAGTGTTTTATATTCTTCTGAACTCATTACTTTATGATCACTGCGAATAATAGCATACTCACTACTGAGTAACACATTTAGTCTTGAAACAAGAGTTATTAATTTTCTCATAAGTCACCTAACGATATAACTGAGCCGCCACGTGATGATTACGCCAAATCGCATAGCCTTCTCTGGTCGGTCTCCAGTGCTGTATTATAAAGATTTACGGCAAAAATAGCTAATACATGCGCCACCAAAGAGACAGGCTAAAATAAATAATACAAAAACTATACCTCCCCAAAAAGGTAAAGTAACCAACCACCAAGACCATGTAATATATCCTGTAAGTTTAAGCGTAATAAATACAACACCCAACAAGCCGCATACTCCTATACCTGACGATGAACTTGATGTATTAGACATTTTAAAATTCTCCTTTAATTAGTAAATCTTTATAACCAGTGATTAACATGCCAATTTGCCCTGATATTGTTAATCGGGGCCTCCTGCGACCCTTGCCAAACTACATAACCTTCCCTATTTTTTGCAGTCAGCCCCGACAGTCATGGACATAAAATATTAATTACAATCAGCACCACGGAGGTCATTAGTGCTGTTAAAAATATTATGGTTGCTATTGATTTCATTTTTCAACCCACTCCAAAGTCATCTTCATTTTGGGCTTTTTGAGTAAGTCTTGCCCTGCACACTTGCCTATTGGGACAGTCTCCTTCCAGCCATCCAACATCCTCAATCTTTTGCTTAACTCCTATTAATTTCCATTCGCCGAGAAAATCTTTGCAAGAGTAATAAATTCCAGGATTCCTTTGGGCTTCAATCTTCTCGCACTTACTTTCGATCAATGCCGTATGCGCTTCTAAAAAATTTAATCCTGTTGTTTCCATATTCACCTCCATTGTTTAGTTTCTTCTTACATTGCACATATCAAAATACGTGTCAACAATTATTTTTAGTTGGCAACACTTTTTTTTCTTGACACGCCCTTAATAAAATGCTAACCCTTGATAAACTTACGTTTGAAAGGAGATTATAAATTGAATATTTTAGCACGATACAAAAAGAAAAATAATCTTACGCTCACCCAAATGGCAAAAAAAAGCAAGGTTACTCCAAGCACTTTATATAAGCATATTCATAACCAAAGATCAATCAGCCCTGCAATAATCTTAAAATATATGAAAGCCTACGACATACCAGCACAGGCATTACTGAAAATAAGGGTGAAATCATGACAGCAAAACTATCAAAAAGATTTTTAAAGTTCTTGTTTTATAAATGTAGAACAGTTGGAACTGATGGCAGGTTTTTAGGGCCGGAATGGGCTGAAAGAGTGTGTCGAGGATTAGGGTTATGAATAAACAAGGCATTGGAAAGATAGATTACTGCGATTATACATGGAATCCCATTTCAGGTTGCCTACACGCCTGCCCATACTGTTACATGATGCGAATGGAAAAAAGATTCCCAGGGATTATGAAACCCAAATTTCATCCAAAAAGATTATCACAGCCTATGAGAGTCAAAAAACCTTCTATTATTTTTACAGGCTCATCCGGTGATATGTGGGGGGGCTGGGTTGATTCTGAACAGATAGATGATGTTCTTGATGTTTGCACTGTTTTTGCATCCCATCACACATACCTGTTTCTTACAAAAAATCCTAAACGATACGGAGATTTCAGGGCTATTGAAAATGGCTGGTATGGGACTACGGTTGACGGTACGGAAAGAACTAAAAACAATATCAGAGACTTGGTTTATTATGCCCAGGTAGGTATGGCTGGTCGATTTATTTCTTTTGAACCCCTCCTTGCACCAGTTAAACCTGACTTGTTCGGTATCCAGTGGGTCATTATTGGGGCTGATTCGACACGTGGTGCTGTTAAACCGCCTGATGAATGGGCTGATACCATAATCGAAGAAGCACGAAAAAACAACATACCTGTCTGGATGAAGGACAATTATGGGAATGAACTACAAATAAAAGAATTTCCAGAAGGGCTTATTATAAGATGAACTTAAAAAAAGAAAAAAGGAAAAGCCATGACATACGAACAAACACGCAAACTTCAACAGGCTATGCTATTAATCCAGGACGCCATTGAACAAAACGTACAGAGCAAGTACAGAGCAGTCTGGCTTTCGGTGGCCGGAGATTACTGTAAACAGGTTGCTGATGAGTTAGAGGAGAAATGATTAAGCCGTATTATTCCACAAAGCTGGGGGATTTGTATTTGGGGTCGTGCGAAGATATATTGCCAGAGTTGGAACAAGCATGTTTAGTTATAGCGGATCCACCGTATGGATTAAAAGAAAATGCTTATCGGGTTGCCAATAGAGGGAAATTAGCAAAAACAACCGACTATGGCAATTTTGATTGGGATTCAAAACCAGCATCAAAAGAAGAAATAAAAGCAACCATAGCTGCAGGTAAAAATGCTATAATATGGGGCGGTAATTATTTTAATGTTGAACCGGCCAAGGGATGGTTGGTCTGGGACAAACTTAATGGTAAAAATAATTTTGCTGATTGTGAATTGGCATGGACAAACCTTAAAATGTCTGTCCGTATTTTTAGATTCATGTGGAACGGTATGCTTAGACAAGGAGAGGCTCGTGGTAAGGCAAGAGTGCATCCTGCACAAAAACCAGTTGAGCTTATAATGTGGTGTCTATCCTTTGCTCCAAATGCTAAATTAATATTAGACCCCTATCTTGGTTCGGGAACCACTGCTGTTGCGTGTGAGATTTTAGGAAAAAGATGGATAGGAATCGAAAAAGAAGAGAAATATTGTGCGATTGCAGCAAAACGCATTGAGTCTGAAGCAAGTCAGTTGAAATTATTTACATAACCTATGCCCTTCGATCTCCCTGCGACAAGGCAACCCAGCCCAGGGATGATCCTGAATCAATATGGGACATACAGAAAACTTCACCCAAAGGCCACGGGTGTAACATGGTTCTTTGTAATGATTAGAGCCTGGCAAAGCGAAGGGCATAACAAAATACACTTATGAAAAGCTGGAATTACGGAATAAACAATTATTACAAAACTGCAAGCATATCATTAGAAACAGCTCCTTGGCATATCTTTGCAATAGAAAAAATTGCAGAGTTTATATGTGATAACGTGCCACCGATACCATTACCAAATATTAAATTTCGATTACGGGACAAAGATTCTATAGAATTTAATAAATCAGAATGGACAACTCTAAACGAATGGTATGGGGATTTAAGTCAATTATTTCATAGCGTAATTCATGTGCCTATTTTTGATTTTTGTCAGGATAGAATAAAAGCTAAAAATATTAAAATTGATTATGAAAAACTTAAAGAAATATTTTATGCAGAAAACAAAGAGTTTTTTGATGAATAGGAGGTAATTATGGATGATTATTATTACGAAAAGGCTCAGGATAGGGGTTTGGTTTTGGCTGATTTTGATTTATGTAACACCACCCATTTATATTCAGGGAAATGGAAAAAATGTTTATGTGGACGACACAAAAAGCATGAACCTATGGCTATATATTTACCTAATGGAGAATGGAGAAAAAGCCTGATAGGAGATAGCCACATCTGTAGAAGTTGTGAGCGAATAATGAAAAAGTTAGCCGTTGATTAATGCTGCCAGAATTGATTGAGAAATTAAAAGTAAATTAATATCGTAGGTAATTATGCTTTTTGAATCATGGTTAAAAAGAAAAGGCTTTAACATAAAAAAGCTATCTAAAAAAGAGGGGAAAGAACTTTACCGGCAGTTCGGACAAGAAATGCTTCCGGCTGTTAAGGATTGTACTGAATTTTTGAATACGGTGCTGAAAAATGTCAATGATAGGAGGTAATTATGGGCTGGAATATAGTAGTAGAAAATCATCAATGTGTTTATCGTCAACGAGCGCATCCGCATTCAGGAGTTGTTTGTTATAATGATAAAAATGAATGTCGGGGCAGTTGTGCAGAAGATGTTTGCCCAATACAGATAAAGCATGAATGCACCTGCCCTGATAATAAAGTGAGGAGCTAACACATTAATTAGGAGGTAATTATGGGATATAGAAAAATTAAGTCAATGATGATTCACATAGATAGCCTAATAGAAGACTGCGGATTATTTAGAGATACACAAGAAAAACCTTATCAATGCTTATCGCGAAGTAAAAATATATATAGAGAGACTGGAGTTTGTGCTTCAAAAAATTGTCCGCTCGCATGGGAGGCTGATTTAGAAGATATGAAGAAATACGATAAAGATTTATATGAAGAATATAAGCAGGAAAAATGTGATCCAACTGAAATGGGAGCTGGTTGGATGGTACAATACAGAGAAGTTGTGTGAATGCTCCCCGCTGCACCAGATAGCGAATAGGAGGTAATTATGAAATGTGATAGTTGTAAAAGCCAAATATACGACTTTTATAGGGACACAGGGGAGGAGGTAAATTGCAGACACAATCATTGGTTTGGATTCGGCGATCCAAAAAAAGACGACGATCAAACCCTTTGGGATGATTGTAAGGATTATGAACAAGAAGAATCTGATAATAAAGATTAATAGGAGGTAGTTATGAACGTTTATGATATAATTAGAGAATATCTTAAAAAAAACGGATATGACGGACTGGTATCTGAAGACTATGAATGTGGGTGTGCTTTAGACGACTTTTGTCCATGCGAGATGATAGGTAATTGTTTGGCTGCGTATAAATGGCCTGGGGATGAGGATTCTGCTTTTTATATGAAGACAGTTAAGAAATCTGATAATAATTCTTGACATTAGTTTATAAGCAGTTTATTGTGGGTTTTGAAAGAAGGAAAGGTCAAACTTATGGAACGTGCGGAATTCCAAATCAACAACTTTAAAAATAAAGATAGCTCCAAGAAAGGCTGTATTCCCAATATAGCTAAGGGCCGCACCCCTGTTTTCTTGGGGCTTTCTTTGCGTTTAATGGGTTGGTGTTTATAAATGCAATGGTTCAAACATGTCGCTACAGCACGAAATGATCCTGCAATGAGGTTGCTTTTAGCAGAATTTGGATTTGAAGGGTATGGAGTATATTGGATGATTTTAGAGATACTTTCAGATGATCTAAAATGGGAAGAAAAAGAGGTAGCTTCTTCAACTATGACAGCCAAACAATGGTGTAATTCTGTTAAAATTTCTCCAAAAAAGTTTCAGAAAATTTTGGTTTTTTGTTCAGAAAATTTTGGTTTTTGTGTTAAAAATAATAAAAAATTGATAACCATAGAATGTGCTAAACTATTGAAATATAGAGATGAATATTCAAAGAAGAAGGCCAGAATATCCGGACAGACTCCGGATATGTGACGGTTTTTTGTCCGTTATTTTCTCTGTTATCTTACATTTGTTTTCTTATCATGTATAAGAAATTTATTACTATAGAGTATATATTATAATACCGGCTACTGAGTACTAAGGGGGACTAATGACAGTACTAAGGGAATACCATTATGACCAGAAAAAAGCTTGACAAGACTATTGAAAAATGCAATGTTGGAATTGAGGTAAATCTTATGGAACTGGATAGAGTTTCAAAACAATCAAACTTAAAATTAGAAAAAGCGTATCAACTCCAAATAGCGCAATGCTGTTTGGTGGAGCTATCCCTCCACGTTGATGCGCTTTTTGTGGATTTAGGGTGATTATTGTGGCTAAGATTGAGATGTTGGGTAAGAAGTTTGGTAGGTGGACAGTTCTCGAATATGCTGGGAGTGGAAAACAAAAAGCTACATATTGGAAATGTCTTTGCGAATGTGGAACAGTTAGAGTTGTAAAAGGGATTAGTTTAAGGCGAAGTAGTGGGAACTCTATGTCATGTGGATGTTTACAGAAAGAAGTAGCCAAGCAACAGGGGGAAAATAATAAAACACATGGTATGAGTAAAACACGTACATATAATTCATGGATGCACATGGTTATGCGGTGTAATAACATAAAAGATAAAAATTATTATCGGTATGGAGGACGTGGCATTAAGGTTTGTGACCGGTGGTTGATTTTTGAAAACTTTTTAAAAGATATGGGTAAATGCCCAAAAAAATTAACAGTTGAACGCAAGGATAATAATTTAGGATATTTTAAAGAAAATTGTATTTGGGCAACCATGACAGATCAGGTAAGAAACCGTAGATTATTGAAAAATAATAAAACCGGAATTAATGGTGTTAGTTGGCACAAGCGAATTGAAAAATACATGGCATCTATTACAGTAAAATATAAGCAGATTTGTTTGGGATATTTTAATACCATAAAAGAAGCCGAAAAAGCAAGAAAACAAGGGGAATTAAAGTATTGGGTTTAATTTTAAGAGATTATCAAGAAGAGCTTATATCTGCTGTCAGAAATTCTGTTATGGCTGGGAATAAACGTGTTCTAATGGTTGGCTCGACAGGACTCGGTAAAACAGCTATACTCTATGAAATAAGCAGATTGGCAGTAGAAAAAGGAGGAAAGGTTTTATTGCTTGTGCATAGAAGAGACCTTGCTTTTCAGACCGCTGAGAAATTTGAAGAATATGGAATGGAAGCAGGTATTATTATGAGCGGGGTTGAGACAGATTTCAACAAGCCGATACAAATTTGCAGTGTATGGACATATCGGAATCGGTTGAAATTAGCACCAGAAGAATTTAATCAATTCTATGTAAACGCTTCACTGGTGCTTCTGGATGAATGTCACAGGTCGTTGAGTGCTGTTTTTAAAGAGGTTATGGCTAAGTATAGTGATAAAATAGCGATAGGAGTAACAGCAACACCGTGTTTAAGCTCAAACGCTGCCATGTCTGAGATGTATGATGACCTTGTGGACGTTGTTCCAATAAGCCGGTTAATTAAAGAAGGACATCTTGTTGGGTGTATATATTATGGCGGGTCATCTCCAGACATGAAAGGCGTTAAAGTAGTAAGGGGTGATTGGGATATTAAAGAGCTTGGAAAACGGTCGAATACTTCTGAATTAGTTGGAGACATTGTTGAGAACTGGTTTCGACTGGCCAGCGACCGCCAAACAATTTGTTTCGCAGTCAATCGAAAGCATGGACGATATTTATGTGATTCATTCCAGAAAAAAGGGATTATGGTAGAGTATCTCGATGCTCATTCTGACGATTTAGAAAGAGCAGATGTTTTACGAAGGTTTAATAATGGCGATGTACAAATGATTGTTAATGTTGCTTTGTTTCAGGAGTTTTTAGATGCACCTATAGCAAATTGTATAATTATGGCTCGTTGCACGAAATCTGTCGGTCTCTGGCGGCAATGTATAGGCAGGGGGTTAAGACCACATCCTGAAAGTGGAAAAACTGAGTGCATGGTGATTGACCACGGGAATTGTGTTTTAAACCCTGAATTAGGTTTTATTGAGGATGATATCGAATGGACATTAGAAGGCAAGCAAGCCTATAAGAAAAAGAAACGACCTAAAAAAGAAAAACCGCCATTAGCCTGTGATCAATGCCAGCATATTTTCAAGGGAAAAGTTTGCCCTCGATGCGGGTATGAAGTCAAGAACTATGGTAAAAAAATTGAGGTTTTAGAGGCCGATTTACAGGAAATAACCAGAGGCAAGACCAAGAAAAAAACCTTTACAATGGAAGAAAAGCGCAAATTCATGGGCATGTGCGAGTATCAGCGCCGATTAAAAAACTATGCACCTGGCTGGAGTTCTCATCTGTATAAATCCAAAATGGGTTGCTGGCCTAAAGGAATGAAAGACGTTGCTCCAATAATTCCTGATCAGGGTTTTAAAAACTATCTTACACATAGAGCTATTGCTTATCATAAGAGTAGGCAAAAGCAAGTATTATGAAGCCATATTAGGTGGAGAAATGACAACTTTTAAAGAATTTAATAAATATTTTAAGAATGGAGAACAAGTTTTTATTGGGTTTAGGGAGGGAAATTCGCATGGATATATTTCTAACTTTGATGAACATGGAATTTATCTTATTCAAATAAACCACTCGAAAGAATATTTTTATAACTGGAATCAATGTGAAGTAATTTGTCATGCTGGGTATGCGATAAAACAAGTAGGACAACACGAGGCAGTAAAATTAATTATGATTTCCCTTGAGAGACAGAACCCAAACACAATACAATTAGCTCCTAAAGAAAAGAAGGAGGGTGGTAATGCATTAAAGCTTATGGAAGACTTCAAAAAAGAAAATTTTAATTTCGCTATTTCTATAAGTGAGGCAAGCCAAATTATGGAAAAACACTTTCCGGATTTATTTGAATTATATGCTTCTTCATTATATGATTATGCTGCCAGAATTAATTTAAACAATAAAAAAAATTTTAAGGATAGTGATAATATGTTTTTTTTATATGATTTTCCTGTTAACCCATCAAGACTAAAATGGAAGAAAAACAAAAGTGGAGTTAAAGACGAATTGAGAATCAACGGAGATTGTGTGACTGGCAAAATTAAATTATCTTATGGTGGAATAGCATGTCAATTAGGAAACGATATTACCAAGAGAGTCATAGTACAAAAACCCGCTTTTGATGGTGGATTAGGAGGACATGGTGAGCATATACAAATCATAGAACCAGATTTATCAAAAATTGAGCGTAAAGAAAGAAAATTATATTCACCATTGGCAATAACAAAAAATAATATTGATACAATTTTAAATACGACTAAAGATGATCTGCAAAAGTTTATTGATGAATTTAGTTATATATATTCTGGAGACCCTTATGAATTATCTGGTAAGCCCATATCAAGTTTGGTTTTTCAGAGTGACCAAGGATTCTGTTTATTAAATAATTATTCAGAATTATACGCAGGAATGAAAGCATAATTTTGATAAGATATTCACAAAAGAAGCTACCAGGGTTTTAATAATGGAAGTATCTGAACTAAAAGCAATCTGTTCAGGGCGGTGGTTCGGGATTTTATCATCATTTGGTATTGAGGTCAGAACAGATGGACGCCATGAACCATGTCCTTATTGTGGCGGTCGTGACAGGTTCAGAATGGAAAAAGATGGAAATGGTTTTTATTGTAATCAATGCCAACCAGGGGATACAATAGCACTTATTCAACGGACACTTGGTTGGTCATTCCCAGAAACAATAGAACGTATCAAAGAAATAGTAGGGAGTTGCAGTAAAATGGAAACAGAAAAAAAGATAGACATAGCGAAGGTTAAAGAGATACTCAATAAAATTTTTAAAGATAGTGTGCCATTGACAGGCTCGGATCCGGTAAGTAAATATTTACATTCGAGGAAACTGGTATTGAGTCCTGAGAATGTCCGATATTGTCCCGAGCTATACCATAGCGATACCAAAACGCATTACCCTGGCATGATAGCTATGGTTATGAACTCAAAGGGGATTCCAGTTGCCCTGCATCGCTGTTATTTAGATAGAGATAAGCCGCAAAAAGCTGAAATTGAAAGTCCAAAGAAACTTACACCCGGCACTGAGCCTTTGTCGGGTTGTGCTATTCGATTATTTTCTGCCAAGGGTGATACGATTGCTGTTGCTGAGGGTATCGAAACATCCATTGCATGTATGCAGATATTCGATATTCCAACTTGGGCTTGCATATCAAATACTATACTTGAGGGATTTATTCCGCCAGAGGGAATCCGAAAGATAATAATCTGCTCCGATAATGACGCAAACATGGTTGGACAACTAAGTGCTTATAAGTTAGCGAATAGATTATACAAAGCAGATTTTCTTGTCGATGTTAGAGTCCCGGAAGTAGCTAATTCGGATTGGGCGGACACAATATGAATAACCACTAACCACAGAGGCAATTATGACAGATAAAATACGTAAAACAATAGATCGAATTGTATGGAATGCTCATTTTAAAAAATATTTCAAACCAATTGATTTGGTATCACCAGCCGATTGGGAAGAATATTGGACTGTAACACGTAATGATTGTCGTGGCTGGTGGCATGGAGCAACAGGATTAATCGCAAATAGATTAGGCATATCTGATAAAGAGTGGATAAAAATGACAAGATTTCATCAACCAGAAGAGACAACTTGTCTCGGTGATTCTTCTCATGATTATAGCTATTTGATTGAAAACGGTTAAAGATATGACCCATACAGAACTTGTAGGCCGGGCCGCCAAATGGTTAAAAAACTTTATACATTGTAGAGTGGTATTAGTTGAAATGGATGCCCTTACATCTTCTGGCGAAAGGCCAGACGCTATAGGGTGGGTTTTTAACCAATCAATACTTATAGAGTGTAAGGCAAACAGATCAGACTATTATGCTGACAGAAAAAAACGCTCACGCTATAATGGCTATCCGGCATTGGGAGCTTGGAGGTTTTATTTGACACCGCCTGGATTATTAAAGCCAGAAGAAATTTTGGATGGATGGGGACTTTATGAAGCGCATGGCAAGAGAATTGTTTTTATGGGTGGAAATGAATACAATAATACTTCTCATCCATTTGAAAGTTGTAGAGAGAGTGAGGTGGCGATGTTATTATCGGCAATAGCTAAAAAGTTAAAGATATAGGAGGTGAATGATGGACGATTTATCATTAAAAACGTTAAAAGTGTATTATGAATGTAAGGACAGTGGAAAAATAAACAAAGATTTCGAGCAAGACATACGAGACGTGGCGGAGAAATACGACCTAACATTTTACACATCCGGCATGCACATGGCTACTGGAATAAGGGATCTTGGTTTTGATTGCTTTTAAAGTTGAAAAAGTTAAATAGGAGGTGAACAATGATAGAATTATTTTTTAAATTACTTGTTGCTCATGCCTTGGCAGATTTTTCGTTGCAAACCGACGCAATGGCTAAAGGTAAAAATCGGAATAAGAAACCAGACTATGTACCAGTAGGGCAAAAGTTTGTTTCTTGTTGGCCATATTGGTTATCTGCCCATGCTCTTATTTCTGGTGGAGCGGTTTATTTAGTTACTAATAATTTATTGTTGGGTATATTTGAAACTATTGCACATTGGATTATTGATTTTGCAAAGTGTGAAAACTGGACAAATCCAGATCAAGACCAAGCATTACACATAATTTGTCGTATCGGATATGTGATTTATTTGTATGTTTTATAAGAGGTGAGTGATGAAAAAACTATACGAATTTACTGCGCTGATAGAATGCGGAGTTGTTGTAGCAGCAGACAGCGAGAAAGAAGCACGAACCGAGGTTGAAAGTTATGAAAGAGCTTGGTTCGAGACAGGGGATTTTGGTGAAGTAGTAAACTTTGAGTTATTTGATGTGCGAGATGTAGAGGCTGATGAGATAGAAGACCTGGCTCATGTTATCGTATAAATGGAGGTTAAGATGAAAAAATATCAAACACAAGAATGGCGAGGAGAACCATGTGCGAAAATATTAAAAATTGAATGTGAAAGAGAAACAGACAGGTGTATCTGGATAGGTAAAAACCGGCATTTAAAAACAACAGAAAACGAGCGATATTTTGATACTTGGGAAGAAGCACATGAATATATTTTAGATTTAGCCGTCAAAAAGGTTGCAAGAGTAAAATTACAATTAGACAGAGTAGGGGTCTTGCTGGGGGATATTAATGGCATGAAGGAGGAATTATGAACGACATGTTTAACGAAGGATCAGTTTGTCATCGGTGCTGGAATGAAAAAGGCGACAAGGCAGAATGTGTGGATTTATGTCCAAGACTGCATGCCTACCAACGCAATCAGCCATGGTATCATATACCGCCATACAGAGTGACGCAGGTATTGGATCATCTACAAAACAATATTTTTCATGCGCCAATAAAGAGAGATGAGAGTCCATTGACGCCATTTGGCATAAGGCTAAAAATAGAGGCTGGTGAATGTTTTCTCTGCGAAAGCAAGGGTAATAGACGAGGTCTCTGCGAAAAATGCTATGATCGCTGGCGAAAAGGGTATCTGTTCCACCCCGTAGAGGGTTTATGGAAGCCGAATCGGAAGACAAGACCCAAAAAGATTGTAGCCAAAAAAACACGCAACCACGGAATATCAGATGAGGCACTGAGAAATGTCGAGCCGAGCCTGGATGCAGCGGTCAAACGAATTGAAGGCCAACAGAAAGAATCCAGAATAATCACAATCGACCTTTGCAAATACGACAAGCTCTACAACAAAATCATGCAAGAGTCTGAGCGGGACTACGTACCTATTTCCCACACAATTATAAATCTTCTGTCAATCGGAATGCAAGTGGTTGAAAGGGATGCCTCTTAAACTACACAGAAGTGGCCTGGGAGAGCGTAGGTTGCACAATAAAAGTTTGTGAATGGGTAAGGTAGGGTTAAAAGTCAAGATTGTTTAAACAGCATGTAGGAGATATAAAATGGGGTATGATTTTAAAATAGCTGGATACTACAAAATAAAACATAAAGAAAAAGAATATCCTTGGCCATGCGATTCAGAGCCAAATCGTATGATTACAATTTTTGATGATGATATTTTAACAAGCTCAGACGGAACGTCATATATGAAGCACACAGGGCTTGGGTGTTTTGGTATAATAATACCCGAAGAAGATGTTGTATTTTATGATGAGCTTGCTAATATGAGGTTATTATGAGAGAAAAAATACCAGTGAATCAAGAGAAAATCAAAGAAATGTTGGCTTCTGGAATGAAGCCATACTCTATCGGTATCAAGTTAAAGATTCCCCGTTCAGTACCGGATAGAATACTGGCGAAAAAGGACGTGCCGTATTATTATAAAAAACCGATAAGGGATAAGAGCGACTGGTGTACCGGATGCGGACTTGAGCCACGTATGCACGGTCATACATATTTAGGATATAAATGTTTCACTGGCAATTCTGATGAAGGTGAAAATAGGGGGACTATATGAATGAAGACTGTATGGACTTAATCAGAATAGCACAGCAAATAATCGAAACAGGCAAGGAATTGTCAAGCGCTATTGAGATGTTTCGGTTATGTATGATTAGTGAGGAAGCTCTTAAAAACAGACTCGGGAATATATTGGGAGGTGTGAAATGAGCGCAATGGATTCCCCTGAAGAATTGTGGATGAATTTTTGGCTGGATGAGGTATTTAAGGCAGGTTATATAGCTTCATTCCAACACCACCCAGAAGCCTATCTGTTAGCACCGGCATTTTCTTATAAATATGATAAACACCTGAAAACACGCACGAAAGAGCTGGAAAGCAATCTGTTATCGCCGCACATCTATAGTCCAGACTATAAAGTAATATGGAATAAAAATGCAAGGGGTATATTCTGGAATTCAATATCGGATAGGGTTCAGCTAAAAAACGTGCCATTTGTGGCTCAGGAAACAGAAGATGGGAACAATAATTATTACAGCATAATCGAAATCAAAGCCGGATTTTCGATGTATAATATGGGTAGGGAGTTTAGCATTAACCAAAAGTGGATGATGCAGAGGTTCGGAGTTTACGTTAACAAAATAATAATATCGAATAAAACAGGGCTGTTTAAAGATACGTTTACTCCAGGGAAATTCTTACTGACCGACAAAGCCAAGAAAAACCGAACATTACATTTTGAGCCGAGAACATTGGAGGAATATATACATGATAATTTACAAAAAAGAAATAGTTGAGCAGGAAGTGTTTGATAAGTTTGTATGTGATAGATGCAAAAAAGAAATCACTGATGATTTCGAGCTTCAGGAAACATACAGTATTGGTTTCTGGGGTGGATATACTTCTGTCTTTGGAGATAGTGACGAAATTGAATGTGATTTATGTCAGCAGTGTCTTATGGATTTAATAAGGGGATTTTACAGAGTGAAGGGGCAGGAAATCGTATCAAAGAGCTGAATAATACCGATAATGGTACTAAAACAGCCTTCTGATTAGCACTGAAATCTAATTAAGAAAAAAAGACTTGACAACGTAATTTTATTTTGATATTGGTTATTTAATTTTGGTTGATATTTTATTAATATTATTAACTCAACGGAAGAGGAGAAAATTATGAGGTATATCAGGGCGGTGATTACAGAAAAACAAGTTTGTAATAGAATCAATTAATGCATTTTTGATGCCGAGAAGCAAAGATAATGCCCCTGTGGAGGATAATAATCCAATGAAGCAGGGGCATTTTTATTATTCTTTATTCATGCTGAACTGAGACTCAATGTCAAGGGGTTTTTATCATGGCTTTTGAAAATCCATCCGGTACAGGCACATCATAGCAAATAAACATTGCGTCATAAACTGCTTGATCGTGGATAGCTTGCTTATTAGCAACATGGCATAAACAGAGCAGACAGAACACAATGAAGAAAAATATAAGCGACTCAGAGATTTCCTTATATATTTCATTTAGCATGATAATATCCTTTCAATGATTTCAGCTTCCGGCACGTCCACGCAGAAAACACATAGCGGCAACGTGATAGTGCCGGAGGAGTTAATCTTGATTGTAGCAAACCATGCGGCCTCGTTTTTGCCACATAGTTTACAGGGATTACCAACATCCGGTAAAACTTCCCCGGTTATTTTTTTGAGTTCCATATTACCTCCCCATGCTCTGCCTCATACTGTAAAACAGCGTTACGGATTAAGCGTTTGACGCCATAGTTTGCTGTTGGCGGATCGTTCTCTTTACAGATGACCTTGAATTTTTGCCACACTGAATTCCATAAGCCACGAATCATAATGTCTTTTTTAATTTTATCCATCGTTAACCCTCCGCTTTTTTGATAACATCTTGTAATATTTGACAAGCCTGAAATTGTGCCGGTATGTGTTGATAGGCAATAACAATATCTAAAACCTCTTTGCAGGCCTGCAATAGTTCAGGCGCAGCAGTCATAAGTTTGGCGTTTGCCATTGAATCTTCGCAGTTTGCCTCTGTTTGCATATATGCAATCGGCATACCGTAATTGTCTGAGCCATTTAAAAAAGTTGCTGTTATAATTATGTTGCTTTTTTCTCCGATAATCTTCCATGGTCCTGATGTATGTTTCATGTTTTACCTCCATTAGTTATTATTTTAACACTTCATGTTGTGACTTAATTTTATGAGCTATTGTTATCATTGCTTTTCCGAGTGAGCCATGTTTTTCAAATTCAACTAACATTTCAGCTCCAGCATCAAGACCAAATTTGTCAATAAATGCGCTTACGGAAGATTGTTGAAAATCCTGCAACCAATATTCCTTTTTCATGGTTATTTCCTCGATTAAACAGCCTTAAACTCCGCATAAGGTTAATTATTTTTGTTCGATAATAATACTACCAAACATACCCCAGTCCGCAACAGTAAAATCGGATGGTAAAATATTCATTTTGTTTACCGTGTCTGCAAAAATTTCCCATCCATCCAGGGTACATTTACATTCATAATCATTTTCTAATTCGTATTTTCCGAGTTTAATTTTCATTGTGTTACCTCCACTCGTTTGATGTTGTACTCTTTTGGGGATTCAGTGCTAATTGCTTCGTTACACATTTCGCACCAATTGGTTGCAAGCGACATTAGTGTTTGCCACGCTGCATCTGTCCACAAATAATCCCTATCCTCATACTCTGCGCAGGTCTGATACGTACATGCTTTATCGTATTCACCGGGTCTGAGACCATACTGATTGTATGCGGCCAAAAACTGAGACATTGACTCGTGTAATTTGCCATCAATGCCCTCAGTATAGACTTTTGCCCACAGACCATGATTACCGTTACCCTTGATGGTGGACTCCATGATTTTTATTGTGCCATTTGCGAGCCCAGTCGCCAACCATCCAACAGTACCTTGAGCAACTCCGAGTTTTTTTATTTTGATTTCCATGATGTTACCTCCATTGTTTAAGGTTAATTATTTTTGTTATCTAAAACATATAACACGTATAACACAATGTCAAGCTAAATATTATACATATTTGCTAAATAGCCTATAACTTGTTGATATTATAAAATATAATATTTTAAATTATTTTTAATCAAATATTGATTATTTTTAGGCAAAAACAGCAAAAACGAACGAAAATCAAGCTAACTATATGTTATTATTCAATAAACACTAAAAAACTTATGACGTGTTTTTTTATTGAAAATAAATATTGACAAACACTTTTTATTTTGATACAGATTATACCAAGGTGGTAATGCCATCTTTCTTCATCTTTTACCTCCAGCCCCGTTTCCGTAGGGGAGGCGGGGCACACCTTCAAAGGAGCTTTTATGATTTTTGATATGTGTTATAAACACGCTCAACCGCTCAATCGTATTCAAGTATGCCAATATCTCATAGTACGTTCATCGACTAAATCAAAATGCATAATTTGCGGCACGGAAACACACTGGCGAGACTCAGACGACATGCAGCCGGTCTGCGAAAAGGAATGTTTATGGCAATTACACAGAGCAGAGGAGGCAATAGATCATTATGTTGGGCGCATGTCAAACCTTTATACTTGATTGCATTTGGATTGTAGCTCGTGGCGTGATCGGCTTTACAGCTATTATGTTGATGATACTTGGTGGTATAGCAATACGCAATACATGGCATGATATAATGAGGCGATACGAGGAAAAAATGTGGAAAAATTAACTTGTGAAATGGCGTGGAAACTAAATCGTGAAAAGCTGATCAGAATAGCTAACAGGAATACATTTCAAGCACTTGCAATAGCAATTGAGGATTTTATGAGCTCAGTCGAATATATCGAAATTGAACCAGTTATTGAGGCTGGCATACACACGATAAACGAAAAAATAGGATGGATGACATGATGCCTAAACTTGCAAGACGCTGGTTAAATAAAAATAAATGGAAAATAGCCAAATTCAATCTTGGCATGATCGAACCAGGCACTCAGTTCCATAAGCAATTATTAAAATGTGAACGAGCTAACGGCTCAATATTATTCAGGAAGTTTAAGTAATGAAAAGCGGAGGCCAACCAGGCAATAATAACAGAGAAATATACACACTTGAGGTAGCTCTTGATTTGTTCGAGAAGGCTAAAGATATATTAGTTGCCGATACAAGTATAATTACAGAAACATTATTAACAGTAAAATGTAAATACGCTTTATTATTACCTATTTCATCTTATTTTTATTTAAGAGACGAAAAATTTCCGCTGGATTTAGAAGACATAAAGCGAGAAATTGATGCGATACTTGAAGATAGAGTTATGAAATCAAAAGATATTATGGCTGCCGGAATAGCTGCAATGACATTAAAGAATAAACATAAATGGAAAGACCAAAGCGGTTTAGATGTTTCCGGAGGACTTGAAGTAATCTCAGGAATAACAATAACTCTCATCAAACCAGGAGGGTGAGAAATGAAAACATTATTAGTTATATTAGCTATGTTATTTTCAACTCTGTGTTATGCAGATGATAAACAGCAGGTTTGGAAAGATAATTACCCGGTTGATGGTAGTTACTATAAAAATAGTGAACGGTATGAAAAGCACGATCCTGTTGACGGAAGCTATTTAAAACAAGAATACGATAAGCAACAGGTTTACGAAAATCACTATCCAAAAGACGGAAGTTATTATAAAGATGGGCAGCGATATGAGAACCATTATCCTGTGGATGGAGATATTAAGGACGAATGAGACAGGTAAATATAAAAGCATTAAGAGGTAGATTAGCAGAAGAATTAAAAGACCTGCCGTTTGAGATTACAAAATTTGGGCATGTTTTAGGAGTTGTTAGCACAAAAAGTGTACACCTATCAATAAAAAAGCCTAAAAAAGGTGTACGCAACTCAAAAGAGGTAGAAGAGAAACTATCTGAGATTATTAAGAAAAAGAAATATACTAACAAAGAAGAGTCTCCTTTGCATGTAGGTGGGATGCCAGTGCTTGGATATCCTAAATCATATCAAGCGAGAAGGAAGGGTAAATAAATATGAGTCCTCAATCGAAGAAATGGGTAAATGAAAAATCTTAATATAGATGCAATGTTCCCTGACAAGTTGGGGTTTTTATTTCAGCCGTCCCGATACAAAGTTATATATGGTGGAAGGGGCGGAGGAAGATCCTGGGGTTGTGCCAGGGCTTTGTTATTAAAATCTGTTGTTGAACCAATCAGGGTATTGTGTGCTCGTGAGGTTCAGAAATCAATCCGGGATTCAGTTCATAAACTTCTATCAGATCAGATACAAGTTTTAGGTATTTCTCCGTTGTTTGAGATACAAGAAGCTGTAATTAAGGTTAAAAACGATAGTGAGTTTACGTTTGCGGGGTTATCTACACAGACAATTGAGTCTATCAAGTCTATGGAGGGTGTGGATTATGTATGGGCAGAGGAAGCTCATATTATAACTAAGCGGTCATGGGATATTCTAATACCAACAATCCGTAAAAACGACTCAGAAATCTGGATAACCTTCAATCCTTCTTTAGAATCAGACGAAACATTTCAAAGATTTATAGTTAATCCACCACCAGACACTCAAATATGCAAACTTAATTACCATGATAACCCGTGGTTCCCGGAAGTCCTCGAAAAAGAACGATTATACTGTAAAGAAAACGATCCTGAAAATTATCCTAACATTTGGGAAGGCGAATGTAAGCCGGCAGCGGAAGGCGCTATTTATTATCATGAAATACATAAAGCAATAAACGAAGGGCGTATTTGCAATGTTCCTTACGATCCAATGCTAAGGGTACATATTATACTTGATCTTGGCTGGAATGATGCGATGGCAATATCTTTAGTACAAAGACAGGCGTCAGCTTTAAGAATAATAGAATATATTGAAGACTCTCACAAAACCTTGGATTACTATTCTGCAATGCTCAAAGAAAAAAGATTGAATTGGGGTAAGGCCTGGCCTCCCCATGATGGATATTCAAGAGATATTAAGACAGGACAAAGTACCGCAGAGATAATGACTAAGTTAGGTTGGGATGTTGCAAAACGGAATGAGATAACAGAACTGAATGTGGAAGATGGAATAAGAGCAACCAGAATGGCCTTTGGTAGAGTATATTTTGACATTAACAAAACCGAGAGATTAATTGAATGTTTAAAAAGATATCGCAGACGAATTAATATTGCAACTCAGGAGGCGGGTGCTCCATTTCACGATGAGTTTTCTCATGGGGCTGATAATTTCAGGTATATTTGTATCAATGCTGAAAAGATGCAAAATGAAGATGTTCGATATAGACCATATCATGTGGGTTATTCTGCGCTTGACCCAGTAGTTGGGTATTAATATAGACAAAAAAGGTGGTACCGGGTTGAAACAATATAATGATTTTTGGTATGAAAAGTATCATCGAAAGGATGAAACTACAGAATTTGTTGATTGATGGATATCTTTTTATGGAAACCCACAAGATTATAATACATCACTTGATGAATTACATGAGTATTGGAGTATTAAATGATTGAAGAAACCGAACAAGGCGGAAAGTGTATCGTTTGTTGTTTTAATAGGATTTCGGGCGATACTTCATGGATTATAGGTGAAAAAGGCCGAAGAAAGCAATTTAAAAATATTGTAGAGGCTGATTTATTTATTGAAGGTGAAAAATCTAAAAACATTTCTTATGGCATTTATTCTGTTAGAGACTGGATAGTGGCTGGAGTTGAAATATAATGGAAGATCAATACGAAGTAGAAACAGAAGATACTGAGAACGAATCATTAATGCGTAAAGCTGAGGCATTAGCAGAATCTCTCTTAAAAAAACGCAACGAAGCTATAGAAGGTAGGGCGGCTTCCGGTGTTGAAAGGCGTTGGCGAGAAGATGAGGATGTGTTTAATGGGATGGATGGCAGTAATCAAAGTTCACGTATGATTGATTATGCTACTGGTGAAGCTTACGCTAAAACTAATTCAAGTCCAAAAAGATCAATTGTTATTGTTAATGTTGTAAGAGGCAAATGCGAAACAGCAGAAGGAAGATTTTCTGACATCCAGTTGCCCGTTGATGATCGAAACTGGGGGTTAAGGATTACACCTGTTCCTGAATTAGTTAAAGGATTAAACAACACCAGTCCAGCTATAAACAAAGACCGTCAAGAAATTCCTAAACCAGATGGGTCTATGGTTACAATTGCAGATGTTGCTAAAAAAGAAATAGAAGAAGCTAAGACCAAAATGGAAGCAATGGAAACCGAGATTGACGATCAATTGACGGAATGTAATTTTAATGCAGAAAACAGAAAGTGTGTGCAAGATGCGGTAAGACGTGGAACAGGTATTTTAAAAGGGCCGCTGGTTGTTAAGCGACTACAAAAGGCATGGGCGGCTCAATCTGATGGAGAAAACACTGTTTATACTCTGAAAACTTCAGAACAATTCAAACCTGCATCTAAAAGAATTAATCCTTGGAATATTTTTCCTGATCCAAATTGTGAGGATATTAAACGGGCATCATATATTTGGGAAACTGACTTTATTTTACCACGGGAATTAAGAGATTTAATTGGGATAGAAGGATATTTTTCAGAACAGATTGAAAAAGTTTTAGATGAAGAACCTAAAAGGACAGTTGTTATACAATCTAAAGGGCATCTTGAAGTACAGTCTGACAGGATAAACAAGGGTGCAGCATATGAAAAGTGGGAGTATCATGGAGATGTAAATAGAGATGATTTAGAATCGTTGGGATGTAATTGTGATGAATTTAAAGGTACTTCTCTTTCGGCTTGCGTTGTGTTTGTAAACGATAGACCAATTAAAGTAATGTTAAATATACTTGATACTGGCGATCTTCCTTATGATTTTTTTCAATGGACAGACGTTGCTGGATCGTTATGGGGTATTGGTTTGCCACGTATGATGATTTGGCAACAGGCAATTATTACAGCAGCATGGCGGGCTATGATGGATAATGCAGGAGATTCATCAGGGGCTAATATTGTTTTAGGTTATGGGATTGAACCTGACGATGGTAAATGGGAGCTGACCGGCAAAAAGATTTGGCGAGCATTAGGGGAAATTGATGATGTCAGAACAGCTTTTGCACAATTTCAGGTAGAAAATAATCAAATCGAATTACAGAATATAATTAAATTAGCATTGCAATTCATTGATATGGAAACATCCTTACCTATGTTATTTCAAGGGGAAAAAGGTGAACTTCCTGAGACATTGGGTGCAACCAATATCATGGTAGATGCTAATAATATTGCGTTAAGAGGTCGTGTTAAGCGGTGGGATGACCAAATTACCAGGCCACACCTTACAAGATATTATCACTGGAATATGCAATACAATGAAAAGTCTGACATTAAGGGGGATTATAATGTAGATGCCAGAGGTACATCTGTTTTACTTGTTAAAGATCAGCAAGTAAAAATTTTAACTGAACTATTACCTGTTCGAAACGATCCTCAATTTAAAGCTATTATAAACTGGGAAAAAGCTATTAAACAAATGTTTACGGCTCAACGCTTAGATGTTTTGTATTCAGATGAGGAAATCAAGGCTAATCAACAAAAATCCGAAGAAGAGGCTCAGGTTGTAGATCCAGGATTACAAGGAGCATCGGACATTGCTACCATTCGGGCTGAAAGCGAAATGCAAATATTAGAAGCAAAGCAAGCACAAGAAAACGAAGCACTTAGGATGAAAGCCGAAATGGAAATAGCTGAAATACGGCACAAAGCTGAGCAGGCTGAAAAAGATAGGCAACATGAGATAGCATTAAAACAAATGGATTATCAAATGAAAATAATGGAGCTGTCTGAGAAAACCGGAATTAGTCTTGAGCAGATTAAATCTGATCTTGCAAGGGACGCCGCTAAACTAAATTTACAAGAAAGGTTATCATTAAACAAAGCAGGTGAAGCTATAAAGCCGCCTGTAGAACCAAAGGGAAGGGCGCCTGAAGGAGAGTCTTTTGTCAAATAATGATAAAGGTAATTAGTAAAAGCTGTGGTCACCAAATTGGATGGTATTTACGTAATACTCCAAGGACTCCAGATATAGCATTAAGCAAGGATTTTATGAGAATGGACGGAACCTTTCCGAATCTGAACGAATTTGGGAGAAAAAACATGAGTCTTAAATTTGAAAGGGGTTAAAAATATGGAAACAACAGATGCCGAAATAGAAAATAGAATAAGGCTAAACAAATTGTCTGGTAGGGATGCCCTGACTTTTACGACTAAAGTATTCAAAGATTATGACCCACATTCTTTTAAAAGTTTCTATAGGGACATTGAGTGTAGGATAAAAACACATCTTGAAAATAAAAGAGATAGTTTATGCTTTTGGCTAACTCGAAAAAAATGGAAAACGACATGGTTATCTAAAAAGCATTATTATATTTTATAAAAAAAAGGAGCTTATTGCAGAGCCTCCAGCCAGGGCAAAACCAGGACATGCTTTTGAAGACTAACCTTAATAATATAAAGAACCACCCAATGAAGTTAAGAGTGATGAAAAGACAGATAAAAGTACGTTGGTCATGTTCTACTCATTGTCACCATGAACACAGATGGAAGTGGATGGCATATTTGTGTGGTAGATTACAATATTATAGCATTAAACAAAGCAGGTGAAGCTATAAAGCCGCCTGTAGAACCTCCAGGAAGAGCACCAGAAGGGGAATCTTATGTTAAATAAGGATAGGCTGTTTAACATATTTAAAAAGAAAAAAGAAGCATCCATTGAAGTTAAAACACATGAATCTTATATGGGGGATGGTGTTTTAGACGCATACTCTGGTACGTGGATGTTTATAAAAAAATGGGCAACCGACGAATTGGACAGGGCCAGAATTTTCAATGATAAGAAATCACTTGACATTATACAAACAAGTCTGATACGTGGTAAAATACGTCTATTAAAAGATTTATTGGAGTTGCCGAAAAAACGATGACAGAGGCACAGGTAAGAGCGACCCAAAGGGAGATCGAGGAGATTTTAGAAAAACATGATATTCATTATACGACTGAGTTAGTTAGATCGCCTATTTTGAAATTTGTGAATATATTTATTTCAATTAAGGTTACTAAAGAATAATGACATATTTATTCACCATTATGTCAGTAGATAAAATAAAGGAAGAAAGGTAAAGCCCCAAATGGTGAGTCTTTTGTTAAGTAGAGTGACAAAATAATAAACATATGAGACGGTTAGCCAGGAGTGGCTATGTTAAAAGAAAGTATTCAAGAAAAAATAAACGAAATTGAAGGTTCTCTAAAAGATGCTAACGAAAGCCTTACATCCTTAAAGAAGGTATTGTTAGACGGCGAAAGACTTGCTATATATGAAGATATTAATATAGAATCCAAACCGATTGAGCCTATAGTATATACTAATGAATGGTTAGATAATATATGCACAATATTATATCAGTATTCTCGTAAAGTTAAATTATTTGGGAAAGATGTTGTGTTATATTGTAGTTGCCGGGGTTTTTCATGGTGTGAAAATAATTGGTCTTTTGGGATACACAAAGACCTTAAGGAAACTGATATATGGGTTCCTTTCGGCGAATGGAAAGGGCACAATCTATTAACCAGAGATGATCCTAAAACTCTTTTTTCTATAGCAGAAGAAAAGTTGTTAGAACACGCAATGCATCTTTCAAAACATATGAAGCATGGGACGTGTTATTAAAAGATAAAGGAGAATTTTATGCAAAATAATCGTACAATGTTTGTAGTCCCAGAAGCGTATAAAACATTGTGGCCGGAAATAATTAATTCTATGCCGAGTGAGACAAAGAGAAAGTTCGTGGAACATATTTTAAGTACAAAGGACGATTTAATTGAATTTAATCTTAATGCGTGTCCATTTAGTGTTGAAAAGGTAATAATAAAACAATATTTAGGATTGTAAGGAGAATCGAAAGAATGACGGATAAAGAATGGGAAACACGTTTTGTTGCGTTTGGATATATTCTTTTAAACGCATTAACTGTCATTGCCAGAAATGAAAAAAATGAAGACGCTGATTTTGCAAGAGAGCAATTAGATAAGTTTAACAACATGGTGAAAAAGATGTAATATAAACTAAAAACATAACCCAAATTAGACCTATTTAGGCTGTTGGATTGAAACATAAAGTTTCTTTTTAACAGCCTTTTTTTATTTTACGAGCTGGGTAACCACCTCAAGCAATCCGTCTGAAAGCCGGAGAGGGAGTATTAAATGACAGAAGAAGTAATAGAAGAATTGACCGAAGAACAACAAATAGAAGAGGCTAAGACTTTAAGAGCAGAAGACGCAGCCGCAATCTGGAATGAAGAAAGTCTTCCTGAAAAGGACGATGAAATTCCTCCTGAGCCTGAAACGGAACACAAGGAAGAACCAGATGCATGGGCAGGAGTAAATCCTGTTTTACGAGAGTCTTTTGATAAACTCTCTTCTCAACTAAACAGTCTGACCATGTTTGAAACAAGACTAAAGCAGGCTGAAAAAAGAGTTGGGTCAATTCAAAACGAATTGTTTGCTGCAAGGCAGAAGATTAAAAAGGTTGCCGAAGCACCAAGCGCAGAACAAATTGCAGAGGCCGCAAAAACAGAAGAAGAATGGAAAGGATTAAAAACCGATTTTCCAGAATGGGCAAGTGCTATTGAATCAAAACTTGAATCAAAGCTTTCCGAAACACGTGCAGAGCTTTCAAAAAAGATTCCTAATACCGAGCTACTGGAAAAGAAACTAAACGACGACATGGTTGAGATAACAACAAAGTTATCAGAAATGTCAACAGCAATTGAAAAAAATTCAGTCGGATCTAAGTACCCAGAATGGGAGTCCACTGTTGATAGTAAACCATATCAAGAATGGATTGCAAGTCAGCCAGATAACCTAAAGGCTTTAACAAATAGTCCTTTGGCGAAAGATGCTATCACTGTTTTGGATAAGTTTTATGAATCACAAAAAGCAACAAAAACTCTGGCGGAAATTACTGCTGAACGACAGAAGCGACTGAAAAATTCAGAAACGGTTGTTGGACGAGAAAGGAAAATTCCAAAATCGGAATTAGACATGACCGATGCGGAGTTAAGAAAATCTGAAGCAAAAAAAATTTGGGCCAGTCCCTAAAGGAGATAAATTATGGCAACACAACTTTACGGTACCGTCGCAAGTCGAAATTTGATTAGGGCGGAACTAAAAATGTTAAAACATGTAGAATCAATCCAAGTGCTTGGAACATTTGGAGATCAAAAGGTTCAGCCTCTTAACAAAACCGATACTGTGGTTTTTAGGAGACTAAAACCGTTTAATGCAACCGCAGTAGAAACACCAAACATCACAGCAGCAAATTTTGTAACCGCAGAAGGAACAAATCCTACTGCGAATACAATTAGTTATACTGATGTAACTTCGACCCTGAATCAGTATGCTGTTCTGTTTAAATTTTCATCTAAAGCACAACTCATGTACGAAGAAGATATCCCAGACGATATGGCAAAGCTTACAGGGGAAACCCTGGCGGAAGTTGCAGAGCTTGTTTGTTATGGTCAGGTTAAAGCTGGTTCAAGTGTAATTTACGCTAATGGTTCCACAAGAGCTGGTCTTAATAGCACGATTTCTCTAAACAAATTGAGACAGGCTGCAAGAACTATGGAAACCAACAGAGCCAGAAAAGTTACCACAGCTATTAAGCCCGGCCCTGATTTTGGAACCAGTTCTGTTGAATCTTCCTATATTGTTTTTATGCACACAGACTGTAGTGCAGATGTAAGAAATATTGCAGGCTTTACCAAGAGGGTTGATTATGGTTCTGCAATTAAACCGGTACACGAGAGAGAAATTGGAGCAGTTGAAGAGTTTCGTTTTGTGACTTCTCCATTGCTTGCTCCTTGGCTTGCTGCTGGTTTGGCAATAGGTACAGATGGAATGTTGTCAGCAGGTACTACCAGGAACGATGTTTATCCGCTGCTGGTTATGGCCGAAAGCGCCTGGGGTCATTTAGCACTTAAAGGACATGGTTATTCAGGCATTTCACCAACCATTATATCTGCGTCAACCAAGAACCATGCTAATCCATCGGGTATGTTTGGTTATGTTGGAGCTGATTTCTGGTACGCATCTATTCGGTTGAACGAAAATTGGATGACCAGGATTGAGACGTGCGTTACAGATTTGGCATAAATGGGTAGAATATTAAAGAAAATAACTGACAAAGCCAAGCGAGCCAAGAAAGCAAAAAGGCTCGCAAGGTTAAACAAGATTTGCCCGGAACCTAAAGGAGGAACCACATGAGCAAAATTCAGAGTTATATAAATTATATAGCAGATCCCAGAGCACGAAGGTCAGTGCGATCTGTTTTTACAAAGTTTTTGAATGATGATAATCCGACTACATTCAAAGCTATTGTTTTTGGTGCAGCAACAACCCCGATTTCTATAGCAGGGGCGTTCACCACAGGCATAAGCATATCAGGAGATGGCACGACAGCTATTGACATTACAAGTGGATTTAGCGGTACTACTGGTATTAACTGGGAAGGTACGGCAGCAAACGGTATCGCATTAACCGGAGCATGTTCAAATGCTGCCATTAAAATTGATGGAGCCGAGGCGGTTGGACTTCTAATATCTGCTTCGACCCCTGTAGATGGTATTCTGATTTCAGCAGCTTGCGCTGACGGTATCCAGTTATCAGGGGCAAATACAGCCAATGCCATTAATGTTTCAGGTGCAAGTACGCTTAATGCTATAACCATAAGTGGGACATCTGGCGATACCGGAATTGAAATTAGCGGTACAGCAACAAACTTTGCCATTGATATTTCCGGGGTACAGACAGCAGTTGGAATGTCAATCTCCGGAACCTGTGTGGACGGTATATTAATTTCCAGTGTTTGTACTGACGCAATTCAAGTCAGCGGTGCTTCAGGTGCATACCATGTAAACCTAAGTGGCAACGCAGTAACGGCTCATATGATCCTCGGCGGTACGATAGTCACAGGTATAAGTATAGGGTCGAATACCACTAATGGAATCCACCTCACAGGCACAAATACTGCTGCTGGAATCACAGTAACAGGAACCTGCGGAACTTATGGATTAAACCTTGCAGCAGCTTGCACCACAGCCGGTATTAATATCGGTGGAGTTTGTGCAGACGGTATCTTGATAGCTGGAGCTTGCACAGATGGTATTCAGGTAAGTGGAGCTTCTGGAGCCTACCACGTTAATCTAAGCGGTAATGCAGTAACAGCCCACATGGTTCTTAGCGGAACAATCGTTACAGGTATCAGTATTGGTGCAAATACAACTAACGGTATTCATCTTACCGGAGCACAAACGGCAGCAGGTATCACAATTACAAGCACATGTGGAACTTATGGCCTTAATATAGCCGCAGCCTGTACAACTGCTGGGATAGCTCTTGGTGGTGCAAGCGCAAATGGCATTGCTATAACAGGTGCTTGTGTAACTGCTGGAATAAATATAACTGGTGCAGAAGCGATTGGAATGCTCATTGCCACCTCAACACCAACAATAGGAGTCTCAATTACAGCCGCATGTGAAACCGCTGGAATTAGCATTTCAGGCGATCAGGTTCTTGGAACCTTGTTCCACGCTACAGCGGCAGCCACGGCAGCCCATAGTGTAACAATACCCACTGGCATTACTTTAGACGCAGGTCTTGATATTAATGCCACAAGTACAGGGATAGTTACTTCCGGCCTAACAATGCAAGGCACCGGTACATTTACCACTGGCATAACCTTGAGTGCTACTTCTATAGTAACCGGCATTGCGATTTCGGCTGCCAACACACATGGCATTTACATTACTGGAGCATCTTCAACTGCTGGACTTGGGATTACCCAGACATTGGCGGCAAATGATGACCATGCTATTGAGGTTATCACGACTACTGCTGCGACTGGCGGTTCGGTCAGACCGATTCATATGGTTAGCACTATGACTGGAGCCGGTGGTGTAGGGGGCAGGGCAGAATTTCAGACGACTATCAGTGCGGCACTTGGTGGATGGGCTAATGCTCTAAAGGGATATACAGTAATTTCAGATACTACAGGTTCGGTTAGTGGTCTTGGTTCGGCAGTAGTTAGTGAATTACTGCTTCCTGGCAATGCGTTATCAACAGGTACTTATGCAGTACATGAAATTGAGTTGGTAACACAGGTGAGCGGAAGTTATACAAGTCCTGTGTCTTTTATCTGGTGTCAGGTCAGTGGAGACGGAACTGCTACAGCGACTTTTGAGGACACTGGTTACCTTATGACAGTCAAGGGGTTGAACGAAGGTACAGGCAATATATACTCAGCAGGTGCAGATGTGGCAGCGGCAGCAACATTAAGGATTTTGGTTGGAGATACACCGTATTATATTTTGTTAGGTGCTGGTGAATCTACCTAAATTAATTAACCTCACGGGATAGAGTCCATGGCTCGAAAAGCTGCTTCCTGGGCAGTTTCCCGTGATAACTTCCAGGAAATATGACAGGAGATATTATGAAATTAAATGTATTAGAAAGATTAATGTTACTTAACATGCTTCCGGCTGAGGGGTCTTACACAAATCTTAAACTTCTCAGGGTAGCGAAAGAAAGACTATCGTTTACCGAGGAAGAGAACAGGGATCTTAATTTTACACAAGAAGCCGATCGGTTAAGATGGAACGATTATACAGTAATGAATAAAGCTACTGGTGAACAAGCCGAGGGTGATCCAGAAATAGTTAAAGAAATGGCAAACAAAAACCCAGAAGCTTTTGAAATAGTTCCTATCGTTGGCGAAAAAGAAATTGAGATAGGTGAGATTGTAACACAGATAATCATTAAGGCTTTGAAAAAACTTAATGACGAAGAAAAACTCAAGGCAGAACATTTTTCGTTATATGAAAAATTTATAAATTAATAAAGGAGAAAATGTCATGACAATAAATTTGAATGAACTTAGTAGAGGTGGAACTTTTTGTTTGTCAAAGGCTACCCTTGCGATTGGTGGTACTGATAAAGCAACACTGTCAATAACTGCGCCTAATGGGGCTGGTGTGGACTATGCTATAAACGGTGTTATGTACCACGAAGCCGATGCTGCCGACGCTCTTGCTCTTACAGCAGCTACAACACAGGCAGTCTTAACCTCATGTATTTATCTTGTGTGTCTGGATTCATCTCACACAATAAGTACAGTCAAGGGTACTGAAAGGCTTACCACAGACCTTGCATCAGGAAAGTACGTACTGGATTTTCCAGCACCTACGGTGGACACCTGTTGTATTGGGTATATTAAGGTAGTTTTGGCGAATGCAGCTACTTTTACAGCCGGAACAACCGAGCTTAATGCAACCGATGTAACAGCGACTTATGTTGATTTGATGAGTGTCCCTGTCAGCCCTTTGACATCTTAAATTAAACACACGGGAGGGGGCGTAACACCCTCTCCCAAACAAAAGGAGTATTTATGTCCAGAACAACCGATATAGTAAACGAGAACCTTCCAAAGGGTAAATCAATTCCTTTATCTGAGATCGGTGAAACTGAACCGATTGAAAAAGTCGCTGAGGATAACTTTGTAAAAGCCGCAGAATTAGAAGCTTTTATGAATGATAGTTTAACAATAGTGGTACATCCTACCACAGAAGATGGTTCATTAGATGTTCTTACACCAACGGTGAACGGTCTAAATCAGCCAATAATTCGAGGCGTTCAATCTAAAATAAAACGAAAATATATCGAAGCATTAGCAAGATGTAGAACGACTAAGTATGTTCAGCAGGTTATGGACCCATCACGACCAGAAAATATCCAAATGACTGAGCGCACCGCTATTACTTATCCTTTTAGCGTAATACATGACCCAAGCCCTGTTGGGAGACAATGGCTTGAATCAATTTTAGCATCGGGGTAAAACAATGACATTTTTACAATTATGTCAGAGGCTACGTCAAGAGACAGGCATATCTGGGGTTGGGCCGAGTGCTGTAACTGGTCAAGTTGGCGAATTAAAAAAGATAGTTGACTGGACACTTTCAGCCTATGAGGATATCCAGAATCTTCATGCTTCTTGGAAGTTTTTACAAACCAGTTTTACATTCCCTACCATAGCAGCCACTCAAAATTATACCCCAGAAGCGGTTTCTCTATCAGACTTAGCTACATGGAAAACAAGTGAAGAGACAGATTTAACAATATATTCATCAACGTCTGATGAGCAGTATCTATTATATGTTCCGTGGAACAATTTTAAGAGTGTGTATATGTTTGGTTCCAACCGGATTCAAACACTTCGTCCAACAATTGCTACAATAAAACCCGACAATTCAATGTCATTATGGGCTATCCCAAACGATGTTTATACAGTAACAGGCGAATATTATAAAAAAGCACAAACAATGACATTAACTACAGATGAACCATTAATTCCATCCCAGTATCATTTAATTATAGTTTGGCGTGCTCTAATGTATTATGGAGCTTTTGTAGCGGCAGATGAAAAATATTCTCATGGTCAAAACGAATACATGAGAATATTAAAAAGACTGGAATTTTCTCAATTGCCTCGAATTGGATGGGGAGAACCACTGGTTTGAAAATATCGAGTGTTAAAACTACCACAGAATATACTTCTTTTTCTGGTGGCTTAAACCTGGAAACTCCAGCCATGTCAATCAAGCCTGGCAATTTGATTTCTTGTTTAAACTATGAGGCTGAAGTAGCGGGTGGTTATAGAAGACTTGACGGTTATGAAATATACGATGGTCAAGCAGCTCCTTCTGACGCAACATATCTTTATTGTGAAGTTACTTTAACTGATACTGTTACTGTTGGGGATACAATTACTGAAACAGCAAGTGGCGCAACTGGTATAGTTATTATTAACAGCACAACGTCTCTATGTATTACAAAAACAACTGGAACATTTACGGCTACCGGAACATTTACAGTTGGAGGAGTTGCCAAAGGATCTATAACAGCAGTTCCTGTAGATAAAGGTGAAGCTACAGGACTTGGGAATGCAACTGCACTGGCAGCAGCAGCAGATGTTTATCGAGATGATATAGCAGCCCCAACAGGGAGTGGAGCTATTAGGGGGATAGGATTATTAAAAGGTGTTGTTTATTGTTTTAGAGACAATGCCGGTGGAACGGCAGGCTTAATATATAAAGCCACTACTTCTGGATGGACAGCTATTACTTTATATTATGAATTAAGTTTTGATACAGGGATTAGTATTATAAATGATGGGGATACTGTCACACAGCTTGTTAGTGGTGCTACAGGTCTTGTAAAACGGACAGTGCTTGAATCTGGAACGTGGGCAGGCACGGCGGCAGGCAGGCTTATACTTGGATCAATAACAGGCACCTTTGATGCTACGAATGATTTACAGGTAACAGGAGCTACAAAAGCCACATCAACAAGCCTTGCTACGCAAATAACCTTATTGCCTGGTGGTAGATATGAAACAGTTGAATATAATTTTTTTGGCAGTACTGACACTAAAAGGATGTATGGTTGTGATGGTGTAAATAGAGGATTTGAGTTTGATGGCAGTGTATATGTTCCAATTGTAACAGGAATGACCACAGATACGCCTGAGCATGTAATAGCACATAAAAAACATTTATTTTTTTCATTTAAAGGTTCGTCTCAAAATTCAGGCATAGGCACACCTTATGTATGGACGGCATTGACAGGTGCAACAGAGATAGGTCTTGGTGATGATGTGGTTGGATATTCAATTCAGGCAGGTGATGCCTTAGCAATTTTTACACGAAACTCGACTTCGCAACTAACAGGATCGTCATCCGCAGATTTTGTTTTAGGCAGTCTTTCTCCTGATACTGGTGCTATTCCCAGAACTATACAAACCATAGGTGAGGTGTATTGTCTTGATGATCGAGGAATAATTAACATTACATCGTCAGACAAGTATGGGAACTTTGCCCATAGCACTGTTAGTAATAAAGTACAATCAATAATAGATTTAATGAGAGCGGTTGCTGTAGCGTCAGTTACATATAAAAGTCGTAATCAATATCGTTTATATGGGAGTGATGGAACTGGCATTTGTATGACAGTTAGCAAAGGCGATGAATATGCAAGTCATTCTTTTCTTAAATTCAAATATCCAGTAAACGTAGCATGCGCTATTTCAGGTGAAGATCCTAATGGTAAAGATGTAATTTTTTTTGGCGCAACTAATGGCAATGTTTATCAGGCAGATAAAGGAAGTAGCTTTGATGGTGAAGAAATTGAAGCAACCTTACGATTTCCTTTTAATAATTCAAAATCACCAAGAACGATAAAAACATATAGAAGAGCTGTTATTGAAATGGTAGCAACATCTTATTCTGTTGTAAGATTTCATGTTAATTTTTCTTATGGAGATCCAGACATTGCTCGCCATTTAATAGCTCTACATGAAACACAAGGCGCAGGTGGGTATTGGGATACAGATAACTGGGAATCATTTTATTACGATTCTTTTGTAGTATCACGCCCGTCCTTTTCAATAAACGGGGATGGTACGAACATAGGGCTTGTAGCTTATTCTAAATCTGCCATAGACTTAGGACATAAAATAGACGGAGTTGTTATTCATTATACGCTTCGTAGAGATGTGAGGTAATATGTCAACATATAATTCACCAACAGATATAGTTGCTGCAACACTGGCAAAATCAGCCGATATTAATAATTTAGATGCAGCAATAGAGGAAGCATTTGCTGTTCTTCCTGATGAAACTGAATTAAAAAGAGGTACGGTCTCATATGCAGTTGATACAGGAGCAGTCGATGCTTATTTAGTTGATTTACCATATACACCATCGGGTTATGTAGATGGACTTTATGTAGCATTTAGACCTATAAATACAAATACTGGGCCAGTAACTATAAACGTTAATTCACTTGGTGTTAAGTCAATAAAAATACCTAACGGCAGTGAATTAGGGGCTGGCGATATTATTGCAGATGCCCCGATTGGAATACGATATAGTTCTTCAACCGGCTTTTTCTATCTATTAAGTTCGTTTTCAGCATATATAGCAGCGGTTGCTGCTTCTACTGGGAGTGGTTGTTGGGTAAGTTTAAATGACACAACATCCGGCTTTTTAAACGGAAAACTTGTAGCTGGTGAAGGCATTGATTTTACAGAAAATAATGACGGTGGTAATGAGAGTTTAACCATAGCTGGTGAAGATGCTTCTACAACCAACAAAGGTATTTGTAAATTCACAGAAGGTGAAGGGATTGATATAACAGCCGCATCTGGAGAAATAACTATAACTGGTGAAGATGCAACCATAACAAATAAAGGAATAGCTTCATTCCCGACAGCTCAGTTTACGGTAACTGCCGGAGCGGTTGCCATTAATGATGCCTCAGATTCCGTCAAAGGAGCAGCTTCGTTTGATTCGAGCCAATTTGATGTAACGGCTGGCGTTGTTTCTGCCAAAAGTTTAGAATTTGTAACATTTGCATCTCAAATAATGTAAGGAGAATATTATGGCTATCGTAGTAACATATAAACTATTAGCATCAGCAAGACCGGCGAATACGGCTGAAGCAGCTTTATTGCTGGTAGGAGCTGGAACAGAAATCAACGGTGTCTTACGAATATGTAACCAAGATACATCCGCAAGAACATACCAACTTGCTCATTGTGCTGCAACCGGCGTTGCTACTGGTGAAGATTGGCTTGCGTATGATAAGCAAATATCAGCAAGTGAAACGCATGAATATTCCATACACGCCAATGCAGCAGAAGAAATCAGGATACAGGCAAGCACGGCAGATAAACTATCTTTTCATCTTAGCGGTATGGAAAAAGTGACAACATAAAGGAAATGATATGATACCTCAAATAAACGCAAAATCAAAATGTGAAGCTTTTACTTCTACTGGCACATGGACAAGACCATCAAATATTACTGGAATTTATGTTTTATTAATTGGTGGCGGTGGCGGTGGCGGTGGAGCTACTATTGGTGCTGCTGGTGGTGCTGGTGGTGGTGGTGGTGGACAAGTACGATATGAATTTGTGCCGGTTTCTGCGAATGTTTCTGTTACAATTGGAGCTGGTGGAGCTGGTGGAGCAGCTGGAGACAATGACGGGGTTGCTGGAAGTAATTCCACTTTTGGAAGCCTATTAACAGCCTTGGGGGGCGCCTTAGGCTCTAAAGGATCTATTAATACAGGCGGTACAGGAGGTGGTGGTGGAGGTGGTGCTGGCGGGGCAAAAGGCGTAGCGGGCAGTGTTGGAACTGGTAGCATTGGCGGTGCTGGAGGTGGTGGTGGCGGTGGTGGCAACGAAACGGCTGCAAGTGGTGCTGGTGGGGCATGTCCTGGATACGGCAAAGGAGGTATAGGTGTTACAGGCGCTGCTGATTATGGTGGCGGTGGTGGCGGTAGTTATGGCGCTGGTGGCGCTGGTGGCAGCGCTTCTGCTGGAACGGCGGCTGCAGCAAATACAGGCGCTGGTGGCGGCGGCGGTGGAAGCAATGCCGGTTCAGTTGCTGGTGGTGCTGGTGGATCTGGATATTGTAAAGTATTTTGGATTGAATAAAAGGATAAAGCATGGCTACTAAATACGAATTATTAGAAGAAGAATCTGTTGAAGGTAGAATGAAAGGACTGCTTGGTTCCTCAAGTCCTTATCTTGAAGCAGCAAGAAGTAGAGGTAAACAGGTAGCCGCTGAAAGAGGACTTCTTAATACGTCAATAGCTGCCGGAGCAAGTGAGGCAGCAGCTATTGAATCTGCTCTACCTATAGCTCAACAAGATGCAGGATATTTACAGGAAAGAGGTCTTGCTACACAGGCTGGTGATATTCAAACAGGACACTATCTAACTCAAGGCGACATTAGCAGTAGGCTTATGGGAGAAGAATATGGGTATATGGGCACAGCCTCTGAACAGGAAGCAGAGCAAGCCAGAAGATTATCAGCCCAGGAATTTGAACAAACAGGCGGATTATTAGGTACAGAATATGGATTAAAAGGAGTTTTATCAGCCCAGGAAGCCGCACAAACAGGAGCCCTATTAGGAACAGAATACGGATTAAAAGGCAAGCTTTTAGGCACAGAATATGGGTATATGGGAGGACTCTCAGCGCAGGAAGCAAAACAAGCTGGAAAACTTTCAGCTCAAGAGGCGGGGCAATCAAGTAAACTTTTAGGAGAAGAATATGGGTATATGGGTGGACTTTCAGCACAGGAGGCAGGACAAACTTCGTTACTTTCAGTCCAAGAAGCAGAGCAAGCGTTAGTGCTCCAAGGTTTAATAGAAGATTCAAAGATGGAAATAGCTCAACTTGAATATGATGCGATTATGGCAGAGCTTGATAGTGATGAAGCAACAGCACTTGCAGCGGCAGTTACCGAATTAAGTGTAGCGTATCAGAATAATATGGCGGATATCATGGCAGACCCAACTATGACTTCATCTGAAATGGACGCTGCTTTAGCAGATTTGCAAGACCAATATTATGCTGACTTAGAACTAATATACGCAATATATGGTTATGACTCAGATTTTGAAGACGGAGGTGGAGGTGGAGGTGGAGGTGGGGATGAAGATTTTGACTCCAGATCAGAATGTGAGGCATATTATAAGCCAATAATGGATGCCGCTTTGAAAGCTTTGGAAGCATGTTTTGCGGCTGGCGAATTCGTAGCAGTCAATTGTGATGCGGCGCAGAAAGCATATGATGATGCTGTTGCGGATTATCATGCTTGTTCGCATTTGTCTTAATCTTTGCCTTCATCTTCAGGGGTGTCATAATGCTTGTTAAAGACAAAGAAGCAATCGCTAAGGTTTTCAATCATCCAGCAGTATATAACTGGATAACTGATGATTGTTCACCTGAAATATATGAGCCAGACATGGATGCAAAGTTTATTTACTTAATGGACGATACTAAAAATGGTGTTGTCCGGCTTGACCCGATTAATAGTATTTGTTGCCAAGCGCACATAGCACTTACACCAAAATTATGGGGCAGTGGGTGTGAGTTTGTAAGGGATGTAATCGCATGGGGGGTAAAAAACACACTGTATATGAAAGTAATAGTAATGATTCCTGCATTTAACAAATTAACAATTAGATTGGTAGAAAAAATTGGGTTTAGTCGTGAAGGGGTTATTAAAAAATCCTTTTTAAAAAATTGGAAGTTGTATGACCAAGAATTATGGGGATTAACGAAAACTGACTTTATTAAGGAGGGATTAAAATGCCAGGAGCAATAGTAGCGGCAGTTGTATGGGTAGCGACATCTGCGGCAGTACAAGCAGTTGCAACAGCAGTTGTATATGGCGCTGTTTATGGTGCGGTAATAGGGGCAGCGACTGCTGTGGTTGCTGGCGGTGATATTGTTGAAGGAGCTTTATATGGAGCAGCGATTGGAGGTCTAACAGCAGGAGTGCTTGAAGGTGCAAGTGTGTTTGCCGGAGCGCCAGGTGCTGGAGCAGGTGGTAGTGTATCTGGAGGCGGAGGCACAGCAGGTATTGACTATGCAGTAGATTATTCTACCGCTGGCGGTGGATCAATGGCTCCTCCTACTACTTTAGCTAATGCTCCAGCTTCTACTGTTGGCATGGGTGGTGCTGCTGTTCCTCCTGCGCCAGTAGAAGCTGTTACGCCAGGGATATCAAACCAATCAGCACAAATTTATGCGGGATTAGGGACAGGATTGGCAACTGCTGCTGGAGCGGTTTATGCTCAAAAAATGGAAATCGATGCTGAAAAAGATTTGCTTAAAGAAAAAGCCAAATTAGAAGAAGAAAGCAGGGCTAAATATGGCTATAAGGGTGGCTATACCGTGCGTGATGTCTCATACACTAAACCTCAAGCTCAAGCTGCTCAGCCTAAAGCTCAACCGAAGTGGGCATCAGCTTCCATTGGAATGCCTAACTGGTGGGCAAGACATATAAATCTTTCAAATCGCTATGCTGCTAAAAATACTGGCTTATTAGCTGGAGGAAACACACAATGGACAACGTAGGATTATTATCAAAAGGTAATACTGGATCAGTGGATCCAGCTATTCAAGAGCAATTTGATATGTTTATGAGTAGTGGAATTTCTATCATACATGATAAAAAGGTATCAGATAGCTTAATAAAACAACTTAGAATCAGCAAAGAACCTGTTGATTCAATAGCTCAAATACTCTTGGGTGTAATTCGGCGTATTGAGAACAGCGCTGAAAGTAATGGGATAAAAATAGATACGTCAGTAAAAGTATCTGGTGCAAATCAATTATTGGGAGAAATTATAAATTTAGCTGAAACTGTTGGTATGCCCCCCCTTACCGATGAGCAGAAATATCAGGCATTCTCATTAGCTATAAGTTTATATATTAACGAGGCAATTAAGTCTGGGAAAATGACAAAAGAACAGCTTATGCAAATGGCTGAAGAGGCAAAGCAAACACCAGAAGGTCAAAAGATTACACAGCAAATGCAGCAAGGTGGTCAACCACAACAGGCAGTACCCCCACAGGCTACGAGACCTCCAATGCCACAGCCATCAGCACAACGCCCTCCACGTCAACCAGTACAGCAGCCAGCAATGCAACGTCAACCAGTAGCACAACAACCTGTTGGGCCACAAATTAGGAGGGGATAACATGGCTGAAAATGAGCTTATGCGAATATTAAGTGGAGGTATGGCTGGAGCTTTTAAAGCTTGGGGAGGAGCTGCTACTGAAAGAATAAAAGAGGAATCTATTAGAAAAAGAGAAGAAAATCTTAGTCGATTAAGAAAAGTAGAATCTACAGAGGAGTTTGGCAGAGAACAAGAAGCTTTTAAAACACAACGAGGTTTGGAATCAGCCGAAGAAGAAACAAAATACAAGCAAAGATCAGCCGAAGAAGAAAAACGATACAAACAAAGATTAGGAGAAGAAGAAAAACAATATCAGCGCAAAACAGGAGAAGAAGAAAAAACCTATAATCGTAGAGAAAAAGGAAAAACAAGTGATCTTGAGAAAAAATATAACTTTCTTGTTAATGTGTTTGGTGAAGAAGAAGCAAAAAAACTAATTCTATCTTCAGAAAAAAAAGATGATACAGGACAAGCCTCTAAGCTAAAACTTGATGCTTTAACTAAAGCATATGATATGAAAAATGAAGGGGCATCAGATGAGGAAATTAATGCCATTTTAGATACCGCTGGGATAGACTCTTGGGTCAGGCAAAAAACTGGCAAGATATTAAAAGAAGGTGGCTTTTTAGGAATAGGTGCAACAAAGACTGAAGAAATAACCTTTGGGCCACGTAAGGGTTTACTTGGAGGTGTGCCATCAAAAGCGGGTGATGTTACTATACCGAAAGAACCGCAGGCTGCTGGTAGCGATATTACAGCTCTATTTAGTGAAGCAGATCAGAGACTTATAAAAGAACAACCAGGGTTACTATCAAAAACTACCAAAACACCAAGCAAGGAAAATCTTACTGGTATTTTAAATAAGCCAAAAGAATACCAAACAGGAGCATATGAACCATATTCGATAGCTCCAGGCGAAACACCTTCAATTAAAGAAAAAGTTCAGGGTTGGGCATCTCAGACGCAATCTGAATCAGGCGGTAAATTTGGAGAAGGCGTCCTTGAAACTGCTATAAGACAGGCTGGTTTTGGCAAAAATTTGTCTGAGATAAAAGACATGGCTGACAATCTCAGGAAACAATTTCCTAAAATGACGGACGAACAACTTGCAGAAATAGTTAAAAATGCAAAGGAATAACCATTGATTTTTTCTTTTATAGATGACCCAAGATGGTCAACCTTTAATGAAGATAAAAAACAAGTTGTTTTGGATCTTGTGTTTGAGCGAGAAGTCATGTCTAATCCTCAATTTCCAACATTTTCTCCAGAAAAACAAGCTATAGTAAAAGATCTTTTTTATGAGAAAGCTAATGAGCATGAGTCTTCTATCCCAGTAGAAGAAAGAACTTTTGGTGGTGTTGCTAAAGATATAACTATATCTGGAGCTAAAGGCTTTGTCAATCTTGGTGCAGCAACTATCGGATTGCTTAATATCCCAACTGCAGGACGAGTTGGTAGGGGTATGGAAGAATATCTTGGTTACGATCTAAAGGCGACTAAAAAATATTTAGATCAATTTTATTCACCAAAACAAAAACTTGCATTCAAAAAAGTAGAAAAAGCAAAAGGGTTTGTCAATACTATTAAGACAATGATCCAGAATCCAAGCACAATAGGTCATTCTGTAATAGAATCTTTTCCTTCAATGTTTGGCGGAGCTGCTACAGCAAGAGGGTTATTGACAATTGGTGTTTTAAAATCACCATTATTGGCAGGTGCTGTTGGTGAAGGTATTATAAGTGCCGGTTCTTCGGCAGAAGAAATGAGGCAGCAAACGGAGGATGGTGTTTTAACAGCCAAACAATCTGCAATAGCACCTATTTCTGGAGTTGGGACAGCATTATTTGCAGTAGTAGGAGGCCGTGTTGCTAAAAAGTTTGGCATTATAGATGTTGATACTTTTTTGGCAGGTGGCATGGGTAATGTAACTGCAACTGGTGTTACAAAAAGAATTATAGGTGGTGGTATTTCAGAAGGTATTTTTGAAGAACTTCCACAATCAATACAAGAAAAAGTATGGCTTAATGCAGCTACAGATAAACCACTTTTAGAAGGAGTTGGCGAGGAAGGAGCAACTGGACTTTTAACAGGTGCTGCAATGGGGGCTGGGTTTAATGTTTTTACAGGCAAATCAATCCCATCGGAAGAACAATTAAAAGTAGTAGAAAAAGTCCAAGAAGAAACTAATATAGAAAACATAACTAAAGCTACAACAGTTGATGATGCAATAGGTGCTTTTGAAAAAGCTACAGCACCAAAATTTACAAGTCCTGTTGATATAGAAGCAAAGTTACGCCAAAAACAAGCTATATTCGAGCCGGTTAAAACAATTGAAGAAAAGCCAACTGGTATTCCATTTATAATGACAAATCAGGTTCAGGCAGACTTAGGAACCCTTGGTTATACAAAAGAAGATATTTATAGAATGCCGCCTAAAATAGCTCGTGATATTATAACGAATAGAGTAGTTAAACCAGCTATAGAGCCAATGCAAACCGAAGCAGATTTGGGCGAACTTGGATATACCCCTGAAGATATAAACAAGATGAAGCCGGAAGAAGCACAGGAGATTGTTAAAGGTAAGGTTGTTAAGGAAGTTGCGCCTGAGAAAGCGGTGAAAGAACCTGAATATATTACTCCAGAAGAAGCATTAGCATCTAAACAAATAACTAAAAAACAATACGAGAAAATCAAATATGGTGGGTTGACACAGAAGCAACACGAACAAATGACAAGCAT
>Ga0180732_1000177_pt1 | contig 62781 bp, 109 predicted proteins | sample KR11_01MetaG_FD_148674 | JGI IMG/M metagenome (GOLD analysis project Ga0180732, IMG submission 148674) | Groundwater microbial communities from the Olkiluoto Island deep subsurface site, Finland - KR11_0.1 MetaG | ecosystem: Environmental > Aquatic > Deep subsurface > Groundwater | place... | reverse complement strand
ACCACAAGATGTCTCCAGCAGTCGGGGCCTCATCAAGAGTGAACCCGCCTACTGTCTTCGTGAACGTCACGTGCAGGCCGTTGATCATTACCTCAAGCTGGTCGGCAGTAATCGAATACGTTGTATTCACTCCGTTAATTGCGCCAATTGGGATCACTGCACTATGGACATGGGTGTCGATCTCATACCAGAATGCAAATCCATCAAATTCAGCAGTAGTGTCAGTCGCGACAAACAGAGAGGAGGCATCAAAGATGGTAAAGTTCGGATATAAATCTGTCGCTATGTAGTTCATGTCACCGTAATGGTCTGTGTCTCGATGATGATTTCAGTGCCGTAGGTTACTTTCCAGGTAACTGTAAACACTCCGGCTGCTTTTGTGATGTCCGCTACAGAGATCAGAGAATAGACACCAGTGCCTGAAATTGATGCTGCCTTTTCTGTAATGACTACAACGGCCTCAGCATCGACGGCTGCAATGGTTGCCGAATCGGGAGTGATCTCTGTTTTGCTCTCTCCAATCGTCCGTGTCAGCTTGAGGCCTATAATCCGTGCTTCACCAACAACTAATTCTTGGTCTCTTAGGGCCATCACGCCTCCACAAAGTAAACGCCCTTCGCCAAAAGGCAAAGGGCGGCTTCTTATAGCCGTTCTTCCTTATCTACCAGTAGTTTAGCACGAATCTATCCAATTTACAAACTCATATCAGAATCCCTAGTTCGTTGGGATGTTTTGCGCTCTTGATGAGATTGCAGTGGCTGCACGCGACGGCCAAATTAGATGGCCGATGCTGTCCATTTTGAGCCAAAGGCATGATATGATCCACATGGCGCTCGCCGAAAGGGATCAACTTGTTACAGATGTAGCACCGGATGTTCGGTTCTTCAGAGGACTTCCTGTAAATCTCCGCGATCTCTGCATGATCACCGATGGTCGAGCCGCGTATCTTAGCCCTGCGTATAGCGCAGCCCGCTGCCTGTTCTGGTCTATGTGCGGACCGGTATGCTTCCTTCTCGTCCTTATGAGATGAACGGTAGGCTGCTTGACTGGCTAGTACCTTCTCAGAATTAGCCGCTCGATAGGCGACAGCGTAGGCGCGGAACTTCTCGGAGTTCTCGGCACGATAAGCCATCCTCTGATCTTTATGTGCGGCAGCGTAGGCTACATCATAGGTCGCTTTCTCTTCCTTGCGCGATGCTTCATACACTGCTTGACTGGCTCGTATCTTCTTGCGGTTAGTGGCATAATAGGCTGCAGCCCATGCGCGTTGATCTTCACGATTCTTATAAGGCACTGTGATCCCTCACTCTAGTCCCTTGAATATCCTACACTTGGAACTATGCAGTGCTGCGGTAAGCCGTTTTTAGCAATTACGATTCCGCTCACCTTTATCGTAATGTCTGTCATTGGCTTAACGTCCACTGTTAATGCCCCAGTTGCGCCAGACATGAGAAAGTGCTCTATAGTCTCAAGAGTAGACTTAACCATCATTTCATACGTCAAGATTGTCCATCCCTTCATTCACCTGGAACGATTGGGGGGCCACTCCCCATGTCCCATTGACAGATGGCTTCATTGGCCCCTCTTCACACCACACGGCAATGCGTCCGACCATCCGCCGTTGTGACAATGATCCGCCAATCTGTGCCACCCGCAGGCTAACACAGACAGACACACCAACGTCGTGGTTCATGCCCTTGCCCTTGCCAGCATATTGCACCTCGAATCCATCGAATGCCATGATGAGAGGGCGTGCTGCCAGATCCCACTTGGCATAATGCTTTTGTGCGAACGGTCTCCAGTCTTCATTCTTTTGCAGCGCCTCAAAGAAAGCCTTTGTCGCCTCGACGGCTCCCTGATGATGGGCCTTACGTTGAACTTCCGTCATCTCTTTTGCCATCAGATCTCCTTACAGAATTGCGCTGCCAACCACGATGCAAAGAACGATGAAACTTGCGACCACGGCTCCGATGCCAACTTTTCTTATCATCAACGTTGTCCTGGACTGTTCTCTCAGCAGTTGCGGAGTCATGCGCTGCGTGTAGACAAACACGAATACGCTCCCGCTTAGGCCAAGTAGCGCCACTACAACAGACCAACCAACGGCAATGTTAGCTATCACTTGGGCCATCTGGATCTCCCTTCAACCGAATCGGACCAAACTCGATGAAGTTCAGCCCATGGTCAGTACATTGAACGTCGTGCTGCTCGACAACATTAAAGTCACGCAAAAGCCTTGCTGCCATTATACAGATCGTCTTTCCGCTCTTTATAACATTGCGTGAATGCCGCCCTCGTTCGTCTTCTAAAGAGACATCACGGACCATCCGCAGCCTACGAGTTTCTTTGTCAAATAACAAGAGGACATGCCGCCATCCTGCCATCATATTCATTGCCACGATGTTGAAATGGATCGTCCCCCGCGTGTAGATTTGAATCTGTGGATTCTTCGAGATAATTCTCTTCTTAACCACATCGAATGCCATCACTATCACCCGCCCACAGAATAGCAGATTGTCCCGATAATGGCAAGTAGCCTAGTATTTAGTCTCTTGGTGTCAATATAAAGCTACCGGAAGCTACATCAACAGGCAACAACATGTAGTTACCATCTCCATATTCCATTGCATCCATTTTGCGCTTGAACCAGATATAATATGGCGGTCGTTTCCCAAGATTAACGGCGTGTTCTCCTCCCCCGTCCTCTCTGAATACGATAAGAAGCCCTTCCTTGCCAGGAGAGGCATCGCATGAGGCAAATTTACGCAGTCCCCATTTCTCGACAGAAGAGACGCCAATGGATAGGGCATGATCCTTTGCTTGATTACATCGCCCCAACTTGTGCCGCCTGCCTGGATATGCCTGCCGTGGATGCCCTAATTGTCTACTTTCTTTCCGAATTGGGATCAATTCGACGATGCAGGCAATTAGTTGTGCGTTGATGTTCAGATTTGCACATCGTTCCCCTTCGTCATGGTTTTCGTAAAGCGCGGTTTCTTTCTTGCGCCACTTATTCACCCAGCTGGCAAGTTCTTCATCTGATAATGGCGGAGCCGGGGTGTCATCAATGGCAGTTACGAGATCAACCAGGCATTTGATCGGCATTCTCCCTCCTTTTCCTTGTGTTGAGGCTCTTGCCGTGGCCCTTGTTCCCGCGTACCGCCCTTGCAGGATTTCCCCATTTTGACATCGAAACGTGATGCGAGGATGGAATCTGGCTGTTTTCAGTCTCAAACTTGAATGGCTTAATCCAGTATTCTTGAGGCACATTACACTTTGTCATGGAAGTTTCCTTTCAGTGCATCGCAAACAATGTCTTTGACTTCATCGCTGAAGTTCTTGCCGAGCATCCATCTCAAGAACCCCTCATCTTTCTTGGTAACATCCCGGAGAGAACGACCGGCTACCTTCCCAAACGTAAACACCGCTTCGCCGTCTTTCCATCTGAACTTGCCACCACGGTCAATCCATGTTGGGTCGATCGGTGTAGCACCAAGGATAGACGGATTTGGATTGAGCTTGTGAAGCGTGATCATCCGTTCAAAGACATTGGCCGTTGCGTATACGTCTGCCAGCGCCCGATGATTCCCTTCCATCTCAAATCCTAAGTAGACACGATGGGCAGCCTCCAACGAGTGATTGAAGTATGATCTGAAGATCTCGTATGTATCGACAGAGCAGTCATACGGAGGCATCACTGATCCAGCACGTTCAAATTCATTCGCCAACATCGGGATGTCGAATCCGTTGATGTTGTGGCCGCAAAGGACACTGCCCTTCAATACGTCATGAATCTCTGCAGAAATGTATTGGAATGTTGGACAGTCGGCCACATCTGCGTCCGTGATCCCGTGAATGGCAGTAGAACTCACGGGGATTGGGATGCCTGGATTGATCTTGTACTCTTCCTTTAAGAATCCGAGTTCGCCAACTGCATGAGGCCGGATTTCAAGATATGCAAGTTCAACGATTCGGTCATTTGCAACATCAGTGCCCGTCGTTTCCAGATCTAGGAATACAATCGGACATTCCAGTTTCAGTTTCGATCTCAGCGACTCAAACATTTGCTTCCTCCCACTTCAAGTCCGGCCCCAAATCATGGCATCCAGTAATTCGCAGAATGCCACGATCGGTGTGGATTGCGATCTCGTATGCCATCCACTCCGCTGAATTGTCATCATCGTAATCGACCTCCTCAACTGCAAGAATCATCGCACCAACCGCTTGTTCAGAGTTTTCCATTACTTCTCTGATCTTATTGTTCATCATGCTCCTCCCACGCCAAGAACTGCTCGTTCTCACACGCCTTCGAGGCCCCCATTCCAATCGTAATCCCCTCCGCAACAACGCTCTTGATGTTCACACACCGAACGCCTTCCGCCAGCGGACAAAGTTTCGTTGTCTTGCCATGCAGTGTGATCTTGACAGCAAACGCCTTGCCTATAGGGACGATTGTGGCCGAACCTGACGCCCCGACATATCGGATGTCTGACGCCGCTCCTTGGTTCTTCATGAGAAACAACTGCTCGTATGGGGCCTCGTACTTGACATTGATCCACCCAAGAGGATGCAAGAATCCATCTAGGGCAAGCCCGATCAACGAGCTAACCGGCATCTGAGTCTTCTCGGCCATTGCCTTGAGAGCATCGACATGCTCCTTGAAGAGGTAACTTGTGTAGCGCAGTTTCATGTTCACACTCCTTTCTGGTCACTATACCACAATGTGTATACATAGTCAACTTTGCGACAGGGACTGCATCTTGTCATCCAATGAGAAGACGCCCAGCCTGTTTGCCTGGAGGGAACAGGTAGATTCTGGACGTCTTGCTCGTCTCAAAGAGGATACGAGGAACAACATCATATCACGAATCGGCAAAAATGTTAAGTCATTCGGAAGAGAACAACTTATCCAAGAACGTTGATTGTTCAATCGGCACCAACTCAAACTCGATTCCAAGCGTCCCGTATCCAGTTGCCACCTTCATCAATGATTGATGCCATTCCTGCATCCCTTGATCGAACAACATCCTCGCCATCATTTGTTGGCCTATTGGCAGTCGTGCCGCGTGTTCAACCAGCATATCCAACGCAGGTCCCTCTCCTGGGAAAGGGAAGCTCATGACGGCCTTCGCCATCAACGCTGACAGTTCTGCTTTTAGGGCCGCTGGTGTCATTAGTCCTCCTGATCTGGTGAGCTGTTCAGGTTGATGCGCCACTGGCAGAGGTCCATCAATAACTCTCGCTTCACCGTAGCTTGGAATTCAGTGCCCTTGCCCTCTCCCCGAACAATCTCCGCAGCCATCAGATCGATCGCCTTCTCCAGTAGCGTCAGCTTCCTTGCGTTGTTCATTAGTCCTCCTTCACACAGCTACATGGATCAACCTTGATGTCTAGGCTGCCCCTATAGTGCAGTACAGCATCGTAGTTAAGGTCTTCTCCGCAGCTAGAACACACAATTGACTCAGGCTGGTCCGCCATGTGGTCACGGATTGCTTCTGCTATTTCTTCCACACAATCAGGTTCGACTTCTCGAACGACCGCCTCAATCGCACCGATCTCCACTGCTGCCTCTACAAGCTGTTTCAGATCGATGCTGAGTAAATCCTGGTTGTCTGCCCGTATAACAACTAGCGGGTCTCCTCGCGGGATGGTCCGAATGAGAACCTGTCTGTTGGCAACGTACTCATTGACCTTAGTGGCGTGATAAGGCATTGCGCCTCCATTTTGCAATCTTGTAAATGAGAAGCATGGCCAATAGGCCCAGGACAACATACCCGGCCACTAAGAGTTCATGCCACGATACCATCCCCGTTCTGGCTGCATCAATTTGCACATCAATGGCTGTGGTCTTAACGGATAACTTATTGACAGTGGCTTGCATCGCCGCAATCAATGCTGTGTTAGCCAGCGTCTGCTGCCGAATATCAACATCAACAACCACCTGCGTCTCAACTGACTGAATCTCGCGCACCTCGATTGGTCGTTCGATAATTTCCACTGGCGACACGTAGTACGTGTCCTGTGCGGGGAAGATCGCAAAGATCAGCACCGCCAGTCCCAAACACACCAAGTACATCTTGCCTGCAAATTCCATTTCAGCCTCCTTATCTTCCTTGTCTCAGATCGGCCAGCACGCGAGATAGATCCATGCTGGACCGCTTCATGGCAGATCGTTGTTTGCCAAAATCAAGCTCTGGAAATTTCGCCCCCTTGATGGCTTCCTTGTAGACATGAGCTTTTATGAGAAACCGCTCAACTTCTTCAAGCGCCAGATCTAGCGTCTTGTCGTTCATTCTTTGGCCTCCTTATGGCCCTTCATCTCTTGCCGGTATTTGCCCATCTCGTTTTCAAAGTGATCTAGAGCATCACGGAAATCTGTGATCCCATCGTCTGCACAGTACCGTTCGATCATCTGGTCCACCCAGAACGGCTCTATGCCGCCGTCGTAGATCTGATCGTAATACCACGTAAGGCATTCGAGGATTGCCTGTTTCAGGTCTGGATTCACTTTATCCTCCCAAATCTCTTCCTTGTGCCAAGATATTGCCCCAACGCCGCAACAACAATCCACGATCTTGGACGCCGCTCCTTCTCGGCCCTCTCATCGAGCTTTATTGACAGCCCAACAGGGATCGAGAATGACCGAACGACCGTCTTTCCTGGTCTTTCCATCCGTTCCTCCTTCATAGTTGTAATAGTATAGCGAATGACGTGGGGGAATACAAGGGGCATTTAGAAATATACACTCCGGATATAGACTGGAATTGAAGAAATGCGATTACTAACAGATTTCTGGACCCATAAAGACAACCGCCCCTCTTGTCATGGGGCGGTCGTCGGACTGAAAAGGAGGTCGCCAATAGGACAACTAGGGCAACGCAAAGATTATAGCACAATCATGTCTTGTTGTGAAGAGAGATTCATCTTCACACCTCAATCATATCAAGCAACTCTCTCGCCGCTGCATATAACGCCCCGACAACAGAAGCATTTATTCCCGTGAAGGGGTTCGCGCTCTCTGTCAATACTGAGGCACACTCCTTGATTGTCTCACGGCGAACACGGGCTTCGTCAGGACGGACGTTCCAGGCAATAATCGCCTTTTCTTCGCTCTCACATAGCGGCCCCTCAGCAAGGCAAGACCCGCACCCAGCCCGATGTAGCTGGTTCTTGATGCCGAACGTCTCAACTCGGATAGAGTATGAATCGGCATCGCAGAACGGGCATGGTTTCAACTCAGGCATTTCACTCCTCCTTCACTTGTGAACTCCCACAGGATGAGTTGTCCGTTGAACGGGAACCCGTGAGATTCACCGAACCATGCTTCCATGTCGTCGTAAGAAGCGAACCCGTCAGCCTGTGCCAGCATTTCCCGTTGGTCAGCATCCAAAGGAATTCCGTGGTCGATCACCACACAAACGCCGTCGATCATGATGTCTAGTGCCTGGAGACACTCGTTTTCGAGTAGCTTCCTGCACTCCTTCGTCCTCATCCCGGTGTAGTGGTACAATCGATCCCCAACTTGAAATGGACGCTTGCGCTGCGCCCGGATCGTCTGCACGCACTCGCCAGACTTGACCTTCTCAGCCTTCCATTGTTGGTAGTTCAGTGCCGGCATGATCCACTATTCTGGCAGCTTGATTAAACCTAACGCCTCTCTCAGCTCATTGACCAAATGAGGTGAAGCAGCATTGAAATGTGCTAAGAATTCGGCGTTTTCTTCGGCGGCCTCTACAGGCTTGTGAGCCCCATATTTGCCAGGGTAGTAAACTGTTGCATCAATCACCTTGCCGCTGTCGGGGGCGAGCGCGCGGAGCTTCTCGTATAAATTAGTTTCACACCCATAGCATCCTTCCATCGGTGTGTTCTGCGAGATGATTGTGATACACTTCTCTATTGTCTCTCTGCGGACCTGGGCTTCATCGGCGCGGGTGTTCCAGGCGGTGATAGCTTCATCTTCAGACATGAAAAAGCCGACACGGATTCCACATCGGACCCCGATACAACGCACCACGGACATACCGTCGTCAACTTCGTCTGCCTCGACGAGTGGATCTTTATCCCCACAAAACGGGCACGACTTCAACTCAGACATTCTCTCCCCCTTCCCTCGCCGTCTTCAGAATGTTGCCAAGCCAGCAGTTGTCAGCGTGTCGAATTCCATCACGACGCAGAGAATGGTGGTCGCACAGAAGACATCGATAGATCTCGTTTGGGCCTGCTGGTGCCATTTCAAGACTTGTACACGCTTCACGTAGCTTCTCGATATCGACCAGCACGTTAGTAGTTTCCTTGCCGCCATCGGTAATCCTTATATCCTTCAGCGCCTTCCCGCTAGGCGCAGTAAAAAGGACTGCCCTGATTCTCTCATGCGCGGCCAATGGATCGTTTGTTAGATGCGCCGAACAGAACTCTAGCGCCTGTCTCAGCCACCCGACCTGCTTCTCAAGGGCGGCGAGTTCGGCAAGTGCTACGAGCACTTCTTCCTCTTGCTCCTCTAACGGCCCAGCGTATTCCTGTAATGCGGACAAGATTGCCTTAATCGCCTCAGTCTTCATCGTCATCCTCCTTCAATCTGCTGCTGAGTATATCAGAAAATGGGGGGAGTGTCAAATAACGGAAACATTTACCAAATGGGAATCATCTATGAGCTTCGTCCCGCAATAAAAACATCGCCCTCTTTGTTCTTTCTTCATGGCTTTGCGCTCAGGTTTCTTCATCATTCATCTCCAAACCTATACGCTTGCCTCTACTTCTAGTAGTAAATTACTTAGACCCCTGGACCCCGTGGAAACCTGCGGAGAGCTCTTGAATTAACCCAAGCCTTGGATTTAGATTGGGGCGTCGGTTAGTTTCTTCGCAGTGTGGGAATCTAGTAAGCTGTTATCGACCATCCGCTTCTGTGTTGTTACACAACGCACGGCCCTCGTCTGGGTGGGAAAGTATTCGCGTGAACAGAATCTTCCGTTACCACCATCTTGAATATGGTCCGGCTTAACCGGTGCGTTCATTTTGAGGTTGAACGTAGAAAAGAACCTTCGTTGCCCAGTTTCTTCACGTCGTGTTAGCAAAGAACGCCCCACAGCGTCTGCTTTGCAAGGCGGGGTCATAACCTCACCTACTAGACTGGATTTGTCGCTGCTCAAAACAGACGGCAGCCCGGCGTGAAATGAGAAAGATTCGACCGCTGATGGGTCTCGCCGGACTGCGCGGATGTTCTGAGTATAATCTCTTTGGTTTCTCATTTCAATAATAACATACGTCATCCACTAACCAATGTCAAGGGCAATCACCAACCACCCCTCAGCAATCAATCCCCCCACATCCCCCTCATCGTGTCCCAATCTTCGTCAAATGGCATCCTAGGACGTAACACCCCATCACCAGTCTCCATCCGCCTGTCGCACTCCTCCAACCAATCCTCCCATAACTCCATCCGCGTCTTAGGAACAAAATTGTAAGCCTTGTAAACCCCCACTAAAAGATCTGTTGAGTTCATGTCTCCCACCCCCCACCCTCCATAACAATAGTGTATCAGAAACTCGGGTAAACGTCAAACTTGCCACACCCACCCCCCCACCCACCATGAAAATCATCCCCGCATTATGCCCCCACCCCCACCCCTAAATGAAACTACATAATATCATGCGCCTCTCGCTGAAAGGTAAACTAAGGGAAACATCGGGACTCATCTGCGCGGAGAAGTTGATGCGCGAAGCGCTGGGGGGGGTCGTTTGGACTTTAGGGTCCCATTTTATACTATAATGTATTCGCTTTATAGTGTGTGAATAGGCAAGAGAAAAGGGTCCGGGGGGTCCGGACCCTTAGAGTTTCCGCTTAGGTATTCAGACTCCAGCTACCATCGCTTGCATGATAATTCAGGCCACCTACAAGTTGTCCCCCATCATGATAAGTCAAGACCCAACCGAAACACCATTGCCCCCTGTCTGAGTATAGTTCAACTGTATTCACGTCGTACCCTTTCTCGTCAAGGCACTTGCCGATAAGCCTTGCCAACGCGTGCACAAGCTGCGGGAGCAGCTCAGGCCTACTCTCTGCTATATCAAGCAACGTTGCTTGCAATTCGCCAGGACATCGCACTATAAACATGTCATTTCCTCCCTTTCAATCCCCACACTAGTACCACAATTAGGCCTAGCACTAACCACGCTGTCAATGGTAGTGTGCCACCACTGCCAACGAGCACACTAGCAAAGTTCACTTCCCCTTCCCCTTTTCTAATTCTCCATGTTTGTTCGGACACCCAAACTCGTGACAAATTGTCCCATTGATCCGCACGCAATCGCAATGCTTGCATATCATGATATCACTTCCGATTGTAGTTTAACCAGTAGAGTAGCTGTCTGGTTTGCCTTTTCAATGATCGCCTTCGATAGTTCACGCAATGTAGGGAGGGAGTCATCAGTTGACTCGACTACAAGGCTGTTCTCGGGAATCCCCTTCCAACTGCCTTGCCCAACGTACTGAGTGCAGTTAAGACCCTTCCGCATCGCTTGCAAGACTTGTTTTCGGACAAGTGTAGTATCCTCAGTATAGAGCCTTAGCATTCAGAATCACTCTCTATAATTGTGACGTTGCCCATAATCAGGCATTCCTCAAACCCGAACACCTGCCGCTCTCCACAAGATTCGCACGTGTAGTTGCGAGCATCCGGCTCGCATCCGTACGCCTCTTCCCCACAAGATAGGCAGTACCCTATGTTGTCCATTCCAAACATGATGTCGCTTGCTTCCCTTTCCGTGACTTCGATCGTTCTCATGTTTTCCCCTTTCGCCTTGGTGTTGAATCATTCACTGATTCACGTCTTCAGTATAATCTAGCTGGTAGCCAAGTCAAGTCCTGTGACCTATTCTAACAGCAACTTTGTCCACTATCTTGTGGTGACAGTTGTCCCTTAGACTATGGTACACTGGCACACGTGTGCCAATGTGCCGGATCTGGATTGGCACACATGGCACAATGTACCGAATGTACCAAATCGAGCTTGGGCCGGTTTGACGCCATAACGGCGAAAATCTGGCGAAAAAAGGGCGTTATTCATGGGCGGATCTTGACATCGTGGGCGGATCGTGATAGGATCAATCAATCAACAGCTATAAGGGAGGTTCCAAATGTTATGCACAGCGTATGACAACGGGAAACGATGCCACAAAATGGCACAATACTGGACGCGATTCAACTATGAGCGCGTGCCTGGGGCGGCGGTATGCGAACAGCACGCCCGCGCTACGCTCGATGAATACGCGGCGAAGCTCGATGATGGTTGGGCCTGGGACGCAATCCCCATTAACGACACAGGCTACCAGGTTCAAGGCCACGCGCCAGACTTTCATGAGGTGTTGCGCGGGAAGGCATACAACCCACCACAAAAGCACGCCACCAAAGAGGAGTGGCACTTGTCGCATCTTTGTATCAGTACTTACCTGAACATCGGAGACACTGTAGACGATGAACTCCGGGAGTGGTGGTATTGTGTACTCCCGCCCGCTACATGGTCAGGAAAGTGCATTCAGGTAGGCGAAGCGGCGGGCCACGATCCAAAGACGGGGAGGCCGACGTTCTCAACGTTGCAACGATTCGAGAAGGAAGGTCCATGGATCTATATGGGCGAGATTGCAACGCCCCAAGGGGAGGTCTGTAGCTATGAGTGAAGCAACCAACAAGAAGAAATTCACCGGGACTGACGAAGACGTGATCCGATACGAGCACATCAAAAAGGATGACCCAGCCCGGCAGGCAAAGTTAGCCGCACAACGGGAACAATTCTCGGAAGATGCCAAGGCCGGGAAAGTTCTCTGTCTGTCTGATTTGATGATTAGCCACGGTCTGTAAGGGGGGAGCATGACACGCCAAGAAACGATGGACAAGATTCAATCAAAACTAGCGGATGCCTTCCCGGGCGTCCGCTTCTTGTTGGTCCTGAGACACGCTGAAGAATGGCGAGACGATATAGAAATCCATTGGTCCGGTGGCCCTGAATGGCCCGCAGTGATCAACTGCGCTAAGTTGGCCGTCTGTCCTATGGAAATCGAAAGGCCGCGCCTCTGCTTAGTTCCTAGGAGGGCTGAAGCATGAGACCAGACTTTTGTGAAGGGTGTGCAAACATTGAGAAGAACCCGGAGAGTGAACCGTGCGCAACGTGTATTGACCAGATGGATGAAACTTCGGTCTTCTTCTACGACGGACCGGAATTCTACTGTGCGCTACAGAATAACCCCTTGTAGCGAAACGCCCCTCCGGGGGCGTCTAGGCTCACTACTGATGAGCTATAAGGGAGGACTAATGGAGACGACACAAGCGATTCGGAAGAGCAAAGGCCACCTCGGATTCATCGATCCCGTAAAGATCGCCGGACAATACCAAGCACACCTCCCCGGCAACGGGAACAGGCCCTTTGAGGTATATCAAGATCAACACGGCGAGCTATGGTGTGCCCCAGTCTCAAACGCATTCGATGGCGAGTGCAGAATCGGACGATGGGCCGCAACGTCTTATGCGGCGGATCAAGAACTGCGCAAATTCTTCGGAGTGAACGAGGTATCAAGGGAGGAGGATCTTGGGCGATAACTGGGCGATTCTCGGGCGGGCGAAAGTCCGCCCTCTCTTCGGAGTTCTACCAAAACTATATAGTTTTTGGAAATCTATATAGTTCCTGGCGATCTATGGAGATTGGGCGTTTATTGGGCGAAACGGCGAAAATCGGGCGCTTATTGATTCAGGGCGAAACTCCGTGTATACTCGATCCCATCAAGTATACATCAAAGGAGAGTCTATCATGCCTCAACACTGCAAAACATGCGGAATGCCCATCCTGTCTGCAATCGAGAAAGAATACAACACATGCACCTCTTGCTTCAGGAAGGGCCGAATGGAGATAGCCACCAAGATCGTTCAGACAGTTTCAACAAAACCCCCGGCGAAAACCAAGCCCCCATCAAGTATACGTCCCATCACACAAGCATGTATACTCGATCAGAACAGCGATTCTGGGCGAAACCTTGACACCATCGAGTATACAACACCAGACGATCTCTCTTCCCCCGACCTGAACAGCGATCGAGCGAAATCAATCCTCGTGTCATTCAGAATCAGCCCGTTCCTCGAAAACAAACTCAACATCCGCCTGCAACAGACCAACATATCCAAAACTGAGTTCCTGCGGGCGCTTCTCGAAGATTCCCTCGCCTAACACCCACTAAGCAAAAGCGCGTGTATACTTGTCCCCTACGAGTATACACGCGATCGGGCGATTATCTGGCGCTTTCCCACTCACTTGCGTCGCTTGATGCCCTGCTATCCCTAGCCTTCTGTAGCACTTCTTCAATCAGGGCCTCTGTTTGCGCATCAAGACTCACATCAGCACCACCGCGAAGATCAATCAGGAGGCGCTCTGTTTCCCCACCAGAGAGCAATTGCTTAGTCTTTGCAACACCTGACAATCGTTCAACGCAGCGTACGACGAGAGTGGCCTTCTGGTTAGAGGAGAGGAGGTCGAGCTGTTCTTTACAGGCTTTAATTTGCTCATGGGAAGCGTCGGGACTTGGGACGAAATAATCGAGGAGTAGATCGAGGAGGTCGTTCATTTTACTACTAGATTGCTCGAAGCGATCCTCGAAAGATTGTTCACGGACGAGGTTCAGCTCTTGATTATCCTTAATGAGGCGGGCCTTGGCGTCGAGGCGAAGTTCTTTTTGGGCGACGTTACGTTTATAGAGCCAGTTACCGTCTTTGGGTGAGGCATGTTTAGAGACTGTGGTATCGGAGACGCCGATTAGGGCGGCGAGTTCGGCGTGGGTGATGGAGTCACCGTAGACGAAGCGTTCTTCGGCTTGGAGCCATTGTTCTTTGGAGAGGTAGCGGGACATAGATTACTCCTTTAGTGGGGGGGAGGTGGAAGCTGAGAGGCTTGAAAAAGGGGAGGGGGGCGAAGATTGCAGAGGCAGGTACGAGATATTAGAGGGTCTGCCGATTTGCGCTGCAAGATAGGGAGTGCAGAGTGTCTTCGCCCCCCAAAACTCCATAGATTCCAGAAAACTATATAGTTTTGGTAGGGCTATATAGTTTTGGTAGTGGGGGGGTTTATGTAGAGCCACTGGGCATTTCCTATGGTTTAAGGATGTTTGTCTTAGTTTAAGGGCTGCTAGGAGGGGGTTAGAATGGCGAGACATTATCTTTCTCCGCGCATTTACGTATTTGGTCGATGGAGGCTTGGATATTGAGATCTTCTTTGTGGCCATCTAGGGCGGCGCAGAACCATCCGGAGGCGATGAGGATGGAGAGCAGGAGCATTCCGTGGATTATAGGCCAGTTCATATTTTTCTATCCCTCATTTCGTGTTGCCTCTCGGGGGTCCATGCAGATACAACCGAAGGATGGTTCTGTTTCTATCCATGCTGGGATTCCGACATGGTCAAATATCGTCTTTATGCGTAGTTTGCGATTGGGGCCACGGTGGCTCCACAACAAGCATATGGCTATGCAGACACGATCGCTTTGTCCGCTCCACCATTTACAGTCGCAGCATTTTCCGGCATTGTTCATTTCGATCCTCCGTTTTTCTTCCGCTTGATTGCAGCAGCTCCGCCAACTCCGCCGATTGCGCTTCCTCCGCCGACAATGAGGGCTAGTTTCCAGAGCTGTGCTCGGAGTTCTTTGTCATCTTCTCTGCGTGCCTCTGAATTTGCTGTTATTAGTTCACGGAGTGAGTCTAGTTCTCGGCAGAGCCAGAACGCCATCCAGTCTTGCTTGTCGTCCTTTGTAACAAAGTCGTAGCCTTCATTCTGGCTTAATTGAAAGACCTCGGTTGCTGTCTCTTGTGCGAATGCTTTGCAGCACACGAAAACTGTGAGAGCAAAGATCAGTGACCAGAAGACGAATTTGCCATTTCTACGAACCATTGCCCCTCTCTCCCTTCTTCATCCTAGCCAATGTCGCTTTGTTCTTGGCTACTTCCGCCTGTGCCTGCTCCAATCTGAACTCAGCCCGTTCCTTTTCGGATGGGTGGGCATTCAGCACCTTGTCGCATTTGCTGCAGACGAATCCCAACCGTTCATAATATGTGCTATAAGTGACAGGTCTGATCTCGGGTTCATGTTCGCATACCAATTGGTTAAATTGCGTAACTAGCTTGCTAAGGGATTCCTTCTCTGCTTCCAGTTCACATTCAAGCCTCAGAACTCGTGCTCTCAGTCGCATCTTCACCCCCATTTGTTCGTTGATCTCGTTCATTGCTTGTTCAATCTTCGCAATTCCGTCTGCGATGCCGTCGAATAAGATTGTTAGCAATTCGAGCCGGATCATCGCCCTGTTCTCCCCGCAATCGCGGTTGCGATCATTCCTAGTATGACAAACACAACAACAATCGCTGCTGGGTTCATTTTCTTCGCCTGAATAGATTGATGAGCACAGAAGAAATAATCGACACCGTTAGCACCCACAGTATTGCCACGCCAAGCCATGCCGCCACCTCTCCAGGACTTACGTTCATTCCTCCCCCTCATCCTCTTCATTGTCCGAAGTAGGCTCGTCGACATTGATACCTTGGTCCTGGTATCGCCCAGAGTAGGACAGCTCAGGCTTCTCGCCGTTGTCAAAGATGACTTGAGCAATTCCTGCCCCCGAATTCAGCTTGATCCGTGCGGCAGTAGGATTGATGACAGCAAACTTCAGCCGTCCGCGCCATCCAGGTTCAATCACTGTCGCGCTAAGGATCAGCCCCAGCCGTGTGTATGTGGACTTGCCAACAATCCATCCCATTACGTCGTCAGGCATCCTGAATTGCTCAAGGCTCTCAACTATCACCGTTGTATGTGGATGGACAACAAACTGTTGGCCAATAGGCACGTTGAAGACGTGCATCTCGTTTGTGTTTTCCAGGGCTGAAACATCTGCGCTTGGATCAATAAGCACGTTGTCCTTGAAGATTCGGATTGTATTGCCAAGCCGAATGTCGTATCCAAACGGGCCAAGACCGTAGCTTGGGAAGCCTTCTTGGGTCCTGATGAATGGTGAAACCATCTTTGGCATTCCGCTGCCGCCGGGACACAGTTTCTTGATTTGCTTGTCACTCAATGGCATGTTCACGCTCCTTACAAATTGATTATCTCAACCGACATCATGACGATCATCAAGGTAATCACTATCGTCCAAATGAGCCAGAATATCATCAGTACTCAGCTCCGTATCCCATGTGGATTAGCTTCGTGTTGATCGACTCAGGATCGTCGCCAACATAGAGTTCGACTAGATAGCGCCCGTACTTTCCTTTCGCATCCTTGTGTGTCCGAATCCGCACAGGAACAAACTCATCGTCATCAATCATTGGGTTTGTTTCGAGTTGTCCGATTAGCCATGCCTTCGCCACCATCCCCTTCGCGTATTCCTCGGAGTCCTTTTTTACGCCGTAGGTTTCGGGTGTGTTCACGCCAAGAAGACGAACGGTTTCTACAATATGAACATACATTCCAAGATCGACATCTAGACGCAGCGTGTCCCCATCAACAATCTTAAGAACCTTCGCGTGATAGCTGTAGATTGCATAATCTCCCCATCGTTCGGTTTCCATCCCTCATTCCTCCTTTAGGGTCGGGGCCGAGATCGGCACATGCTTAGTATAGATCTCGACCCCATTCTATCGCCTTTCACTAGAGATAGAGGTAGAACGAGTATAGCAGATTGGGTCAAGGAATACAAGTCTTTTTGATAGCCTCTTGACAACGTATGGTATTCGTGCTACAATCCATCATTCAATCGTTAGGAGGGGAATCATGAAGATGGTTATCGGAGTAACACTCACACAGGGCAAGGACGACACCTTGATCGAGGAGGCAGAAGCCTGCCACAAAGGCGCAATGTCAGAACGGATCAGGGATCTAGCAACCAAAGGGTTGCTGTGGGAAGAGGCGCTGAACGCGCAAAAGGAGGAATCCAAATGGAACACAACACAGGTCTAAGAATCATCGACGAAGATACAGATTTCGCAGATGTAGGTGATGTCCAGATCGTAAACGAGATGTCCTTGACCGGATACTCGTTCGACACATTGATTAAGATGGCCGAGCAGGCTCCTGCAATCGCCAAGGCTATGCGGCAGATTCAGCTTGCGAGCCTGAGTGCCACCAATCCCCAGGATTGGGTTGACCAGAGCGGCAAGCCTTACCTACAGAGTTCCGGTAGTGAGAAAACTGCCGCCCTCTGGGGGATCTCGTGGCAGATTATCAAGCAAGAGAAGACCATCAAGGACGATTCCTACATCTGGCTCACCACGCTCCGAATCTCTGCTCCAAGAATGGGCCGAGTCATCGACATCTTGGGCACCAGAAGCTCGAAAGACCCGTTCTTTGGCATTCGTGGCGGACAGGCAATCCCGATTGACCAGATCGATGAGGCATCTGTCCGCAAGTCAAGTTACACTAATGCTCTCGCCCGTGGCGTCCAGATTATCCTTGGACTTCGGAACTTGACGTGGGAAGACCTGGAGAAGCACGGCATCGAGAAGGGCAAGGTAGCCAAGATCAGCCGCACTTCTCAAACAGCACCGACCGAAGGAGACCTAGAGAAGAAGACGGAACTCTGGAACATGCTTGTAGAGATTTCCGGTGGAGACACAAAGGCGGCAAATGCGTTGCTGCTTCAAACATCCGCGTTCGAGGGCAAGGACGGAACGATGGTTCCTGGCGTCCCGATGACCAAGCTCAACGGCAAGCGGCTCGATGTCAACCTCGGGAAGATCAGAGATATGTACAAGATCTTCATGTCCGACATGCAACAGGATGGCGGTGGGGATAACGACGAAGAACAGCCACTTCCGTTCAGGGGGTTTGAAGATGGATAAGGTCTATACAATCCTTACAGAGACAACTACCGAGGGCCTGTCTTCGTGGGTCAACTCCCGCCTCGACAGCGATGATACTCTAATCGGCGGGCCATTCCCTTTCGCGGGGATGGTCTGCCAGGCCATGATGATGACGATTCACGAGGAGGAGGCCGAACATGAAAGAGACGATAGTGCGGATAACGACGACGGGAACTGAAGGACTGAGAAGGAAGACGTATGAGTTCCCTCGCCATGATGGTGAACCGAACCCTCGGCTGTGGGCCGTTTCGCTGGCAATCAGCAAGGTAGAAGAGGACGGAAGAGACTCCACGGCAGGTGCCGGTATAAAGAGGGAGACCGTCTACCTCGAACGGCAAGTGCTGGTTGACCACGGGCTGTTGCCTTGGTGCGCCATAGACGAGAAGCCCCCTGTCTCTGCCCCCACGGCAGAAGACCTCATCCTCCAACTGCTTGAATGCGTTGGAGTCTTTCCAGGAGAGTAAACATGAACCTAGAACAGTTCTTGAAGAAGAACATGAAGCGCATCAGCAGGTTGGAGAGGGAACTCGACAAGCTCTTTGATGGTACTTACCACCATACGGCTGTCGAGGTTCAACAGGATACATACCGCAGTCTTGGAGATGAACCGCAGTTCACGATCGGTGGATACATATCCCAGCCGTGCGAATGGTACTACCTGGAAAACTTCGCAAACATGTCTGCCATGATCGCCCAGATCAAGCACGACGTGAAGGAGGACCGCAATGAACTTGCCACAGAACGGAATGATAGCTGAGAAGATCAGGGCTGGAATCCTCTCTCAACGAGAAGAATGGCCAGTCCGATCAAACCGCGCCTCTGAAATGGGGCATCCATGCGTTAGATATTTGTATTACATGCGGACGGCTTGGAACCAGCGTCCGCTGCCAGATGTCGGACTACTTGAGATCTTTGAAGAAGGTAAAGTTCAAGAACGCAACACAGAAGAGATGCTGCGCCGGTTTGGCCTACAACTGAACCAGCAACAGCGGGCTATCGACCTCGCCCACTACGAAATCAGTGGATCGATCGACGGCAACACTGTCCCGATCAACATCAACGAATGGCCGGACTGGCCACTCGAAGATAACGGCAAGCCAATGTGGGTGCCGACAGAAATCAAGTCGATGTCTCCCTGGATCTGGGATTCGATCAACTCGTATGAGGACATCATCGCGTCCGACAAGCACTGGATCAAGAAGTACCCAGGGCAGCTACAGATCTACCTGTTGGGCATCGAGAAGCCGGTTGGTCTGCTCATCTTGAAGAACAAGACGACATACCGAATCAAGGACATTTGGGTGCCTCTCGATTACGACTTGGCAAACCAGATGCTTGACAAGGCCAGTGCCGTGAATAAGGCAATCGCCAAAGATGCGGCTCCTGATAGGCTTGAGACTGGATACTGCCGAGAATGCCCCTTTAACGTCATCTGCCAGCCTCTCATCACCACGGGAACGGGGGCCGAAATCTTCGAAAATCCTGAACTTGAAGAGTTGCTCGAAATCAGGGATCAAAACGCAGAAGCCAGCAAGCTCTACAACCAGGCCGACAAAAAGGTCAAGGACATGATTAAGGAACTGCCCGAGGTCTTCATTTGCGGCGATTGGTTTGTAGAGGGCAAGCTCGTCCAGAAGAAGGAGTTCACAGTGGCCGCGTCTTCGTACATGAAGCGCACGATCAGCCGGTTGCAAGGAGGGGATGAGTGATGTCAGATACGAAATGCTGCAACAAGTGTGGCAAATCTCTGAAAAGGCTGATGCTTCTCGCGATGCTACAGGACGCCGGGGCTACTGTAATCCCTTCTGCGAATAACTGTTCCGCTGGCGGGGAGCATGACTTTGAGGAGAAGAAGGAGAGTGATGAGTAATGGCCTTTCTATTCATTTGGTTGCTGTCAGGGGCGCTGTGTGCGTACATCGCAAGTGAGAAGGGCCGTAGTGGCGGTGGATGGTTTCTGCTGGGCTGCTTCTTCGGCATCTTCGCAATCGTCGCGGTGTGTGCTGTGCCGAAGATAGGGAAGAAGGAGGAGTGATGGAGCGACGAGTATTCTACGCTGTCGGCACGATTAGGACAGAGATGGAAGTCGAGAGCAATCTGCCGTTCAAGCTGCCTTTTCTCAAGCTGAAGTGGTGTGATGGACAGGTAGGGGCGTTGCCGGTGTTTGCCACACTCGAGGAGGCCGAACGGTTTGCAGAAGGTGCGCCGGTAGTCGAGCTTCAAGAGGTTGAGTTGGACAAGGAGGAGTGATGAATTCTGTAACAGTAACGTTCAGCGGTTGTAAACATCTGAACTATGAAGATCACTTTACTGCCCGGAAGCAACTTCTCAGCGGCGACCGCGTGTTCTGGATGAGGGATGTTCTCTACGAAGATGATCCGAGAATGGTCCAGTTTTGCAAAAAACGCGGACGGATCAATGATCCAGAAAGATGTTTCACGGCGGACAAAACATGTTGTTCAGACTTCTCCCCAGTGCAGCATAGGGTAGTTGTCCCTGATCCACAGGATGTGATAGAATAAGGTTTGTGGACGGCCCAACCCGTGGGCTGACGCTGTCTCGCCCGTCCTACAGACGGTGCGGGCCGTTCGCTAACCTACTGTAGGAGGTAGACATAGTGCCTTACAGCAAACGAGTAAAAAGATACCTGTTAATCCTCAAAGAACAGAATGGAAAATGCGCGATATGCAAAACAGCAGATATGGATCTGTTGCATCATATTGTTCCTCGCAATGTTGGCGGAGGTGACGACAGAGACAACCTGCTTGGATTGTGCCCATCGTGCCATCGGCAACTACACTCGCTATGCAACAGAGAGTCATCTAAATTTGCATACAAACATATTGGTGCAGATTTCTTCCACGACTGCTTGCTTGAGAAGATAGGTGATGGGCAATGTACCGAACTATAGACGCAAGATTCTGGACAGACCCCAAAGTAAAACAACTATCGCCAGAGAATAAACTCCTCTTTCTCTATTTCATCACGTCGCCTCACGCACATTTTTCGGGGCTATATTATGTGCCGACATCTACCATTTCACACGAAACAGGGCTAAAAACAGCAGATGTTCTCAAAGGGATTGATACCCTATCGATAGGGTATCTGGTGCGTATCGATACCATATCCAACCTAATTTGGGTAGTAAATATGTTCCGTTATCAGAGCCATTCCAGGAAATTGCTGAAAAACATCGGGACACATTTAGAAGGATTGCACAAAAGCCCTTTAATAGGGCAGTTTCTCGAACGCTACTCCGAATTAGATATACCCTATCGATACCCTATCGATACCGTATACGACAAGGAACAGGAACAGGATCAGAGAAAGGAACAGGATCAGGATCAGGAAACTTCTGTCGACTTCGCCGAAACTGATTCAATCATTGACTATCTGAACACGAAATCAAAAGCTGCCTATCGTCATAGCAAAGCATCCAGAGAGAACATTCACGCACGACTTGCTGAGAAGTTCTCATTTGATGATTGTAAGCTGATGATCGACTTCAAGGTTGCAGATTGGCTTGGCAATCCGGAGATGGAGAAATACTTGACGCCGGAAACACTATTCCGACCAACGAAGTTTGAGAACAACGTAAACGCCGCTAAGAGATGGGACGCTGGTGGCCGCAAGAGCACGAACGGAACGCCGAACAGATCGCTTACGAGAGATCCAAAAGAGTTTGCCGGACTATTTGAGGAGGATGAAGATGAAATTAGCGAAACAGATTGCTGACGATATATACAAAGAAGGGCTGATGACTAGCGAGGAATTGTGCGCAGTAGAATCCATCGTCGCCGCGAAGCTAGGCCTAGTGAGAGATGCCTTGCTGATGATGTGGGACGAACAAACAATGTCGGCAGTAGACATGATTGAGAAATACGAAGCGGCCATAGCCATGCTGTCCGAGGAGGAGAACCATGCTTAGACTAGAAATCCCATTTGTGAAAATCAGATATCGACGAGACAGCAAAGGCCACGTTCTTGCGCTGTGTTACGAGCTGTGGCTGTGGATGAGGGACGAAGCGAGACAAGGGCGTAGCCGAGACAAGGCAGAATGGCCACGATGGAAAGAGAATGGCGGAGATGTGCCTAAAATTCCACTTCAGTGCCCATGTTGCTGGAATGCTGGCTTTAGATGGGGAATAGACTCCGAGGCCGAAGAGAAGGCTTGTGGTAAATGCCTAATCGAGTGGCCTAGATCTCAATCCCCTCCTCACGACACCTGTTCAGGAGAGATGTCCCCGTTTGAGTTGTGGTGCAACGCAGAATCGCCTGGAGAGAAGGCCGACGCTGCTGACAACATGCTTGCATTGATCGAAGATGCAGCAGACATCCGAGGATACGTGATCGTGGCATGATCTACGGATCGCAGATAGGGACTAGGTTTAAGGCCGCATCTCTTGCGACTTGCATCGTCGATGCAAACAACAAGAAAGCCATTGAGTTTGCGAAGAAGATCGTTGAAGGAACGATGACTGGACTCATCTTGCAGGGGCCTGTCGGAACCGGCAAGACACACATCCTTATCTCGATCCTAAACGACATTGAGGCCGCAAACATACCTGTTGAGAAGGTCGTAAACGGCATTGAGGGATTCACAATAGCGAAGACGTTCGCATACTGGAAGTCGCCTGACTTGGCATCGAAATTGCGAGATGGAGAGTACGATCAAGTTACTCTCTGCAAGAAGGCCCATCTGCTCTTGCTTGATGATCTTGGTGCAGAATATGACGGCAAAGGAGACTTCATCTTTTCGTCATTCCAGGCTATCTTTGATGCGCGATGGGAGAACGAGTTACCGATTGTGGTGACAACAAACCTTTCGTCAGAAGACATGGCTAGACGGTATGGGGACCGGGTGATGTCGAGATGGCGAGGGCAGTGCAAGATGCTGCAACTGAAGGGTGACGACCGAAGGAAGGTGATTTCATGATCAATGATGCAACACGAGAGTTCGTAAAAGCTAGAGCAGATCAATGTTGTCAACTCTTTCATAGAACGAACTACATGGGAGAGGATGGCAACCCGATGGATATTGTCCACCGGATTCATTCCGGCATGGGAGGGCAGTCCGACGAACACTGGACGAACGACAAGAAGAACCTCCTCTATGCTTGTAGGAACTGTCATAATCTCCTTCATCACCCGACCAAGGCATACCGGATCGTCGAGATGGACCCCGACTACTGCGAGGCTGGCGTCCCGTATCCAGTGCTGGATATCGTAGATCACAACGGAATTGATATCTCGCACAGAGACATCTGGCTTCATGCGCGGTTAGTCAAAGAACATCTTGGTGAGCTACTGACAGCAGTGCGTGGAGACCGGATGTTTGAAGCAGACAGGGCCAAAGCCATGCTTGAATTGTACGAAGATTATGATTTACTTGCCCCAGATGCCGCGTCACCAGAGCAGATGCTTTCGTCGGAAGGCTTTGATTCTGAAGTGGCAATGAAGCAGATTCAGGCGGCTGAATGGATAGAACAACACGATCTTGAATGGCCAAGAGGCTTGGTCGTGAGCAAGGTCAACAAGTTTGTCAGTGCGTCACAGCGCAGGCTGTGGACCCTGTGCAGCAAAGAGACAATCCAGGCAATGCTGTATGCTGCGGTTGACCAATCGAAGTCGGACATTGCCAGGGCGCTGGCAGAACTTGGCGTGAAGATAGAACAACCGAGGATGTATGTGCTGATGTGGGGATCTGGCGAGAAGACGCTTGCCAGGATTTCAGATCTGGAAATGCTGATTACGAAGGTGGCTGGCCGTCAAAGCCCGATGACGGATGAAACGTCAAAGACAGGTCCAATGGTCATATCTGTCCAGAAATTCGCACATGGATTCACCGTCAAGCGCGGGAAGAATGCGTTCTGTGTCTACGACAACCGTGGGCAAGAGATACCATTCTGGACAGACGAGGATATGGAAGCCGAAGAATTGGTAGGCATATCGTGGCTGTGATCGTTGGCTGGCGACGCCCTACAATGAAGCGAGAGGCTATTTCTTTCGCCTTGCCCGCCTTGGTGGCACAAATATGCCAATGAACAAAGAAACGGCAATGAGAGCATCGAAAGTGATCGCCAATATGCGTCACAACAACAAATGGGCACATGAGGCAGACTTGATGCTAATAGCAGATATGTATACGCACGAAGAATTTGCAGAAGTAATGGCATTCATGAAGAAGTCTTCTTCCCTCGAATTTGAGGAGAGGGACGGCAAGTGGAGAATCGCCCGGATGCAAAAGGATAAATATGAGGATGACCATGCCAAGATATCTATGTTTGCCAGCCATGATGTTTGAAAAGGAGACAAAATGAACAAATTCCCGAACTTCCCAGATGCCGCCATCTGTCCAATATGCGGGACTAATCGCGACGAAGAGTGTTGTTTGGTCCCAATCTTTGGGTCTGATAAAGGCAACATTATGCAAGCAAAGCCGGTGCATGTTGGCTGCATGATTGCGAACGCCGTGTATGACAGGAATATAGGGATTATCTATATCGATGATCTGAAGGATACAAAATGAAAGTATTTGTTCTAAATGAGACTGGACATGATGAAGCAATGCTGGGCTTGTCTCTTAGCTACAACAAGTATGTTGTAGATATGCCTGAAGTTGCCAAAACACTGGTCAAAAAAGGAGGCAGCCATGCAAAGTTCCTAGAAAGTATTGTTGTCTGGCTTGATGTAACAGCGCCCCGGTTTTGGTGGGCACAGTTTGCAACATATAGAACTGGAATATCATCTCAGTCTGCGTCAACGATGCACACGCTGCTGGCGCGTCCAGTTACTCAGGACGACTTCTGCGTTCCGCTTCCACTTGGGATCATCAACACGATCAACCTGCGGATACGGTCAAAACAATTAGTGGCTGCAAAAGGCTTGCTGCCGGAAGGATTTCTACAACGAAGAATTGTCTGCATGAACTACAAGTGTCTCTCAAACATCTACAGCCAGAGAATCAAACACAAGTTGCCTGAGTGGCAGGAATTTCTTGGTGCGGTTCTTGCAGACATCGAACGCCCAGAACTGATAAAGGGGCCAAACTAACCGACCTGTTTCTTGAAAAGAAGGGTAGCCGTTGAGGATTGGGCCGAAGGAGAGATGATGATGAGCAAGGCAAGATTGGTATCTTGGTCGGAAGGACGCATTTATCTGATGGAGACCGCAGCACGACGGGCTCACAATCGCTGGCTCAGGACCGAGGCTCCGTGGTACTGGAGGCTCTTCACAAATCTCGGCTTCTTTAATACCACGTTGAGATTCGTATGGGATAAGGACATCACGGAGATTCTCTGCGAGAACTACATCGGCCTAGTGGTCAATGAGCAGGGCATCCCATTTGCGGACATAGAGAGCGGGTTCGACTGGCTATCCCGTAAGGGAGCACTCTCTTTACTCGGAATCGACGAAGAGACGAAGGAGGATGACGAACGCGACATTTGATGCGCCTCTGCTGTATACTGATCTTGAAACAAGGAGGTAGTTATGGCTGATGTAGCAATCACCGCAGAGGCGTTGAGCAAAGACCTCGCCAATCTGCAATCGCGTGAAGCCCGGTTTCTGACAGGAACATTCGTTGCTGACGATCAAGACTATCATGCGATGGAGGTAAGTATTCCTGCTGGCGGAGGAATCCTTTATGGTGCAACTAACCTCAGTGACAAGGATATGGTCATCACGTTGTACGGTGCGTTTGAGTCTGGGCTTGATGTGGCAACAGACGCAGGAGTGTTCCGATAGAGATTGTAGGGACGACAGTAACAGCAGGGGCTTCAGCCTATGCTGTAACAACACACAGGTTCCCATATTTTATAATCAGGTCTAAGTTTGGCGCAACACCAAACGGGAGCACAGTTACAATCTACGCGGCAAGTATGACTGCGTAATGGCAAAATCAGATCTGGAAAGAACATTTGAACACTATGCTCGCATTGCCAAGCTACCTCCTTGGGAGTGCGAGTATAGGTTTCATTCTACAAGAAAGTGGCGGATGGACGCAGCATGGCCCGAACAGTTGGTTTGTGTTGAATTAGAAGGGGCTGTGCATTCTAGTGGCAGACATGTTCGTGGCGTAGGCTTCGAGAAAGACTGCGAGAAATACAACATGGCATCTTCGATGGGATGGGTTGTTCTTCGCTACACCGACGGGATGCTCAAGAAAGATCCGATGGCCTGCATGGAACAAATCAACGAACTTCTAAAGCGAAGAGGACAGCCAGGGTTCGCTGCCCTCGATTCGCATGGAAAAGGGTAAAACACAAGCCGAACGTTCGGCTATCCTTCTTTCTTGGTGATCGTGATGATCGCCTTATGGCTATCTGGTACAATCTTGTAACTCCTAAATCCATCAACTGGTTCTAGTTCTTCCGTGTCAGCGTTGGTTTCGATAGACACAGAGTAATTGCAACCAAGAGAATCGCTTAATGTTGAGAACGCTGCCTCAACCTTCGCTTGATCCCATGCCATTCCGTCACCCCCTAATCCTGACTGCGCTGTCCTCTATCCTCCGTTCCTCGCGCTCAAGATATTGCTCGATCGCTTCGTTCACTAGCCAGTTGGCCGTCCGCTTCTGTGCCTTCGCCAGTGCGTTCAGTCGTGGAACAATCTTCTTCTCTTGCTTCTCCTGGCTCACGTAAATGCTAATCGCATCTTCATTCTTCTGTGGCATATAACACCTCCGGTAAATATCCCCGTCAGTGTACCACAAACCGTTGCGTTATGCCAATCCCCATTACAAGACAGGGCAGACTTCTTCAATGACGATCTTTGCTGTCTTCGATGTGAGACCCATTCTGGTCATCTCTGCCAGCACCCGCACGTCTTTCTTTGCTTCAACCTTGGAATCTGCCAGGACGGCGAGGCCCTCCGAGCTGGTCAATCCGCTCTTGTCCGAAATCGAGACTTTCCATAAGGACGCCTTCTTTGTTCCTTGATATGTCTCCGGGGTGTTCTCCGACATTTTCTTTCCTCCTACTTGCTCCTGGCGGGAAGATCTGTGATGTTGCATATACCCCACCTGATTTTCTTACAATTTCCGAATACGCAAATGCGTGTGCATAGTGATCCGGCCCATCCTTCTCCCATGCTGCGTAGACCTTATCTCCATCTTCAATGATTACTCGCGTCAATGCCATGATATGCCGCCAGAACTCTTCTGGCAAATTAGTAGGCACCGTCTCTTCGAGAGCGAGGAAACGGGACATCCCTTTATCCAGCGCCTCTGTGCGCGAGATGTTGATCTTGCGAAGCCCCTCTTCCTCGGCTTCGTCCTGGCCCGTGGCAGTCGAACTCGGTTTGTACCGAATCAGTGTCACTCTGCCTGGGAAGAAGGTTGCAAACTCTTTTGCCTTTCTTGTCTCTGGCGCAATGTCGATGCCACAGTGGGTGACGTTGTAGGAGTGCATGAGCCTTGCCATGATCTCCCATGTGCAGGCACCTACCCACACGATGCCGCCATCCATTCGCCTGACAACCGCATGTAACTTGCCGCCGACATCGACGCCCATGCAACAAGGGCCAGGACTCCCCGGCAACATGCTCTCACCACGCGGCAATTGCCGAATGATGTCTGCCGTGATGCGTGATCCGGCTGGAGCATAAGGAAGGCCCAGTGTCATGTTATAGAAGGTCTGCATCTTCCCAATCTCGCCTTGTGCTTCTTCCCATTGCTGCATGATTTCCCAAGGCTGTACAGTTGGTGAGATGAGTTGGTTCATATGGAACGATCTATATCTAGCCGTTGGATTGTTCGCCTGCCAATACGCAGCCTTCTTTGCCCAACGTTCTTCAAGATTCAGTAGCGTCTTACAATCAGGACAGACAATCGAGTATGGCATCTTCTCGTTGTAGCTATCCGGCCATGTCGGTGCGGCTATGAGATCACATCGTGGGCACTTGATGACAAACTCTTCTTGAGTGCCAGCCATGTAGCGACCGAAGATACCAGTCTCTGTTGGAAATGTTGGGTTACTGATGTCGTATACCCACTTGTTCTGGCTGGCTCCCAATCTGCTGAGTGCCTGTGCTGCCCCTCCTTTGTCCATTACGTCATACTCATCACGGATAACAAGCCCAACCGGGATCTCTCTTAGCTTGTCTGTAGACCGCGCACCACGCAGATATATTGGAAATCCAAATGCTAGCTTTAGACCAACGTTGTCAGCACTACTGAATGCGTCCCTGAACACTGGAGACAGAGCAATGATTGGTGTGATGCGAGCTTGAGAAAAGTCGGAAAGCTGAGACTCAGTAGGCAGCATATAGAGAACGCCTTCACGCCTGAACGCCATAAACCACAGAGCAAGATTCAGTGCCGTCTCAGTCCATCCAGTCTGTGCGCACTTCATCACCACAACTGATCCAGACTGAGGAAGATTGCGTAATGCCTCATACACTTCCCACAAGAATGGATAGAAACGAGGCTTGTGGAAGATGCCGTAGCTCAATCCTCCGGGGAAGACACGAAAGGCGCGAGCAAATTGATACGGCCCGCGCCCAGCTTGTCCGCGCACCCGTGCCAGCAATTCTGGGAGGCTAGTGCCTGATTGGGAAGTCGTTGAGCTCAAGGTTGATCGTCCCCTTAAATCGCGCTCCTAACATTGCAGACGGTGAGTTGGAATTGTCTGGATCAGCCTGAAGATGGATAAGAATAGAGCAATCACCAGGCTTCATTTTTATTATGATCGCAGCAACTGTTTGAGTAATGTTTTTACCATTAAGTTGAATTTGCGGCAAACCATCTTCTTCTGGCATTTCTATCAGTAGTTTTTCCATTATCCCTCCGTAAGCCAGCCCCATCTATAGCCTGTCTTGATATAGTGAATTGCCACATGGCCCACCCCATACCCCTCTGCGATTTCACTTTGAATATATCCAGCATCTAAGAAAACACGGATCTCGTGAATGTCTTGTTCTGTGAGTTTAGATTCTCCGTTTGCCTCGCCACGAGCTTGACGCTCCTTTTCTGTCATATCACGGCTATTATCTGCGTTCGTGCCGAGGAAAAGATGCGCAGGATTCACGCAAGCCTTATTGTCACAGTGATGCAGAACACACATTCCTTTTGGAATAGGATCGTTAGCCATCTCCCAAGAAATGCGATGAGCACTGACAGTTTTACCGCTCACATTAATCTTCCCATAGCCAGCCAGGATTTTACTGCCTGTCCATTCCCAACAGTCATTTGGGCCTTTCTTGTCAACCTTTTCCCAAAATTTATTAGCTAAAGGTCTTCGTTTATGTGGATATACTCCTTTCGGCATCACTCTCCTCCTCGCTCTGCCTGTCAAATTCCACTTCAAATATGTTGTCCGTCACTGGATACTGCCCCAGCCATTCCCAATGGCCATGAGGGCACCAATGTACGGAAGCAACTGCCTCCTCCTTGCCAACCTTTTTGCGGTCGGTCCAGAGGAACAAAGCGATGCCTTGAACATCCGGCATATACGTTGCCGCAAAGGCAAGTGCCTCATGTCCGGCAAGCAGCAACTCGCTTCGATTGAGTGGCCCTTTGAGGATCAGTCCTTGCACCCGCGACCGTTTGATGTTCGCATACGAGATGTTATCGTGACGAAGTAATTGCCATTTCTCTTGCTTCTTCTTTGGCATCATAGTCCTCAATTCTCGTAGAACAGTTTATTCCAGTTGACCATTTCCTTCCGACAGAGCTTGTATCTCTTTCGTCTGCGCCGATCCAACAGCTTCCTCAACAACGATCGTTTTCGCAATCCGACACGACCAGCCCCCCACGCAGCCATGATTTCGTCAGCTTGCTCAGGAGACAGACACTCTTTTGATGTGATGAAGCCCATGTTTTTCATTAGTAACACCCAGTCGGCAACAACCGATACTTGAACGTCTTGGTATTCCTTGCCCCAAACGCGTCCTCGGTCGTGATCCGCACAAAGTAGTCTTGCTCAGGATAGGGACTAACGCTGCAATCATATTCATGACAGACGCTAGGATATCCCGGCACTCCACCCGGAGGAGCCTTGTACAGATAGGTCTCCGTGTCGATGATCTGAGGCCAGCTTGGGATGATCAGGAACGCATCGTCATGGCCCTTGAACTCGTAGAAGCCTGCGCCTCTGTAAGGGACTGACGCAAACACTGCGTCGGCTCCGTTGATTCCAGCGGCTTCATACCAAGCCACAACCTCAACGATCTTCCAGTCATCGCCGTCAGGATCGTAGAATCCCCAGTCAAGAGAGATGTCCCCAGGCCAGAACGGCTCGCCCTCATCTCTTTCACAGAAGAACACTTCGTAAGAGAGCGGAGAGAGGAAGTGATCTCCCGAAGGACTGGCGTGTAATGGGCTGAGAAGGCTCTTAAATGCGTTTGGGAGAGTCCCCCCCTGAATATACCCATAGCTGGCCACGAACGGCCTGTCGTCCATGTTCACCGGACTGTTTATCAGGTCGATGAACACCTCGCCTTTTCTATCAACTTCTCCAGCCTTGGATGCCGTGACGGTCACAATAGCAGGCAACATATAGAACGTGATGATCTGTTCATTGGTCCCCGGCTCAAACGTTCTCACATCTGTCTTAAATACAAAATGCCAACCTGGAAGCAGGTCGGCTCGGATAGCAATAGTCGCTGGCGGGTGAGCAGCCAGCCTCTCAGCAGTTACAACAAGTTCAATAGGGTCGTCGAAGAAAGAACATCCTCCGAGGACCGCCATACAGCAAAGCAAAGCAAGCAGTTTCAGCTTCATGATTCCCCTCCAATGTCGTCCTCTATCTCACACGGACGTTGCGGGTCTTCGATGATTGATTCCCTTCTCCATCCCATACGGTCAGCATGACTGCATAGGTTCCAATTGTGTCGTAGGCATGAGTCACTTCTCTTCGGACAGACTCCTTCTCCCACACTTCTTTGCCGTTCTCCCACCGAGAAACCATCTTCGTCCACTGGCCTTCAATGACTGTGTCATCATCAAAATCCCAACGCCCCCACATGATCTCTCCATCAGGGGCGTAAGACGCTGATCCGTTGAATCTCACTAACGAATCTGTCTGGATAGGACTCTCTAGCGCGGAGTAGGAAAACGCCGCTACTGGAAGGGTGAGAACGGGTGGGACTGGATCGCCAGGGGGCACTATGGTTGGAGGGAAGCATCCCGCGAGTGCGAGTGCCACCACCGCCATAATTCCAAGTGCAGCTAGTTTAGTTAATTTCATTGGTCCTCCTAGAAAATGGGGCCCCCGAAGAGGCCCCTTATTGTCGATCAGTCCTGCTCTACGGGTATCGCACGTCGCCGACAATCGTTCCTGTCGGTGCCGGGGCTAGTCAAAGATTGACTTCAAACCCGAACTCAGCGCCGAGGCCAAGGTTCCCGCCAGTTACGTCAAGATTCAAGGATGCGAACAAGTCCCATTTAAGTGTTTCGTTGTCGAGGACATGTATCGTCATATCTCCGTAGAATCCTGCGTCTGCTAAGGTGACAGCGGGCCAGTCTACGAGCTTTGTTGACTCCATGTATGCGCCAACTTCAATGTCGAAAGGCTCTGATTCGCCAATGTAGAATGCGTTGAGGCCGAGGAACATCAAAGAATTGCCGCCGCCGCCAGTCCCCCAAATATCGCCAAGATAGCCGTCGATGTTGAACTGCGAGTTGTCAGGCCCGAAATCAAACCCAGCAAACAGCTTTGCATCGTTGTCGGGAATTGCGTGCGTGTATCCGAATCCGAAGAAACCAAATGCTGTCAATGACAGCCCAAACAGGTAAATCAGGGATAGAACTAATGCTCGTTTCATACTGCTACACCTCCTGGTGTTTGAAAACTCCGGACTTGTTGAGTTGCTCGACAATCCGGTCTATAAGCCAATCTGCAAACCACATGATGAACGTCTGAACTACCGCTGGAATTTCTAGTTTATCAAGAGATTCCTTGACGGCCTCCAGAACCATTTGTTTCTTCTCCGGCCCAAGGCCAGGACTTTCAAAAGACTCGATGAGTCCCCGAATGAATGGCGCAAGTGCCCCCAACAGTTTCAGTGCGTCAGGTATCCAACTTAACATCTTCACGGTTCACCTCCTCCACGATTCGATACATTATAGCAGGTTTATTGCCCAATAACAGTCCCCCCGTTTCCATTGCGTTTCTTCTGCAGGATGTTGCCAAGTTCTTTGATGGCGTCGATGCCGCCCTGAGTCCCCCAATAGCCGATTGTGACGATCTTGAAGATGCCAGCAAAATCATCTGACGATACGAGTTTCGCAAATCCAGCCACCATCAGCAGAACGTTGGCAGCAATGTACGCGATGAACTTGCGAGACCCCAGCTTCACTTTCCACGCGCCCGCGATGCCACTAAGGGCATCACCGATGAGTTTCTTCACAATATTTTCGTCCATTATTCCTCCACGATATAGGGATCAAACTCGAACGTCAACTGCTTGGCCACTCCACGTTCAGTCTTGAAACACAGAAGGCCCAAAAGCCGATATTCCCCTGGTGGCAAATTAGGAAAGTTCTCAAACCGGAAGTTCATAAAGTTGTACTCGCCTTCCTGGTAGTAAACGTCCTTGTAGACTACAGACCACAACTGACTGTCAGAGCCGACAACATTGATCAGATCAATATACACATGCACCGTTAGAGGCATCACCGCCCGTCTGTGCCACTGATACCACGCAATGCTCGTCTCCTCGTCATACGAAAGAATCCTAGCACCAATTACCTGAATCCAATCAGATGCCGGTGCCCGACGATCAGCATATTCTGGCAAAAACTCAACTACGTACGCAATCGCCGGGAACAGTAGACCAAACAGCGCAGCAAATAAGAGCCCATACTTCACCCGCTCAAATCTTGTCCTCATCTTTTTTCCCCCCGTTTCGACGTACTATCCCACTAATTAGACCTTGGCCAAACAACCAGCCGCCAACCATCCCCAGTGCTGCATGAATCTCAAACGGTGTCCGGTACTCTTCAATGACAACCGCCGCCGTAAAGCTGCAAACCCAAACGGCCAAGATCAGCCACGCAAATGCTCCCTGAATTGTTTCTTTCGTGCTCAGAAACTTCACACACGCACCAACAGGAAGCCCGATCATAAACCCGCCGCCAAACGCCAAAATTATCCACCATGCACTAATCATCCTTGCCGCACCTTCCTCTCCCCTCGTTCAGGGTCTCCACGGCATCATCTCTAATTAGAGGCCAATCCGTCATTCAATGCTTCTTTCCAAATAAGAATGCTTTTCTCTGGATTTTTGGGATCTAGTCTGGCATCCCAGCTATCAACATCGCCCACAGCTTCAAGTCGCTGCCCGATCTCTTTGAACAATGACGACTTACGAAGGATCGCATTCGCCCTCTCGGATTTCAGGGATAGAATCTCTCTCTCTGCGAGTTCAATCGTAAGATTCGCATTCCGTTGCAATTCCATCATCCGCGCCTCTTTCTCGGCCATCGCAGAAAGCTCCATCTCGCGTGAAGTCAGTTTGTAGTGTTCAAGTTCAGTCAGTTTTCCTTCAGGCATGTCTCTCCTTCAAGTATTGATCTCAAGCATCACAAACGTCCACCAGAATGGCCACCATTTTGGCGGAGACCACATTTCAGCAAGCTCGACAGATGGGTCATCCCAGTCGCGGTTCTTTGGTTCAATCGGCAGGATGTATTGCGCTGGCCATGCAAACTCACCAAGCGCCCTGAATTGCTCAAGATGCCTCTTTTCATGCTCCACGACGCAATCGAAGCTCATGTCCCAGCTTTCTAGTTCGTCCTTCGCAAGAGACGATAAGACAGCAACGTTCCCGTGCGCTACCCCCATACCAAGATTCTTACGAAACCACATAGAGTCTGTCCACACAAGAAATTCAGGATGAATGCCGATAGAAACGCTGTCTCTGCCCACGAACACTCCGATTTCGATGTCGTCGAGTACGATGTCTGCACCAGCAAAGAAGAAGAAGAGCAGGATTGCCAACGAAGAGACACTAAGTAATGATCCGTGTATGCTCATTTTGTCACCAACTCCTACCCTGCAGATATGCGCACATAGCTGTTGTAGCTCCACAAAGCACCGGCTTCCCCTGGATCTGACGTGGGGATTGATACGATTTTGACCTGGCCGGTAGCGTCCAGAAAAACGTCATCGACAGAGGCTATGTAAACGTCATTCCCTGCCTGTGTTCCAGATTGTAAGTAAAGGCCAGTTGCTGCCAATAAAATGTTGGCATTCAATGTTCCGCCCAATCCGTCTGCCCTGACAGCACTGCAATGGAACACTTCATTGACCCCGCCTCCAGCCGCCATGTCGAGCCCGCCGTCTATGTATAGCTTCGACACGTTTATCGCGCCATTTACAACCGCAGGCCTATCGACTGAGTTGTTAGCCATCATGGCTGAAATTATTGAGACAGATGCTGCTGAGATCCTTGCGAAGTTCATCGTTCCAGATGTGATATCATCGGCAACCAAAGTGCCTCTGATGTCCGCTCCCGTGCAATACAGTTTGCCCGCCTTTGTCACCCGGAATGGAGCGGACGCAGGTGTAGAGTGGCCAGCATAAATTCTGTAGGTAGCGTCCGCTCCATTTAGCACTCCAACATCAGTGCCTGATCCGGCTGTAATGGTTGAAGTTGCTTTGATATGCTCTCCACGAATCTCATTCGTCGCAATGATGTTCTCTGCCAGGACAAGAACGGCAACGATGGCAGAATTGTCGGCTTGGTTTGGCGTGAAGCCAGCCGTTGCGTTGTCCTCAACGTCAGGTGTCGTACTTTCTGTTCCGTCGGTAGCAACGATGTAGGCACGGTACTTGTAGGCATAGGCAGTGCTGAGGTTCTTGTGGACATACCCCGTTCTTGAATCATTCGATATTGCTATCCATGCCCCGAATCCAGCGCCAGTATTAACCGCATATTCAAGCCGGTATCTATCGAAGTTGACCCACGCTACACCAGGCTGCTTGAAGGCAATGCCGATGATGCCGTCACCCAGGACAATGCCGTCTGCTGACACCGCATCATCGAAGACTAGATTGGTCGCGCCGTCTGGAATGTTTGTTACGAGAGCATCAAGCCCTAATGGTGTTTTGCTATCTTCTGCTGATGGCAAAGACTCAACGCTGAATGTGTTGAGTGCCGTTATCACGAAGTACGTCTTAACTGTGCATGGATATGGAACTTCAGTGCTGGATGAATAGATGATCCCGTCGTATGTTGCAGGATTAGAAATGTCTATCGCCGCCGCCGTCGAATGGTAGATCGCAAACTCTCTGAAGTTGTTCAGAGGCTCGCCATTCGCTCTCGTTGTCGGCCTGACTATTGTTAGAACCAATTGCCCAGCCGCTGCAACGATGGAGAACGTTGGCGCGGATGGTGCGATTGTGTCTGAGGCAACAACAATCGAACCGAACTCGCTTGGATCTGACATCCCAGTCCTGGCCACATCCATAACGTTTTTGTCAATCACTGCCCAATCTTGAAGTTCAATCATAATCCAAGGATCACCTTCTTAATCGTTATCGACGTAATGGATGTGTTCGCGCCAGCCCCGCTGTTGTTCTTCACCTTCGTCTTGATGTACTTTGGCAAAGGCCTAATCTCATCTGTGTAGGGCCAGTGCAGAGATATAGTATTCCCTGCGGACCTTGGGAATGTCCAAGTTTTCCATGCAGATGTATCATATTCATCGTCGTCATTCTCTGGGGATGCGAAGATAGAAATGGTTGGGTCTGCGCTCACAGCAGCCTCGAAAGTCATTTCGACGAAGAAGGAGATGCGTGCAACTCTAGATAGATCTATGTGTTCATCACAATCTGTTAGTGCCGTTTCTGCGCCCTGCAACAATGTCGCATGTTCTAGGATAATTTCGACGGTTGCACTGCCAGTGGTAAGCATCTGAACAGTCGTACCATACCCAGTTCCTTCCAGATTTACAGCATAAGCCCTAACTCGATAGTATGTTCCGGCTGATAGCACCGTGATGGCTTTTGTGTATGCGCCGGTATCGAATGATCCATCGTCATAGGATGTGCTGTCGGTCGTGTCTGGATCGCCTGATGTTCCCTCGAAGTAACAGAATCCTCGCCGCGTGACATCTTTAGTCCCCTCGTCAGTGATGTTGCCATTCAATGTCGCATTGGTATCTGTAATGTCTGCTACTGCCTGAGTCGTTACTGACGGAGCGACGGCAATATATCCTCTGTCAGGAGTAGATGTCTGCTGTGCAGCACCAGTAGCGTCAAGCACACACTTAAAATACCGTCCATCACCATTAACTGGTGCCTCTGTGTCATTGTATGCCTCTGTAGTAGCCCCGTTTATATTCGAGTAGTTAGCATCGCTATCAGCAGCACTTCGTTGCCACTGATACGTTAATGCCCCCACTCCTATGTATCCATTGTCCGCTGAACTGTCCGCGCTCTCATCTGTAGCTGTCTTGGCCCTTACGACGTAAGAATGGGTTGTTCCGCTGGCTACACTCTCGCCAGATAGAGATAGAGCAACATGGGCAGAAGATTCGCCGTCTGTTGCCACAGCTGTTCCTGGCGTGATGACAGGCGCGTCTGCCCCTGAGTCATCTCCAGTAGCCACATCTCCTAGCCAGCCTAAAGGAGTGCCATCACGGTAGATCTGGTACCCGGTAGCACCAGTTGATTTTGTCCAAGTAACTGTAACTTTGTCAGTGTGCGCACCGTCAGTTGCGGCTACGTCTGTTGGAGCAGCAACCTTTGTAAGCATTTGAACCGTGGACCCATAACTTGTGCCAACGGGGTTGATGGCATAAGCCCTGACTCGATAGCTCTCTTCCGGCGTGAGACCAGTAATGGCTTTTGTGTACGCACCCGTGCCAAACGATCCATCATCATAAGCCACGCTGTTTGCCGTAGTCGGATCTCCTGCCACGCCGACCATATAGCAGAAGCCCCTTCTTGTAACAGTCTCTCCGCCAATGCTTATTATGTTTCCGTTTCCCGTCCCGCTGCTATAAGCAATATCAGACACAGCTTGAGTTGTAACTGTTGGGGCAACCGTGGAGCCAGATGCATATAGACTCATCTCCTGGCTGCCGGTCAATGTATATGCCTGCTCGCCAGCATCAAACTGATCTCCGCTTTTCTGCAATAACCCGCTGCCATAGTCTGAAAACTTCATTTCGCCAGCGGTTCCATAGAAACCAATACAGTCGTCAGCCTCTACACCAATTGACAGGCCGGAAAACGTCTGTTTTGAATAACCTGTAACAGTTCCAATCGTTTCGTAATCTCGGTTAGTTTTAGTGGCTGTGCCCCCATAAAATGTTCCAACCTTGACATTCGCGCCGCCAACTCCAAGATATATCTCTACGGTATCTAGGCTCCCACCAACGTTCGCGGGATTTCCTAATGCAATGCGAGTGAAGCCATCAGAAGCACTTCCAGTCCTATCGATCGCCGCCATTCCAATGTCAATACTAGCCATCAGTCACACCGAGCCTCTCTCTCTTACTCCATTTCCCGTAGAAGTGATCGAGTAGCTTCTTCGCCTCATCCTCAATCTGGTCATCTGTCGTTCCTAGAGGCACCATGATAAAGTGGTTATGAAATGGATTCGTCTGCCACTTCTCTTGAACCTTTACATGATGTTCGTGGTATCGCTCATCGCCTGGCTCTAAATAAAAACACAACCTAACTTGACGCATTCCTTTGCGTTCGCAGCATCCTGAAGGTTCAATTTCCCATCGCATAGTTCTCCTAAATGGCTAGAGGCACTTTCTTTACAGTGATGTTTGTGATGCCAGTATTCGCGCCAGCGCCAGAGTTGTTCGTCACAATCACCTTGATGTACTTGGGTAAAGGCTTGATCTCATCAGAGGCAGGCCAGTGCAATGTAACGGTATTGCCAACAGATCTTGGGAACGTCCATGTCTTCCAGGCAGTGGTGTCGTAACTTGCATTAACCGCCGCATCAGATGCCCAGATTGCCACAGTTGGGTCTGCACTTACAGCCGCTGCAAACGTCATCTGAACCCGAAGAGTGAAGGCAATCATTCTCGAAAGATCGGTGTGCTCGTCACAGTCCGTAAGCGCCGTCGCCACTCCTTGTGCCAATGATGCGTGTGTTAGAATCGTTTCAACAGTCTTGTCCATATCACCCTCCGGTGTGGCTCCAATCGTAAACGTAGCATTCAGCTTTCGCAGTTTCTCCAGACGGCAATCCTTGCAAGATCAGCTTCGGGTCTGCCGTGTAAACAGTTGTCACTTTGTTCTCGCCGGACAGCCACCACTTCCACATATAGCCACCTCTATCCCAAACTTCTACATCCGAAACTTGGAACAGCGTGATTGTGGTCTCTTTGCCCGTCGAAGCGTCCTTACCCATATAGGAACGTCCTGTGCAGTTCAACGGTCTTGGAGGCCGCAATCCGTCGCCCTGGAGATCTGCCAGCAGTTGTTCGTCCCTGACCTCAGAAGATCTGGCATCTCTTGCGGTCCATCTACGATACTGTCCGATCACTCTGTCAGCAGTTCCTCTGATAGTCGTAGTCCCTATCATGTTGTTGACATCTATGCTCCAGTCAACGCTCATAACGCCAACCAGGACCGTGTAATCTCTCCCCACGAAACTGATAAGATCGTGCGTCTCAATGCCTGGATGTATGTAAGGAAGTTGAATCTCGATGTCTGGTGCTGGCTCTTCAAGGTCGTGCAGCATGTACTCGCCAAGTGTCTGTGCCTCGCTAACCATGTCTATCATCGAATGCCGTGCGCCGATGCCCTTAGTGACGTACCACATCGTCTTGTGAAGCCGCCCGCCATTCCCATCCGGTATGCCATACTTCAATCTTGCAGCATCATTTGAGAGCTGGAATGTCTTCAGTGTCCCAACGTCTCTCAGACGATAGAAGATCACAACCTCTGTTCTGACATCATACTCGTCTAAGTCAAGCCTTCTATGCGAGAAGTCTCCATCGCATGTCCAATCGGGCGTCGTATTCGTCCTCACAGGATCGTAGACTGTCGGCTTGAAAGACGATGTTCCTGAATCCCATCTGATCCGATAGATAAATCCGGTCGGCTCAAGAAGGCTCTGCTGTGAATCCCAAAGATTGATCTGCCCTGTCTTGTACTCCTCGACATGAAATCCTGGCGCGTCAGTCTCGACGATCGTCTGCGTGAACCGATGATCTGCAAACATCTGCCCCATAATTGAGACAGCATCAGCATTCGTGTAGATAAGCGGGTCGTAGAAATAGAATTCCTTGTATGGGAATGAGATGTCAACCGGCTTCACAGAGATCATGTCTTCACCCTCTATGTCTGTGTCAACCGTCACACTCCCCGGACCAACATATCCCCTGAATATCTCATACCAATTCACGCCAGCATTCTTAGTTATCTCGATCTTGATCTCGTTGTAACGCGCAAGAAGAGGGTAGTAGACGGCACTGATTAGATTGAAGTCAGATGCCTGATCTAATGGATCAAGATTTACGTTCGGCGTGACATTGACATAGGCCCACCAGGAATTTCTCAACTGGATGGTGATTGCACACGAATCTGATTCTACGTCGTCAGAATAAGTCATGCTGCGGACACGAGCACTGATGTCTCGCCAAGAATCAGCATGGTCCTTCACTGTCATGCGGATGCTCGCTGCCGCTTTATCTGTCGCACCAACTATTGTTCTCATGCGCCCACCCGCTCCCAGCGCCGTCCGTTTGGAGAGCCAGTCATCAGTTTCTCGCTATGTCTCTTTTCACGAGTGATCTGCTTGGTCAACACACGCCCGTCAAGCGTCACGATAACGTGATTGACCATCTCTGTAGAATTGTTCAGGCCGATAGAAGATGGCAGGGGAGACACGCTGGCAGGAACCATAATCTCATTCTGATGCCCAAACACAAGGCCATCAGTCAGCAGCTTGCCCCCCCTGGCTAGTTGAGATACAGGAACTCCATTCCATGTTGAATAAGGAACCCATTGTCCAGTTGATCCCATAACGCCGCCAAATCCACCATGTGCCGCAATGATTGCAGCGTCTGATTGGCTAGTCGTCGGAGCAGGCACTACATACGTCCCTTGATTCGGCCCAGGCGTCAGAACTTGCTCCCACATCGTTTCAGATGGGCCAGGGCCAGATGGTGTCTGGTACACTCCGCCAGATGCAGGAACTTGCGTCGTTGTTCCTGTCCATGGTGATGCTATTCCTAGCAGATCAAGAATATATTCAGCCGCTCGCCTGATTGACTCGCCAAGATTGCCAAGCCATGTCGTCAGATTTTCTAGCAAATTGACTTTGATGGTGTCCCAGTTCGCGTCAATCCATCGCGCCCAGTCTTCCAGCATACCAAGAATGCTTTCCACATACGGCTTGATCGCTGGCCACACATCATTTACAAGCCATGGCCACACCTTGTTCTCCATGAATGTAAGAACCGGCGCGAACCAGTCATAGACTCTCTGAAGCCACACTGCGATCTGCGGCCCCATATCCTCTTTCCAGAATGGATCAACCTTCTCTTCCCAGAATCGTCTGAATCCTGCAGAAAACTTCTCTAGGTCTGGTGCAAACACTGTCTCCATCCACGTTGCGATCTCGCCAAGAGTCCAGCCAAACGTGTTGAGCATTGGGATAACGGCATTGATGATCGCCGGTGCCAACTTCTTCCAAAGGTCGTTCATCCTGTCGATGAAGTTACGTATTGGGGCAATGGCATTATCTAGCTCTGCTCCAAATGACCGCACAATCTCTTGCCACCATGTCAGCGTCTCTTCAATATCGTCTCGCACCGTCGAATCATCTATCAGGTCTCCTGGCTGTCCTGGCATCGCCGCCATCCACTCAGCACGACGCACCTTGTATCCAGTTGGCACGTTCAGGCTTGCTCGTCGGGCCTCTGCCTCTTCCTCTATGGCGTCAACGCTATCCTCAAGAGAGTCCATTATCAGTTCAAATATGCCAGCAATCGGCCACAGGAATCCAAGCAGCGCCGTGATGATCGCTCCCTGAACTTCCATCCACCCGGACTGTAATGCCTGAAGGCTCTCTGCCTGTTGTGCCAAATCCCACAGAGAAGAGGCTGCTGTAATGGCGGCATCTGCGAGATTAAGAAAATTCTGTTTCAGTTCCTCTGCTGCCGCGGCCAGCTCTTCCTCTCGTCTCTTCCTCGCCGCAGCAAACACATCAAACACTTGTATTACTGCCCCTACAATCGCAAAGACAGCGCCAAGCCCTGTAGCTACGCCAGCAATCGCTGCGACTGTTGAAGCAATGGCTGATTCTGCTGCCGCATCAGCAGCAAGTTTCACATCCACTGTTGCGGCAGATGCAGCAGCAATCTGGTCTGCCCCGCCAGCACCGGGCATCTTAGACCACATAGCCATTCCTGCTGATAGAATTTTGTTCGTAATTTCTGATGCCCTTGCAGCAGCACCTGCCGACGCTGCTTTCTCAAGGCTCTTTTCATACAACCCGTCAGGACCGAACACCTTCCAAAGCGCGTCTCCTGCCGATAGCAAGGCTGGCACTACATTCAGCAATGAGGCAATCTCTGGTGATCTTAATCCTACGGCGGATGACATTTCCCCGATAGCTCCAGAGATTGCCCCTAGCATATTGTTGATTTCGTCGCTAAGTTTCCCTATTCCATCTGCTGCATCCCTTGTGAATCCATACAGCTTCTCTAAGCCTAGTATCAATACGTTGAGAGCTCCTGATCCTTCCAGGCCAGCAGCTGTCAGCAAATCGACACTCGCTACCATCGTGTTGTATATCCCGCTCAAACCAGACAAGGCTGTGACTGATGCTGCAATGTTGCCCGCCTCTAACGCCCTTGCCAGCGCCGCCTGGTATACCTCTATCTGTTTTGCAAAGGGCAAGACAGTAATCTTGTTGATCGCTATCCCGACAGACTCTAGCCAATCAACCATCTCTTTCCAGTCGCCTGTAAGGTCTTCTGCCGAAAGCCCTAGAAGTTCTTGATAACCAGCAAGTTTCTCTGAGATGCCAGTCAAATCTTTTTCTGCCATCGCCCGCTCAAGTGTCGCTTCTGCGGAATCAAGATACGCGGCCTTTGCCTCTTCGTAACTCTTGATTAGTTCTTGAATAGCAGACAGGACGGAAGAAGAGATCATTTCATTCATGTAGTCGGCAAGCACTTGCAGCATTTCGGCATAAGCCCTGCCTGTGATCTCGGCTATGTCTGCATTCTTTGTCCATTCTGCTGCCATTGCAGACAAGTCATCGAACATTGTAGTCGCCTGCCCTAGCATGAAGTCGCCAGATTCTAGGGATGCAAATAGCTCGTCAAATTCTTTTCTCGCTCTGTCTACTTGCTCCTGTACGGCAGGAATAGGTGTAGACGGGATTGGAGGCTGCGTTGCAGCTTCGATCTCCGCTAAAACTCGCGCAATAAGATCGGCTGTAGATATGCCCATGACATCAACTAATTCGCCCATGCTTGCTTCTAGCGCGATGGGGATAACTTGGAACATCGCTGCAATGCGCTCTTCATCGTCGAGCCCCTTCATCAGTTCAGCAAATGATTCCTTCACCTTCAGATATCCAGCGGCTGCTTCCTCTGCTGCCTCAACGTCTCCTGCGGGAACCTTTTTGAGTGCGAAAAGAGCATTTGCTAACATATTTGCATGTTCAATAATGTCACCTTGTTCAAGAACGGCCCCGACACTCTCTGCCCACTCTGTCATCGTTTTAACGATAAACTCACTGAAATCTCCCCATTCTGTTCTGCTGAGTTCCTCCAATGCGACATCTTGCATCCCGATAATGATCTCTCTGGTTTCATCTTCCAAATTAGACAGAATGGCATCAGACAATCCAGCCAATGCCTCTAGATTTGCGTCAGACAATGATTTCTTCCACATTTGCGCGACGCGGGTTACATCCTCCGTAGGGAATGCAATGCCGGTTATGTCTGCAAGAGTTCTGACTCCGCGGTATTTATCTTCTAGTTCCCATTTCCCAGGCTCGAAGAGAGAATCAAATCGCATCTTGTATAAATCTTCAACTGCACTTTGAACTGCATTAAAAAACGCAGTTGTTCTTTCTATCTCTGGGTTAAGACGCGACAACGTATCTCTCAATTCAGTAATTGATTCTGGGCCAGATTCTAGTTCGTAAGGTAATGCGCCCCATGCTCTCATCGTGTCGCTAACGACAGAAACACGTTCTTCGTGTGTTTCGGCTGCCTTCTTGATGATATGGTAGACAAAGATTGAGGCTGTCGCCGCCGCAGCTATTCCGGCACCGATAGCCGCTCCAACTCCAGATCCAACCAGTCCTCCAAGGAACATCTTCCCGAAGATGGCCCCACCGACCACACTCCCGAAGATGCTCATCAGCGACGCCTTCATTGCCCCCTTAACTTCTTCGCCGCCGACTATTTGCCCTGCCACCAATTCAAGTTCTACAAGACCTTTAAGCCCAATTGACGTTGCTACAAGACCGGCGGCCCCAATCCCGAGACCAGCCAGCATTGATCCACCACCGGCTGTGAACATACCCTTCATTATCGCCCCAGACAATCCTCCACCAACGCCAAGCGTGGAGAACATAAAAGCCTGAGAAGCAAGCATAGCAACGTTAAGAGCACGAAATGCCTTGGTCAGAACAGTTAGCCCTATGACAACTGTGCCGAGAGTCGCTGCCCATTTAAGAAGAAACGGAACTCCCATTGTATTCAACAACTCGGACATGCCACCGAGAGGTTTGAGCAAGGCCAAAACGCCCTTTGTGAATCCGTAAATAGCTGGCGTGACAACTTTCCCTAGAGAAATGCCAACGTCATTTAGCCGAGATTTCAAAATCGACATCTGATATGCCCATGATTGTGTCTGTTTGCCAAATGCTACATCAGATGCCCCGGCAGAGTCGGCCATCCTTTGAAGGTCGAGTGCGAAGCCTTTAGCGGCTGTGGTAGCAAGAGGCAGGACAGCAGTAACAGCACGGACGTTGGTAAACATCCTGTCCAGCGCCACGCCATTCTGGTCTGCCCACTTCTTGATCTCACCAAGTGACTTGGCAAATCCGAGAGTGCGGACCATCGTACCACCAGATGCAAATCCAAGATCATTGATTGCCTTCTCAAGATCTTTGGTGGGTTGTAGCATCTTCATCAGGGTTTGTCGCAACGAAGTGACTGCCCAGTCAGTTGTGATCCCCTGGCGGGTGAGTGTTGCGATAGCGGCAGCCATCTCGTCAATGCTCGCACCAACAGGGGCTGCAATTCCTGCCAAACGACCGAATTGATCTGCGAGTTCTCCGTAGGTTGTATTATGAGCAAGGATATCTTCAGCTACAAAGTTGTGTAGATGGGGGACACATAGGTCGTAAACGCGCTCCTCTTCTTGGGCCTCGATGACGACGATCTTGTCATAATCGATTACTCCATATCGTTTCCGCGTTTTCTTCGGCTCATGCGTCGGGACCAAGGCATTCATCGGTCTATCAATCCCGATCATGTCTACAAATCGTCTGACTTCGTTGTATCGGTTGCTCTCCCAAGTCCATGAATTTGTCTCTTGTCTCCGTCTGATTCTTCCCATGATTCCAAATCGGAGAAGCAAGTGCGAGATGTCTTTGACTAATTGCTTCGAACTAGATGCAAATCCTAGATGGAAGCCAGCCCCACTTTCATATTTCCTACTGTCAGCAAGCCATCCATCTCCATTGAAGTACCAATGCAACATCGTTGCAATTGACTCTCGATCCCAAGAGAAGACTTCTTCTGGGATGTGTTTTGTTCCCGCGCGACATCCCTCTAACCCCAACTCGCGGAGAAAAGTCATCGCGGGATTAACGCTATTTCCTCTCCCGCTAGTCATAAGATATGTGGGGCATCTTGCTGTGCTTGTTGTCTTGCGCGACACACTACATCCAAATTCTTCTGCCCACTCAGTTACTTGCGCCCCATATGTGTCTGTCGTTATCTCTGGCGAGTAAGCACCTCCAGTTCCCTCAGCAAGCCATAGGCCCAAGAATGCCGCCCTGCTTTTGTGAACATGTCTATCTCCGAAGAATGGAAGAGATGAAGGAATGGCAATCTGGTCACCAATCTTTAGCTCTGATACCTTCTTCCATCCGTCATCTGTGAGATAAGGATGGTTCCATGTTGTCTTGATTTCTCGGCCAAGATGTGTCTCCAGCCGGACGGTTGGCTTTGTCCCTTGGTCTACCCATGTGGCATCCATCGGCAAGAACGATCTGCCATCGTAAGAAACGACCTTAGCCCCGCCTTCTAGTTCGTCGATTCGCTTGTAGCGACCATCGGCCAGCAAGACACGGGTGTCTCCGGTGACGCACTTCCCAAACCGTATTGAAGTGAAGAGCAAATCATTTACACGAGTTATCTCTTCTGCTGCCATACCATAGGCATTTAGAACAGTAGTCCCCATGTTTGCAGCAGTAAATACGTCAGTCAGCCCTGCCGCAGCAGCACGGGTAGATGCTTCAAGAATCTTCATGGCGTCTGCGCCATAGAAGGTTGCCGAGTAGATCTGGTACATGGCCTTAGCGGCCTGTGTGCTTGTGATATTGTATTGCCATGCAAGATCTCTGAGATCAGAGGATAGCTTGACTATTTCATCGCCGGTCTGGTCTGTCAGCGTCCAGACGTTGTGCATCTGTTGGTCGAACTCTAGGAAGGCATCATTGACATATCCGATGGCTCTCTTAACGGCATAGAGGCCAGCGCCAACACCAGCTAGTTTCGCAGTCATGCCGACAATCCCGCCGAGAGAGCCAGTCAATGTCCGGCCAAGACCAGTCACTTGTGACTGGAACCCAGCCTTGTCAAGCATCAGCGTGATGTACGCAGTACCTAGACTTGTACCTTCTGCCATGTTTTACCTCGCCGGGGGCGTCAGCCCTTTTGCTTCACATTGCTCTTGTAGCCAGCCAAACGTACTTTCGCTGTCTACTCTAGGCCTCGGAGCCGCAGCAACCGTTGCCTTCATGCCGTCGTTGTCTACCATCCCCGGTAGGGTGTTTGCACGTTCAAGTCTATGTATCGCGTCCAGTCCGTTAATCAGAAAAGCGAACTGAAGGTCATCAAGGTCAAAGACAGATTCAAGGTCATATTGAGGATAGTGGTGCAGTATTATTGGGACGTATTCTTTGTAGTTGACCTCTTTCCTGTAACTGATTTCTTCGTCGGACTCGGTTTTACTACGTTTCCCGAACCACCGACCGAAGCGGCCAAGTCATCCAATCCTTTTGCAATGTCTTCTTGGCTTGTCCCGTCAGGGATATCCACCAATCCAATTGTCCACAAGAACATAGCATCAAGCATGTCTGGCGCGGCATCAAAGATTACACGAATGAATTTCTCGTCGAAGATGACTTCTTCCTCTATCCTCGATTCGCCCTTGCCCTTTGTTGTCGTCTCGCTGTCGCCATACTTCTCTTTCAGCGCCAACGTGACGGCAAAGATCTGGTCATCCTTGTGGAAGTCCCCAAGTAGCTTTTCAGAATATGGTGCAAACTTCGATACCAGATTCGCCTGGAATTGAGTCGCCCACATACGAGCATCGGCTTCGTCTTTGAATGCACTTGGTGCGCCTTCTTTCCGAAGCTCCTCTAGGACGGCACCACTACACTCTGCCATTCTCATCGCCGCCGTATTCTTCAGCATTGACAGACTGAAGCCCTTCGATCCTGGCTTTGCCACCATACGTCGTTCAAATGCTGCACACCCGTTCAAGCTGAGGCGGGGGCAGACTAGGTCTACCCCCTCCCCAAGATCAAAATGAAAGGTTCGTTCGTGAGTAGTCTTGGATGCAAGTTCAAAAGTCTTTAGCAGTTCAGATTTCATCGTTCTCCTAAATGTGTGCGTATCCAATATGGCCGGTTGCAGTGATCATTACTGATCCCTTTTGTACTTCACCAACAGGCGCGGCCCACTCAATCCCGTTGACCAATGCCCAGAACTCAAATCGGTCCTGAGTTTTCGTCGCCTTTTGCGTCCACAAGATGATGTAAACCTTAGTAACAGCGGCCTTCTCAGCCGCCATCACTTCAGAATTTACCCAATACTCGGGGAACGTTATGGCGCTCTGCTTCTTCAATGTCGTGGCAACTGATCGCCATCCGGCTGTCCCGGCAGTGGCAAACGTTGAGACATCTTCGGTGTCGTAGCCTATCGGCATAACGACCTGTCCGAAAGCGCCCGCAACTTGCTCCACGATGGTTGCAGAAGGATTGTCGATATTCCACACTTGCGCAGCTGCGGCATTAGAGTAGATTTCGACTTTCACCTTCTTTGTCAATTCAACAGCACTGATTGCAATACTGAAGTAGCTCCACACGCCAAATCCAGCAGCGGCAGCGTCGTAGTAAGGATGGGACGAGATCATCGTCACAGAGCCAGTACCAAGAACGCCGTCAGCCGCATCGAGCGCGGAGACCTTCAATACAGCATCATCGCTTGCGGAGTCAAACTTAACCCACACGCTTGCGATGATCCTATGGGTCAACGCCTGCGCAGCAGATAAAGCTGCATCTAGTGTCGTGATCTGAGAGATGCCGCACAAATTCGTGCCGTTGTCAGACATGACAACACCGTAACTACGATCTTCCCAGCCTTTGAGGGCTGTTGCTGTAGCTGTAGATGTTGCCACACTGTCGTCAGTCCAGCTCGTCAGATCTCCTGTTTCAAACGATGGATTCAGAAGGAGCTGATGCTTCGTTACGGCACCAACTAGAACTCCAGGGGATCTGTATATCCCCGCCAGAAACCCATTGATAGGGGTAAAGGTGTCAGCCATCAGCTATTCACCTCCTCCTACACTACCAAGTTGCCAGTCAACGCCCCCGTGAACGTAAACGTCACGTTCAAGAGCTGAACATCGTCCATGCTTGATGCGTACTCGTAAGAAGCAAGCGCGGTGCCAGAAAGCAGCGTCGTGCCTGCAAGCACGTCAAGCAGTATCAAACTGGTAGGTGTCCCCGCCACAGATGCCGCCAAGATTGCTATGATTCCATCGTTCGCAGGGTCGTAAGGAACCGGCACTGTGAACGACATCTGATCGTGCATTCCTAGCGTAAAGGACCGGAACGGCACAAAGGTGTCACCAATACAAGAAATATCGATAACTGCCCGTGCCGCTGTCACGCGGACCTCGCCGCGAACATTGACTACCTTTGTGTTGTATTTCAAACTAGCCAGATGACCCCCTTTAGGGGTAAACGTATCTGCCATCTTTTAACACCTCCGTCTATCGTGTATCTTGATTTGGAAGATTGACAGTAATGCGCCTTGCGGCCTTATAGGCAGTTACACCGTTTACATCTATTTGCAACGGAGTAATGCCAATGCCAACCATCCTTCCTGAACCCCAACCGCTCACGGTTAAGGTTTCTCCATCAAGTGCCTTGGAAATTGCGCCAGCAAGCTCAAGACTTCCATGTTTCGTCTTTACAAAGCCAGCTATTTGTGCGCGTGCCGTTACATAAGCAGGTTCATTAAAGCCGATCCCGTGATGTGGGGTCTCCGGCAATGGATCAACAACAATGAACGGCATCGTTTGATTCTCTGACCCTGGACCAATCCTCGTGCCAGTAATTGCCGTAACGCCGCTTGTAGCAAGCAACTTGGCTATCACCGCTTTCGTGAACGGTACTACAACATCGTTTCGCATTATGCGTGCTCCAGGGCCGTATTGTCTTCTCGGCCACCCATCGAGAATGAAGCGACAGTCTCAGCGCCGGAACCACCAGCTCCGAAGATTGACTTCCACTGATCCCAAACTTCGGCAAGAGTGAGTGTCAACCAGGGCCGTGGGTCCATCTTGTACGTTCCGGTCTCCAGATATAGGGCATAGATCATGTCCACGACCTTCCCTGTCGCCTTATTGGTAGCAGACTCTTTGAAGACACCAAAGGCCCCAATAATTCGATCCGGGCTGTCGAAGATCTTGTACTCGATGTTTTCTTTAAGTGTTCCAGAATCGATCGCTGGCATGTCCCAAGGAGCAGAGGGAGGAGTCATGTCCTGCATGTTGTCTCTGGCAGTCTCAGCCGCCAGTTTCATTGCCGCCTCCATGCGCGAGTAGATGGTTGCGTCAACAACAGCAAATAGTGGGCCTGGGTTAAGATCAACGTAGATATACCCATTAGGGCCAAACTGTTGTAGTTTACCGCCGCCATACCAAGCCATTAGGCAACTACCCCCTTCCAGAAGACAATGAAGCCTTCTAGATGCTGCTCCGATTTGTCCATGTCTTCAATCGATACCATCTCGTAAGTCTTTCCGTCATAGACAATGTGGTCTCCGATCAAAACATCCGTCTCAGGATTGAAGAAGATACGATGCGCAGCAATGGTGGCAATATTCCCGCCAGCACTAGCCAACGCTTCTCTCTCTTCTACCCGAAGCGTCGAAATCCTTGCCCTGACATCCCTGTATGTCGGAATGGCAACCCAAGTCATGTCGCTGGTGTCTCCCCAACCAGAAGCCGCTGCTGCAGCTCTGCGATGGATGTCCACCTTGATGTTTAGTCCGATCAAATTCCAATCACCGTCCACGGGCCATCTCGTAGTCTTCGATAAAGGTCTGACAGCAAAGCATTGTCCGATGTGAATCGGTAGTCCGTTGATCCGATCTGTGCTGCGCTAACACCAGCGTAGACACGATATCGTTGGTCAATCCGCAGCAATTCCCTGACGACCATCTCTAAGATGATTGCTTTGAGGCTGCGTGGGATCGCTTTATGTGTCCCTACCGCCGAATCAGAATAGCCACCCGTGTAAATCAGCGAGTAAAGCTGCCTTGTCGGGCGCACCGGAGCGTAGCTTTGCAGCAAGATCTTGCTGTCTTCGTCAAGTATTTTGATGTCTCTTGGATAAATGACGTAGTCATCCTCGTCCATCTCTTCGCTGTTGCTGGTTAAAGAAGAAACAGACAAGATGGGAGGGTGGCTCACTTGGAGGCAACTCCTCCCATCGAATGTTTCAGTCACTTCCGCTTCGTCGAAACCGTACTCGGGATCTCTGAGGCATTCCAAAGCAGCCGCAGCGATAGCATCGCTGATCATCTCTGTCACGCTCAGTCCGTAGCTAGTTGTATAGACACTTCCTGTCAGTGTGAGTGTGATGTCAGTTCTTTGCTGCACATCAGCGCCAGTTGGCCATGCCATTCAGATCACCTCGCTAGGACGGAGGATTCAACGGTCGGTGCGCCCCAACAAGGACAGCCCCGAACAACGCAACGTCTGTATCAACGTCGTACTGGAACTTCACGTATCGCTTCAGATCTTTGACAGCGTAAGAGACAGCGGTAAGCGTGTGTGCTACCGTAAGTGCTCCGTCTGCTGCCATGACATCGGCATACGTGCCGTCAGATGTGTCGCAAGTTTGGAGTTGCACTCCAACCGTTGACGTAGCTGCAATCACGCCACAGTCGATCACCAAAATGCCATCACGCATAAAATCAGTGTCGATCGCGGCTGTCGTCTGCTCTGCTGCCGCCGAATAAGTCGCAGGGGCAAGCAGACGAACAACATTAAGGACGTTAGTTAGGTCTCTATTCAAACCAGCCATTCTTCACCTCCTAGTAAGTTACTCCAGTAAGAACCTGGAACTCGTCGATCCGGCGAGGGCCACCGTCTACTTCAAACACGGCGACGATCTGGATCTTCAGTTGAGCCGACAACGTGTATGGATCTACCAAGATCTCGATGCCGCCACCCTGCGCAATCGCGTAGGTGTTGGCATTGCCACAGACCATGTAGGTCTCGCTACCAGCACCGAGGGTAATCGGGATCTGCGAACTGGTGTAGACAGGCAGGCCGAGAATTCGGTCTGGAGGTCGCTGAGTCAGGTCGATAACGTAATCGTACTGACCAGTACCAGTCTTGTGCTTCTGTAGATACCCAAGCACGTTCGGGTGCATCCACCAGCTCGTCTGCTTCTCAGAGACACGCACGTTGCGGGCCTTGAGAGTCGTCAGACATGCTAGAAGGTCGTCGAAGTTCGGCGCACCGATCGAACTGGTAGAGTTGACTCCGGGCCAGTTCTTCAGGCCGACAGGCTGTGTTCCGCCCGTCCCCTGAAGGAAGGCCAGATCCTCCGTAAGCGCCATCTGTTCGATGATGTCTTGCCGGATGAGTGTCTCTACTGACAACGATGCGTACTTGATCAAATTCCGCGCAACCTGCACCCGCGCAGCCAGATTTCTGAGTGTCAAGTTCAGGTCTCCGAACGTCGGGGCAGACTTGGTGATGTCCGTAGTAATTTCATCGGCAACCCAGTATGCACTTGTCGATCCAGTCTTCCGTGGCACCTGAACGGTCTTTGCATTCGATGTCAAGATCGTTGCGCCAGCTCGACGCATGATCGTTTCTGCCTTCAGAAGATCGATCAGTTCGTTGATGACAACCGTAGGAACCAGGAATCCGCCAGCAATATCGCTGTAAAGGGTCATGTCCTTATTTGTTGATGGCGCGAAGCCATCACGGCTACGAATCCAGTCTGCTTCCAGCTCGTTTCCTTTGCGCTGGCCGGTCAGAATGAATTGTACGCCCTTTGTGATGCTGAAGTTCTTCAGCTCATCATCCTTCTGCTTCGTGGATCGTAGGACTGTCTCGGGTTCACGAGTGAGTGCGGCGTCGAGATCAATAGCCGTGAGTTCATCAGGCTTCTTCATCTCTGGTCCGTCAAGGATTACCTTGGTCTCACCGGGAGTCCCCGCCTTCATGGCTTCGAGATACTCGGAGCCTTTGTCCACCAATCCCTGAAGCTGCTCTTTGGTAAGGTCTTCCAGCTTCATGCTTACACCTCCGATTTTGTTGCAATGATCGAGAGAGCCATGTTGACAAGTTGTCCTTTGTAGAGATCGCGCTCCGCCTCAAGCGCACTGAACACTTTGTTCAGAACGCCTAAAACTTCGCTTTTCTCCATCACCCCAGCGGCATACGCCAACAGGATTTCATCAAAAGACTTCTGCCCTTCTGTCTCTTCTACGCTAACACTTGCCTCGACGGCTTCTGGCTCCTCTACGACAGGCTCGTTTGCCTTATCGCTAAGTACCTCTGTCTTGGCTTCGATTGTTCCATCAGCAGTCACATTTTCGTTATCAGGTTTAGAGACATTGTTCTTCATGCCGTCAGGCAAATTGACGCTGACAGTTGTTCCATCTGTTAATGCTATCTCCAGTCCCCGACGCACAATCGGAGACATTTCAATGAGCTTTTCACCAACGAGTTTGATGTATTGCTTCGCGCCCAGGCTCCGTTGTGCGTCAGGATTCGCCGGGATCGTCACAATGCTATGCTCCAATAACTCCCAGGTAACGAAATCAAGTCCGCTCCGGCCTTTGTTCCATTCCCACTCGTCGGGGGCAAAGCCGATTGAAACGGCATTCAGAACATATGCTGCCCAAAGCTGGTAGTATTCCGCAGCCTTGGTCAACGGTTGGTCTGTCAGCCATTCCCATGTCGCAGTCACATGATTCGCATACTGCGTGATCTGCTTCGTAAACCCAATTGGAAACTCCCGATAGAGGTGCATCGGAAGCACAACTGGATTCTTCATGTATCCATCTGTCAGCTTCATGCCACTCGTGAAGACAATGTCTTTGTCGCGGTCAATCGTTGCAGACGTAATCACGGACTTTCCAATAGGACGCATCCCGGTTAGGTATTCGCCCTTCATCGTGTGAATTGCTTTGACTTCGCCGCCACGGCTTTGATCGGCAACGCTATATTTGTAGATAGCGTCAACCTCTTTGCCTTGGAGCGCGTCCCGAAGATCTTGGCCGGAAAGAAGCGTGTTCACTTCCTTCCCTGCCAGTCTAACTTCGGTCATGTTCGCTTGGCTAATAGTCATTTCTTCACTACCCCCTTACGGAGAGGGTCGCCCTCTTTATTCCCGCCCTTCGGACGCCCACCACTCGCCCAGGCCCGCTTACCAGGAACCGTTCTGACCTTCATGGCTAGTACCCACCATGGTTGATCCAGAAGATCGTCAAGGTTCCCGTGACCGCGTGGGTCGTTGCGCCAGTATTGTTTGCATCCGGCACAGCCACGTTCACGAAGAGATCTATGGCTGTACCCGTTCCGTCAAACGTCTCGGCGGTCAAATCTTGAGCGTGCCACGTATTCGTGAGTTGTGTGTTTGCCCCGGCACCTGAGTCGGTATCGTGAGTTGTCTTTGCGATGATGTCAGCTTCGGTGCCAGTCAGATCGGCATTCGCTGCTTGCGTACCATCCACAGTTCCCACACTGATATAGTATTGGTCGGCTACTGTTGCGTTGTAGGCAGCATTCGTCACAACCGACGCATCAATCAACGCACCGAGGATTTGGATATAGCCCACTGGGAAGTCGTAGACCAGAACGCCAGCAGACTGTCCACCATCAGGGGTGTCGATGTCGTGATCGCCAGTCAATGTGAAGGTAATGACGGTCTTCTGTGCCCCGCCCATCGTTTCGACGGAGGTGCCCTTATTCGCTACGGTTGCGCCGCCACCCGAGCCATCAATGATGTCTCCACCAGTCACCGTGAGGTCTCCGCTGATAGACACTTCTCCAGCAAGCGCGATGTAGGTTTCAGTAATCGTCAATGTGTCGGCTGCTGTGTTGTCGATTGTTCCTGCGTCCGAGAACGTCAACACATCTGATAGCGTTGTGGCATCTAGCGCCATCGTGCCAACGAAGTCAAATGCGGGGGCCGTCCATGTAACAGTAACAGCTGATCCGGTATGAGTAATGGCAGTGATTCCAGTTGTGGCAGTCGTCGCAATCTGCATATAGACAGCTACATCTGATCCGAAACGGTTTCCTGGAGATTCGAGACTGTTAAAGCCAGCACTGATCGCACGAACCGATGTACTACCGTCTAGAGATACCGTCGCGCCATTCGTATCGAAACTGCCAACGAATGACAGAGAGTCAGCAGTCCACGTTACAGCAGGAGCTGATCCCGTATGCGTGATTGTTGTGATGCCAGTAGTTATAGTTGTTGCAATCTGTATGTATTCGGTGGCATTCAAGCCAAATCGATTCGCTGGAGATTCTAGGCTAACGAATCCCGCACTCAATCCACGGAATGATGTTGCGCCATCGACTACAGCCGTTGATGCGCTGTCTGAACTGAATGCACCGACGAAGCTAAACGAGTCCGCCGTCCAAGTTACTGTGGGGGTCGTACCCGTGTGAGTTATCGTCGTGATACCAGTTGTCGCTGTCGTTGCGACCGACATATAGATTGTCGCATTTACGCCAAAACGGTTTGCCGCAGATTCTAAGCTCGTAAAGCCCGCACTGAGAATCCTGGCTGATGTGCTGCCATCAAGAACAGCCGTTGTCCCGTCAGAACTGAAGTTTCCTGTAAAAGCCAACGAATCCGCTGTCCATGTGATCGCGGGGGCCGATCCAGCATGTGTGATCGCCACTGCGCCTGTTGCATCCGTAGGCGTGAACGTCATTGCTGCACCGACATCATATCCGAAGCTAAACGTTGCCCCATAGAAAGTAGTAACCCCTGCGAATGCAAGGTTCGTTTCGGTAATGCTGAGTGTCGTAGCTGCCGTCACATTGTCGAACCGTGCCCCGCCGATGAGATCAAACATCCCCGTTGACGTGAACCCGGTCAACACAGCCTGTTCAAGATTGAGGAAATAGACGCCCCCGATGTAAGTTTCCCAGTCGAGTGCTGCCATCCCACCAAACGAGATCAGGCCCACCATGAGTAAAGCTATAAAAGCGCCTACTCGTTTCATTATGTCTCCACCTCCGTTATTTCTTCTTCTGGTGCCGTTGTATTTGGTCCATCCTCAGACCCTTCTATCCTGCCAGCGACGACCATGTTGTTCGGAACGAGAACAGCATCAGCAAACTGTCCCAAGATCGGAGGCAGTTTGTTGAACGCCCTGATCTCGTTCACAGTGAATCGCTGCTCTGTGAACAACCTTCCTGCTCGTGCCCGAATGAGAATGTCTTCTTGAAGCGCCTCAATCGTCGACAGGTCAAACATCAGTTTCGTCTTGCCATCAACACCGAAGAAGTGTCGATCAAGGACAGATTCAATCTTTGCCAGTCTCGGTAGAACCGTGTTGGTAGTAAACAACCGCGCCTGCGTCACTGCTGATGCACGGTTTGCATCCTTGTAGTTTCCTAGCACAACAGAAGGAACGCCGTATGTTGCCTGTACCTCTTGCTGTGTTAGCTCTCGCAAATCCTTAAACCCCATATCTTTGTGAGCTGGCGAGAGAGCCTGGAATGTAGACCCTAGACCCAATACCCCTATTCCGTGAGAGCGCCCCGCACCACGCCTCTTGCTGTTCCATGAGTCCTCAATGAGTCGGATGTCATCAGGCGTCAGCCTCTCTTTTGAAGAGATAAGCCCGCCCGGAGTGGCATCGTTCTCGAAGAACATCCTGTTCCAATCGACAGCTCGAACATCACCGATAATCGCCGTTCGTAGTACCCGCGTCGGAGATTGGCCATAATAAGGATTCAATGGGTTGTAGTACCGGAATGCCAGTATGTCTTCCGGCAAGAAATACTTGACCGTATCGCCAACGTACATGAAGCCGCCGAAGACAACCCCTTTGCCCGGGATAACGTAGATCTTTCTGGGATCAATCTCTGCCCAAAGCTGTGATGGGATTCCGTCCCTTCTTCCCGTCTTCCAAATCTTCTCAACGTATGCGTTGCCGTCTAGTTCAAGGTTTGTTACGATGGCCTGGATTAGCTCTGTGCGCGTCTTGTCCGCTTCTGGCATAGGATGGGCAAGCAGATCAAGCACTTCATGATCTGTGACGATCTCTGCGTTCTCAGATTTGAGATAAGCGTCCATGAGCTTCTCCCAATCCTGGATCTCATTCCATCCCTGAATTGACCGATACTTCATCGCAAAATCACGTACAGGTCGCGGCTTCCTCGTCCCCGTTCCACGATAATTGATGACAACAAACGGAACAGACGAACAAGCCCCGGCAATAGCCCTCACCGCGCTGTATACCCACGAGTGGTAACGATATGCAAAGATCAGATCAGATGTATCGGAATCGCGGGATGCGCGGTCGCTATACCCATCATCAAGTGCGCGTGGCCTTGCAATGCCCGCCTCTTTCCCGTGCGGGACAACGACGCCAAGGCTCCCGGCTAATCTGTCCATCGTCTTCATTCCTTCTTGCCTCCTGTAGGCTTGAATCCGCTTCCAGCACACAACTCGCATCTTGTCCAGCGCGGACCACCAACTAGCGAGTCGCCACATTCACATGGCTCTACATGCCCAATATCACTCAAGATCGCGAACTGCTCTCGCTCCATGTCGGCAATGTGTTGCATTACCTGGAACTTGTAATTGCGGAAGGCACCAGATTCGCGCCCACCACCACTGCTAAACGCAAGTTCGCCAAGGTCAAGTAGCCGTTTCATCGCTGCCAGCGCCGCCTCATGCAGTCGTCTTGGCATCACTGTCTGTGTCATTTAGCCCTCCAACCCAAGTATCTCTTCAAGCAACGCGACTCGTTCTCTCAACTGCGGCACGCTGTTCTCGTTCGATGCTGGGCCGCGAGCTTTCAGGGATTCGATAGCCATTTTACGCTTGTCCGATTTCGTCACGTCAATCCGGGTTGTCTTTGGCATTACAACACCGCCTTCTCTGCTGCTGATTTCTCAATCTCCGTAGCCGCGATTTCGTTCAGCCGTGTGAACTCCTCACTGGCAGACATATCACCATTGAGCATCTGGACAATCTGACTGCGAAGGATGCCTATCTGTTCTCCGAGCGGAGCAGTTGGATGAATCTTGATATTGATTGCTGCTTCTGTATTGCTGTCTATCTCATCCGCAGTGACAACTCGTGCAGCAATCTCGCCAGGCAAAGCAAGCGTGAGAACGCCATGTATCTCATCACCATGCTTCCAGTCAGCATCGTAATCGTCATGTAGCATTACTTTGTCTGAGTGAGCCACGAGATGTGCCTTGCGCTCTTCCCTGTTTACGTACGTTAATAACAATGGCATTACGCTCCCCTCCAAACACGCATCACAGACGCCTTTTTCACGGTTACAGTTGTCGCATCAGAGATGTTCTGCGCCCAGATAAATTGAAGTGTGCCTGCATTTGCTCCGCCAACGTATATACCTCTTAGGTTTACTATTCCTACAGCGGCGGCAGTCATACCGAAAATTCCTATCGTTTCCCCAGAAGCTACGGATACTCCAATTCCGCCGAGCGCCGCTAATGGCGCAAAATAGATACTTCCTCCAGTCGGGAATGAGAATCCACCCTTCCAGTCTGGCGTAGCAGAAGTAGAATATATATAAAGAAACATATCTATCATGACTGTCTCGTTCGCGCCGACAGAACATAACAACTCATCATCATTCTGAAGTGTTGTTGAACTTGTAACCGACTCATCAGCCGTCTTAAAGATCGCAGTTCCTTGGGCCGCGCCGACGAGTTCTATCCACTGCAATTGAGGATTGAAGAACATCACATCGTCAGTGATGGCGTGGCCTACAACTTGGACTAAATCTGGCGTTGTCGGGGCCGTCTGTGTCAGTGCGCCCGTCGTAGCACTGAGATAGATGAGGCTAGCCGAGCCGGGGCCAGTAGTCCACGCCCATCCATCATTGCGAACAAGCCCGACCAGCAAGATTTCTTTACCGGCACCAGTTCCTGCTGTGAGAGCAAGGCCGGTGCATGGTGCCGTTGTGCTGGCACTGGCATCCGCCTCATCCCAATTACCATCGGCAGCCTCGTGCATTGCAGCCCCAATGCCGGTTGCGTTGGCATCAACGGTTGCAAGGATGCTGATTCCTTTCCCGGTATCGTCAGCCCCTGGCTCTTGCGCCATCTCGCTAAGATCATGGACCTTGATCGTCTGTAGTGCCATTACTTCATGGCCTCCTCGTAGAGAGGTAGCCATCCCGTCTCTACGGCTTTCTTAACATCCCAATGTTCAACAGCCCATGCTCTGGCCTTCTCTCGTGCGGCTGGAATGTCCTTTTTGATATCTTCCCATGCCACACAGATCGCCCGTTCGAGTCCAACCGTGTCATAAGTGCGGTACTGCCGAATTGGGTAGTCACCATTTGAAGCAACAACCGGAAGCCCGCACGCCATCATTTCCATCGTAACCCTAGACTTCACACCGCTAAGGTTAGGATTCACTCCAATGTGTGCCCCCCTCATCATCGGCCTCAGATCAGACGTGATGAGCTGGACAGATTCGAGTGTGCCCAACAGATTGATGTTGCTTGCCCTAACCATTGTGTTTCTGAATGTGTTGATCTCGGCAAATGGCAGCCCGTACATCTCAAGTCTTGCTTCAGGTAACTTCTCATGAATTCCAGCCATTGCCCAGTACAACGTGAACGGCAACTTGATGTTGCGGCACACGTCAGCATAGAGAATCGCTGGCAATCCGTGGAACTCCCATGCGTAGCCTTCCGGTGAGTAGCGAGAGACATCAATGGAGTCTTCGATATGAACAACCTGCCCCGGATCGGCGTACAGTTTCCAGATATGAAAGTCGTGCTCGTTCAGTGCCACAGCCTTGCTGTAGTTCCTTACCATGTTGATGTGATCATTGAATCCCTGCACGTTCCCGCTGTTCTCGATGTCGTTGATCAAGACGTGTTCAGGAGAGCCGTGAATGGCCATGATCGTGTAATGCTTCTTAGCCTCTTCTACCAGTTCTGCTGGAATGCCACGATGGACGACCCAGATCTTAGCGTCCTTGGCTTCTTCCCATGTGCTGGGTTTTAGGTTTGCCTCGTCCAGTCTCCCGCCAGGGCACTCAGCAAGATGCTTCTCAGGGTCAGCCACGCTCATATTGATGAACATAGAGTCAATGCCAGCAGCCCGTTCGGCTAGAACAAGATCTTTTGCTGCCTCGAAGAGCCCGCTTCTGGAGGGCGCCCAGCTCGAAAAATGCGCTGCCTTCATATTCAACTCCTAAGTAGCCGGGAGGCCCGAAGGCCCCCCGATATTTTCACTATGCTGCGATCGAAGAGTCGTCATAGGTAACGATCATGTCGAGTGTCGCGTTCATAACGATCTCTTTGACCGGATACTCGTTAGCGCCTGGATCGCTGTAGACAGCCATCGACTTCGTTACCGAGGCTGCCGAACTATCGACAAGGCCTGTGGACTTCGCCTCGGACGCATCAATAATAGCGTCATCTGCAATGCTGTCAGCAATCGACGCATTTACTGATGCGTATGATGCCATTGAGGACGCTTCTGACGCATCAATCGTGGCGAGAGACGCCGCCGAAGACGCCACAAGCGCGTGTGATTGAGCCGTTGATACCGTTGTTGAAGTCGGCATCGTTGTACTTGCTAGTGCCATTTTCTTCTACCTCCTGTTATGAAACAGCCACGTCATCATAAACAACGACGATCTGGCCACTTGAATTCCGATAGATCTCAGTTATTGTGAAGTCTCCAGCCGCAGGATCAGATGTGATCAGCACAGCAATAGAGGCTTTCTGGTCATCAGTAAGTAGCCTCGATTCGTCATCGTTAAACTGAGAACTCGCTCTAATTTTTTGCATCGCTGAAGATCTCCATAATCTTGTCGAGAACTTCCGTCATTTGGGCACCACGAAGACATTTGTAATATGCCGTAGTTTGCCCTTTTTCTGGGTTCTTCGTGAACGTGATGAAGGTTGCATAGTTTTCTGTCAGATAGTTGCGCAATTTCTTGCGTTTCATCGTTCTATTCCTCATATCCAGCGGCCTCCTTCATCCATTCAGCCAGCCTTACGGCTTCGAGTCCATCTTCCCCGGTTGGGCAGTCTCTCCCTCGCCCATTAGCAGCATCAAGAAACGCTTGCAACTCAAGCCTTAACGGCTCTTGTTTCTTGATCTTGTACCGTGTCACATCGCCCTCCGATACTCCGAAGAACGGCTCCATAGCTCCCCAATCAACAGGGATATAATTGTTTTCATAGAACATCAGTTCTTGACGCAACAGGTCGGCAACAAACATCCCTTGCTCGCCCCATACCGTCACGCGCCTGATCTTAGTAGGGGTCGTCCAGCTTTCTCTGAATGTTGCAATCCCGCCATCCTTTAGTAGAGCAATCGCTGCGACAGAGACATCCATCCCTTTATCTATCACGAATCGGCTCTCTAATGATATGATCGGAGAATGACTAGCAAGATATCGCAGCAAATCAAAGTCATGAGTGGCAAGATCGTAAATGACTCCAGTATCGCGCACATGCTCCGGGAACGGGCCTAGTCGCTCAAAGCCAATCTCATGCACTTCGCCAAGCTGCGACCAACGATCTTTCAGCGCGACGATCGCTGGGTTGAATCGCTCGATGTGCCCAGTGGCGAGGAAGACGCCTTTCTCTTTCGCTGTCTCTACAAGCACCTGCGCGTCTCCAACATTACCAGCCAATGGCTTCTCTACTAGGACATCGATGCCTGCCTCGATTGCAGTCATCGTTATCACAGCGTGTCTAGATGTCGGGACAGCTACCACAACAGCATCGAGAGCCATGTCAGGATCTTTCAGCATCTTCATTGGATCAAGAAACTTAGTCCCTGAGCCGTGCCAGGTTGCTAATGCAGCGGCACATGTGTCACACACGGCAACAAGATCAGCAATCTCGGATAGAACACGAGCATGATTGCGCCCCATGTTCCCTAGGCCGATTACGCCAATGCGCATGTAATCACCTCGATCATTGTCGCGATGTTTTCTTCTGTCACACCAGGATGGACCGGCAATGAGATAATGTTATTCGACAGTTTCTCTGCATTCGGACGAGAGATAGTCTTCCCGTTAAACGGAGGACAGAGATGGATCGGCTTCTCGTAATACACCCGTGCATCAATACCTGCCTCATGGAGGGCCTTGAGAACTGTTTGCCGTCTTCGTTTCAAACGAATTGTGTATAGGTGCCAGCAGTGCGTAGACTCTTCGGCCCCCACGGGGCATATAACTATCTCAGACAGGCCAGCAGTCAGCATCTCGGCATTCTTGCGCCGGATTGAGTTGAACTCATCGAGTTTCTTTAGCTGTTCGATGCCTATTGCTGCCTGAATGTCGGTTAATCTATAATTGAACCCAACTGATTTACCGCCCATTCCGTGCTGTCTCATATTGCGAACGTTCCAGGCTACGGCATCATCGTGGGTTGTGACCATGCCACCCTCGGCAGTGGTCATATTTTTTGAGGGATAGAAAGAGAAACAGGTCGTGTTGATCGATCCAATCTTCTGCCCTTTGTAGACAGCCCCCACCGCTTGGCAGGCATCCTCGATGATCATCAATCCATGCTTATTGCCTAGCGCCCTGAACGCATCGAGATCGGCTGGGTTGCCATAGAGATGCACCGGCATGATCGCCCGTGTGGATGGGCCGATCTGTGCTTCGGCAGATTCCGGAGTCAGATTGAACGACACAGGATTGACATCGCCAAATTTTACTGTCGCATCACAGTGCAAGATGGCATTAGCTGTTGAGATGAAGCTAAAGGGGGTTGTAATGACTTCGGTGTGGGGACCAACCCCATTGGCAAGCAATGCCAGATGAAGGGCTGCTGTCCCAGATGAAACGGCAATGGCGTGTCGTGCTCCTACATACTTGGCAAACGCTGCTTCAAATTCTTCGACCTTCTCTCCCTGAGCAATGTTGCCAGACTCAAGCACTTCCATCACGGCTGCCTTCTCTTCTTCTCCGATGATCGGTTGTGCAATCTTTACGTCACTAGGCATTGTCGTATCTCCCTTGCTGGATTGCCTACATACAAGCGCCATGGCTGAGTATCTTTCGTAACTACAGCCCCCGCGCCGATCATTGAACCAATTCCAATAAAGACTCCGGGCAGGATGGTCGCGTTCGCGCCGATTGATGCTTGGCTCGCGACATAAGAATGCTGTGGGAGCCATTCTCCCGCCTCAATGATTGCGCCATCTTCATGAACTGCCCTTGGGTAAGAATCATTACAAAATATCGAGCCGGGCCCAACGAACACCCCATCTTCTAGCGTCACTCCTTCAAACAGGCAGGCATTGTTGAGAATCTTGCAGTTGTCACCAATCAGAACGCCCTTGCCGATGTGCGCCCCTGAACCAATGTGACAATTGGAGCCAATGATGGCCCCTTCGCGCACTTGCGCATTGTTCCAAATCTGAGTCCCTTCACCGATAATGGCGGATGGATGCACATCTGCGCTCTTGTGGATCATGCAACCTCCCCTAGTATCCAATGCTCGTCTCCTGTTTCCGGCGGAGGATCTACTGTCAGGACCGTTCCTGCCACCGTGTAGTCCGTGTCCTCTAACTGCTCTAGTCCGTTCACGAAGTAACGCACCTTAACATAGGTTGTGGCCAACGTGAACACTGTATTCACTCCGTTCACTGTCCCTGTCGGTGTAATCGGATCGGTGTGCGAGTGCGCCATTACTCGTTAATCACCTCACACCACAAGATGTCTCCAGCAGTCGGGGCCTCATCAAGAGTGAACCCGCCTACTGTCTTCGTGAACGTCACGTGCAGGCCGTTGATCATTACCTCAAGCTGGTCGGCTGTGACTGAGTACGAAGTGTTGGAGCCATCAATCGCGCCAGTAGGGATCACCACGCTATGAACATGCGTCTCGATGTAGAACCAGAATTCAAAGCCTTCAAAGGCCGCAGCAGTGTCGGTCGATGTAAAGTTCGGATATAAATCGGTCGCTATGTAGTTCATGTCACCGTAATGGTCTGTGTCTCGATGATGATTTCAGTGCCGTAGGTTACTTTCCATGTAACTGTAAACACTCCGGCTGCTTCTGTGATGTCCGCTACAGAAATCAGAGAATAGACACCAGTGCCTGAAATTGATGCTGCCTTTTCTGTAATGACCACAACGGCCTCAGCATCGACGGCTGCAATGGTTGCCGAATCGGGAGTGATCTCTGTTTTGCTCTCTCCAATCGTCCGTGTCAGCTTGAGGCCTATAATCCGTGCTTCACCAACAACTAATTCTTGGT
>Ga0180732_1000176_pt1 | contig 62805 bp, 54 predicted proteins | sample KR11_01MetaG_FD_148674 | JGI IMG/M metagenome (GOLD analysis project Ga0180732, IMG submission 148674) | Groundwater microbial communities from the Olkiluoto Island deep subsurface site, Finland - KR11_0.1 MetaG | ecosystem: Environmental > Aquatic > Deep subsurface > Groundwater | place... | reverse complement strand
TGATTGGCAAAATCAAATATACTAAAACTGGAGCTGCTTTTCAAGATATTTATTAATTATATCAAATAATTATTTCGTATTTCATGCAATTATTTTACTGCGAAACTTTAGTCATTAATTATCTCAGAATCCATAAAAGTGCGGCCACTGTCACGGACAGGGCCACCACAAGCATTTGAGGCACATGCAAGAGCCTGAGCCTTGCCATGCACGACTCGATTATTCCGACGAGCACAGCTATGGCTAAAATACCTATTATATTTACAATGACGTCCACCAAAGTCAGCCCTGTCCTGAGCGGTATGGCTATGCCGACCAACAGTGCAGAAAACAACCACAGTTTCAAAGACGCTCCGTATTGTATGAAGGCCAGATCCACTCCGCCGTGATCAAGTACCATTACCTCGTGAATCATGGTAAGCTCCAGGTGCGTGTTCGGGTCATCAACCGGTATCCTGGCATTCTCCGTCAATAGAACTGTTAAAAAGGCAAAGGCAACTATTACAGACACAGGGCCGAGGGGGGAGATGGATTTAGTCCATAACCCGGCATATATGCCGGAAAGGTTGATCTCATGTGTGCCTATAGCAAGCACAGCCAGACCAAGCAGCAGCACAACTTCGGCAATAATCGCAAACTGTACCTCGCGGCTTGCACCCATTCCTTCAAAGGGAGACCCGGTATCCATGGCGGCTAACACTGTGACAAAACGGGTCAACCCCAGGGCGTAGGCCATAAAGACAAAGTCACCGGAAAAGGAAAGCAAGCCCCCGACTCCGCCCGACGGTACGATCAATATTGAGATCATCACAGCAGAAAGACCCATAACAGGACCCAGGCGAAAAACCCAGGTTGAGGTTGTGCTGTATACCGAACCTTTTTTCATCAGCTTGATAAGATCATAATAAGGTTGTAGCAAAGGCTGCCCCTTTCGACCGGCAAAAAGGGCTTTTGTGCGATTGATTATACCTATGAGAAGTGGCGAAAGAATCAGTGTGAGGAATAAATGAATTATTGATGACAGAATGGTCATGTCTGACTACCTCACTTTCACCAACAACAATATCAGAATCGTTATGGCAATATACAGCACGTAAAGCTGGTTGCGGCCTTCCTGTAACCTGTGGATGCGCTGTGCCAGTTCAATGATCAATTTGAATATGGGGGCAAACAGATTCCGGCGGAAGATATCATCAGTATGAGATGATATCTCAGCATGTTGGGGAAAAAGTCCTTTTGTGAACCGGACATTAAGTTTTGGGCGCACCAGCCATCGGAACATACCGATCACGGGCCAGGCAAAGGATGAAGCAGTATATTGCATACGGTTGTTTGGAGCCAAATAGCCGCAGTCCCATGTGGGGCCGGTACTATTAACCCGTCTTGATAGCAAAAAACTCCGCAGTCCCCAAAAAACTCCTGAAAGGATTATCAATGCTCCTCCTGCAAGACTGATTTTCCAGAGAATTCCGCAGGCCATGGCTGATGTTTCCGATACTTTTACATCCCCTATCAATTGTCTTGCGACCGGAGTTACAAGTTTAATAGCTAAAGGACCGGCAAGACCTATAATAATACACAGGGCTGCCAGTGTGGTCATGGCAAAGAGCATTGGCCGTGGGACTTCATGCGCCCTGGCCGAATTTTCGCTTCGTGGTTCACCTAAAAATACGATACCAAAGACCTTCGCAAAGCAGGCGGCAGCGAGCCCCCCTATCAATCCCAGAGAGGCCAGAGCGATCAATCCTCCAACAGCCGGGCTACCTAATGTGCCAGCCTTGGCAACTATTCCGAACGCACCAAGATATATAAGAAATTCGCTTATAAAACCGTTTAGGGGAGGAAGTCCGCAAATGGCGGCAGCACCGATGGCAAATGTCAGGGATGTCTGTGGCATTCTTTTCAGAAGACCTCCCAATAGATCCATATTTCTGGTGCCTGAAGCATGGGCCACGCTTCCTGCCCCGAAAAACAGCAGGCTTTTAAACAGTGCATGATTAAGCACATGAAGCAGTCCACCCATCAAGCCAAGGGTGGCCAAAACAGGATTATTTATTGATACGCCAAGTAGCCACAACCCAAGCCCCATGCAGATGATCCCGATATTTTCAACACTGTGGTAGGCCAGAAGACGCTTAATGTCATGCTGCGCCAGGGCGAACAGTACGCCCATTATACCTGAGACAGCGCCAATAATAAGTAACGTCCAGCCCCACCACTGAGCCGGAGCACCGATCAGTAATACTATCCTCACAAGACCATATATGCCTGTCTTGATCATCACACCACTCATCACGGCTGAGACATGGGACGGTGCTGCAGGATGGGCATCAGGCAGCCATACGTGCATGGGCACAAAGCCTGCCTTTGCACCAAAACCGGCTAATGCCAGAATAAACAGGGTTGCTGCCGCACCAACAGGTGTAGTAAACTTGTCAAAGTCAAGACTCGCATTCTGCCCGCCTAAAAGTATAAAAAGAAACATCAGGCATGCCTGGCCAACATGGGCTGCTATAAGATACACCCATCCTGCCTCCCGGACCTCCGCCTTTTCGTGCTCGAACATCACCAGAAAAAAAGAGGAGAGGGACATGCCTTCCCAGGCGATCAGAAACAATATGCCGTTTCTGGAAAGAACCACCAACAGCATGGAAGCAAAGAGTAAATTAAAAAAGCACCACGCTGCGCCGAGATTCTTTTTACCACGGTAGATATCCATATAAGCCGTTCCATAAATGGCGGCAAGTGCACAGACAAGGGAGATAGTAATGATGAAAAAGGCGGACAAGGGATCAACTGCGATATAGAAAGAGCCGAAGGGAACCTGCCACGGCACATGGAGTGATGATTCTTTCCCGGTCCATAGAATTGTTCCTGCTGCCCCCATGGCTAAAAGAGCACCGGTCACGCTTGTAATAGCTCCCATAAGGGATGCGCTCTTGCCTGAACCGCCTGCAAAAACGCACACAGCGCTGCCAAAAAGGAGGACTGCAAGAGATGCCAACATCAGATCCATGATCATGACGCCCGTTCCTCCTTTAGCATTGATTTGGCGACAAACTGGGCATCCAGCAGGCCGGCTTGCCGGAAGATATCTTCCCTCAAGCCAATTCGGGCAACAACTTCCGCAAAGGTGGGTGAACGAAGGCCTAAAGAGAGCTTAGACAAGAGATTGAGATGGGCCTTGATTGTTGGGCTGACAAATGAGGGTATAAAAGCATCCTCAGGTTCTTCCATCATTTTAGGTGAGATGGGGATGCATTGTGTTGTAGCCCATTCCAGGAGTTCCGCCCGGTTGAATCTGTACTGACCGCTGATCTGATGCATAGGCAGCTTTTCCTGCGCTATCCAGCGATAGATTGTCTTTTCCGAAACCTGAAGCAGTTCCGCGGCGTCTTTTACCCTGAGTTTCATACTTAACTTGATATTCTCCTACTTTTTCATATACATCAAAGTTTTAAGATTTTTTCCATAAGGGTTACCCTTATGCCCACGATTATTTTTTGTCAAGAGGGCACTTTTTATCGAAAAATACCTTCCCTACAGAGACATATAGGAGACTTAAAAATTAGGAATATTAACGCCAATTTTTTAGTCTAGTGAATTTTTTACTCGGCGTTATGGAATAATTTCTTGAACTATAAGGTAATATCTATAGTAGGATATAATCCTTTATTGACCCCCATCGGATATGGCTGAATGATATTATATGCTATATTTTGGCCTTTCTGAGCGTGGCCCTTGAATTTACTGCCATCGAAAAAGGCGCCGTTTGCTTCAAGAATATGTTCTATCCGGTCACGGAAAGCCTTTACAAAAGCAGATCCGCTTCCGGTAAATTTCATAGCTCCCAGTTTAATTTCTCCATCAATTGCAGATAGTTTCTCCAAAGGCATGCTATGCCGCTCGAGATCAGCCTGATTAGCTATATAACCCCATACAATATAGTCCGAAGGAATGTTTACAGGCTCTTTAAGATCGATAATTGTATGAGGCATTACAATAGAGCCTTTGCCTATTACAAGGGCACATCCGGGTTTTCCATGCAAAAAGGAATTAAACCCTACAAAAACTCTAAGGCCAAGGTTTGCGTTTATAATTTTAGCGCCATGCGCCGTTACATTAAAACCCTCTAGCGTTGAATATATTATATAACAATTTTCCTGAGCATTTGAACCTTTGCCAAGGGAAGCATTTTCAAGATACGCTCTTTGAGCAATAAGGACATTTTCGCCGATCCAATTTTTCCCCTTGAAAACAGAATATCTGCTTATTGAAGCGCCAAAAGGAACCGGCATCGGCAGCTTGCGATGTACAACATTGAAAACTTCCTCAAAATCCACTTTGCGATTTTCGACAAAATCTATAAAAATACCTTGCGGCTTTTTACCGATTTCAAAACTGATATATTGGTTTAGTATGTTTTCTGAAAAGTTGAAGCTGAAATCAAATTCGTCTGTCTTACTTATTAAAATACTTCCAGGTTCAACATATTGATGGATCAATTCACCGGCCTGAATATAAGCAAAGTGGCCTATCAGGCAATCATGAAGAGTAGTAAGATCGACTGTTGAAAAAGGACCTAAAAAACAACCTTCAACAGGAGATCCATGTATATTTGCATAAGAAGTTGAAGCTGTGTTTTGTATAATAAATTCTTCTAAATTTTCAGGATCATGAGAATAGTTATGAACAAGGGTTTTTATTAGAAAACTATTTTTGATAGATATTTTTTCGTCATGATCAAGAGCTATATCAGCTCCTTCAAAATGGAGGATGTCCCCCTTTTTTTTTAATTCATCTCCTCTTATGTCGCTTTTATAAAGCACTGAATTGTCAACTGTACATTTGCCAAGAAAATAACTTCCTGCAAGGTTTGAGTTGCTGAAATGAAAATAAAGTGGATGATGGGAAGTTATGCCATAAAAACCATAAAACTTAACCAGTTGATTAATAGGCACTATTTCGCGAATATATAGTTCAGCATCAAATGAACCGAGCTCTCTTAAATTGATATTAACTTTATAATATATTCTTTTAATAAGCTTTTCTAGTTGTTTCATGCAAACTTTCCATACCTTTGATTTTTATTGCGAATTATTAGCACTAAACAGGTAGATAAGTATCTGCTTAGTGTAGCTTAAGCTTTGATATATAGGACGGAACTTATTGAAAAGTTTATTAAGAGTCAACACAAAAAATTATCCTGTTTTAAAAGTATATTTGAAAAACTGTTTTCTATTTGACTTAGTTTGGTATTGCATGTAATGGAAACCCGCCGTGTGTATATTCTGCTGGCTTTAACCATATGTCTTTAATGGTATTAAAATCTTAATTAATAAGATAGGTGTTTAATATGTTGACCCGAATTTTTCCCTTTCTTGCATGGTTTAAAAAATACAATCTTGAAGCATTCAAGATTGATGCAATCTCTGGATTAACGGTGGCCCTGGTACTGATACCCCAGTCAATGGCTTATGCACAGTTAGCTGGGTTACCGCCATATTACGGTTTGTATGCTTCATTCATTCCTCCGATGATTGCGGCTCTTTTTGGTTCCAGCCGCCAACTTGCAACAGGGCCTGTTGCTGTTGTATCTCTTATGACATCAGCATCCCTAGAACCGCTGGCCACTATAGGGAGTCAGGGATTTATTGCATATGCAATCCTTCTGGCTCTTATGGTAGGAATTTTTCAGTTTTCGCTTGGAGTTTTCAGGCTTGGTCTTGTCGTTAACTTTTTATCTCATCCGGTTGTAAACGGTTTCACAAATGCTGCAGCGATTATTATTGCCACTTCCCAGCTCTCAAAAATGTTTGGCGTAAGTGTTGATAATGCGGCGCATCATTATGAAACTATTGCGAATGTCATCAAATTTGCCATGCATTATACGCACTGGCCTACTTTAATTATGGGAGTGTCAGCATTTGTAATTATGATTGGTTTAAAACGTGTTGCGCCCAAAATCCCGAATGTGCTTGTTGCTGTTGTTCTTGCAACGGTAGTATCATGGCTTATCGGGTTTAATTTTGATACAACCGCCGATGTTTCGTCCATTGAATCAAAAGATACAAGAGAACTAATCACAAAATTTAATTTATCTGTAGAGAACTCGAAAATTCTTGGCGAACAACGCTCACAGGCATCTGCAGACATCGATGAAATAATTGAGAAAGGAGATCCTTTTGCACTTATTGATGCTCAACACAATTCTAATATAATTGCAGCAAAGATAGAAGCATTAAAACATGAAACCGGCATCTGTAAAGAAGAGATAAGAAATATTTTATTTGCAGGTGTTAAGCAGTCTGAAGGAAAGATGCTTTTTTATCTTAAAGATCAGGTGCCTGAAGGAGTTGAAACAGACGGGCGTACCTGGCGTATTAAAGTTAAAAACGATCCTTTGAATACAAGCAAACTCACAATGATAGGCGGAGGTGCAATTGTTGGGGCAATACCGGAAGGCCTTCCGAAATTTTCGTTGCCTACAATAAATTTCAAAATCGTTATGAAACTTTTCCCATTTGCCGCAATTATTTCACTTCTTGGTTTCATGGAAGCCATATCAATTGCAAAAGCAATGGCGGCAAAAACCGGGCAGCGGCTTGATCCTAATCAGGAATTAGTAGGACAGGGACTTGCAAATATTTTGGGCTCTTTTTCAAACGGATACCCTGTTTCCGGTTCGTTCTCAAGATCGGCGGTTAATCTGCAGGCTGGAGCTGTTACAGGTTTATCCAGTGTTTTCACCAGCATGACTGTTTTAATAACACTTATGTTTTTTACTCCGCTTCTTTACTATTTGCCTCAGTCAGTTCTTGCAGCAGTTATCATGATGGCAGTTATGGGCCTTATAAACGTATCCGGTTTCATTCACAGCATGAAGGCAAAGTGGTATGACGGTACAATTTCAATAATATCTTTTATCTGTACACTGGCCTTTGCTCCTCATCTTGATAAGGGCATCATGGTTGGTGTTGTGTTATCCTTGTGCGTTTTTCTGTATAATAGCATGAGGCCGAAAGTGGCTTCACTATCACTTCATGATGATGAAGCTTTACGTGATTCAACGGTATTTGGACTTAAACAATGCCACCATATAGATATGGTTCGTTTTGATGGCCCGCTCTTTTTTGCAAACGCAAGTTATCTTGAAGATCAGATAACTGATCGTCTTATGAATAAAAAGGATCTTAAACATATCGTAATAGTATGTAATGGAATAAATGATATTGACGCATCGGGTGAAGAAACTTTATCATTGGTAGTTGAAAGAACAAGAAGCGGTGGAGTCGACATTTCATTTAGTGGTGTAAATGAAACTGTGATGAAAGTATTTAAAAGGACGCACCTGCTTGAAAAAATAGGTGAAGATCATATATATCCTACTATGGAAAAGGCTGTATGCTCGGTTTATGATGAAACACATACTGACAACAAAGAAGATATGTGTCCGCTGAGAACCGTTTGCCGTATTGCCTGATTATAAAAAAGGGAGGTTTTTATGTCTGTAATTACTATTTTTAGCGGCGCCTTCTGTGAAGAAGAAACTGTTGTTAAGAAAGTGCTTACATTTACAGGATTTAAGCTGATAACAGATGTTGATGTTGTTAACAAGGCAAGCAGGCTTTCAGGTATAGCTACAATTAAGTTAATGAGAGCTTTTTTGGCTAAAGAGTCTGTTTTTAATAATTTTACCCATGAAAAAGAACTTTCCAACGCATGGCTCAAACTTGCCGTTGCCCAAAGCATATCCGAAGATAAGCTTCTTTTTTCAGGTTTTGCCGGCCAGCTTATTCCTAAAAATATCAGCCATGTTATGAAAGTATGTATCATTGCCGATATGAAGTTCAGGGTATCTAATGCAATTATGGAGCAAAAGATTTCTGAAAAGGAGGCAGTAAAACTTATTCATAAACAGGAAGAAGACAGGATTGCATGGATAAAAACTCATTTTAAAAAGAATGATCCATGGGACTCTTCACTATATGATCTTGTTATTCCTATGGGTAAAATGATGCTGGAAAAGGCGGTTTCTCTTATTGTTGAGAATGCCGGGAAGGAAGTTGTAAAACAAACAGAGCTTTCCAGAAAATCCGTTGAGGATTTTCTCCTTGCTTCTCAAGCGGAAGTGAAACTGGCCATGGGGGGACATAATGTTGAAGTTATAGCAAAAGACGGTGCAGTAACTATCTTGATTAATAAGCACGTTTTCCTTCAAAGCAAACTTGAGGATGAACTTAAAGAAATTGTCGCCAAAGTAAAAGGCGTAAAGTCCGTTGAGACCAAATTCGGAGAAGGTTACTACCAGACGGATATTTACCGCAAATATGATTTTAAGATGCCCTCAAAAGTATTGCTTGTTGACGATGAACGGGAATTTGTGCAAACTTTATCCGAACGTCTTATCATGCGAGATATGGGTTCAGCTGTTGCATATGACGGCGAATCCGCCCTGACTATGGTTTCGGAAGATGAGCCTGATGTTATGATTTTAGATCTTAAAATGCCTGGAATAAACGGCATTGAAGTTTTAGAACGTGTTAAAAAGGAGAACCCTGATATTGAGGTTATAATTCTGACAGGTCATGGAACCGAGTCCGACCGGGAAAAGTGTATGAAGCTTGGAGCATTTGCTTATCTGCAGAAACCGGTTGATATCGAGGTGCTAAGCGATACCCTGAAAAAAGCAAATGATAAAATAAGAATAAAGAAAGCTGCTGAATAAAAATAGCCAAACGCAGGCCATTATGCTATTATATGAAATAATATTTTTCTCTAAGTCAGCTATGGGCGTCGTATGTCTATTATAGATATAATAAAACCAAAATTCTGGGACTACCAGGATGTGGCAGCAGGTCCGCACAAACACCTTTTCAATTTCAGACGCATTTGGCAACTTGCGGTTGTGCTGATGTCCCTGGTGGCGATAGTTCCATTAGTTTCCATTACCCTTATAGATTATAAAGTTACTCAACATGCTGTAGAGACTGACTTTTTCTTGCGTACAGCACGTCTTGTTTCAAATACATGGCGTACTGTTTCATTTTTTCTTGTCGAACGAAGATCCGCTCTTGATTTTGTAGTAAAGGATAATAGTTATAATTCGTTATGTGATTCAAAAAGGCTTTATGAGATCCTTAGGCATCTGAAACAAGGATTCGGCGGTTTCATTGATATTGGTGTAATTGATTCAAACGGTATACAAAGAGCCTATGCCGGACCATATAACCTGGAAGGCATTAATTACCGCGACCAGAGCTGGTTTAAAGATGTAACCAACAAGGGAGTAAATGTAAGCGATGTTTTCATGGGTTTCCGGCGTACCCCGCATATAGTTATTGCGGTCAGACACAACCTTTCAAAAGAATCTTTTTTTATCCTTCGCGCAACCATAGATACAGACAGATTTAATGACCTTCTATCACAACTTGAGGTAAGCGGTCAGGGCGATTCTTTCCTGATAAATAAAGATGGAATTCTTCAGACACCTTCAAGAGATTATGGCAAGGTTTTAGATAAGATACCATTGCCGGTCCCCGAATTTTCACAACACACCAGTGTTTATGAACAAACGCATAAAGACAAAGCGCTTGTAATAGGATATGACTACATTCATGATACGCCTTTTATCCTGATGATTGTAAAGCAAAAGGTCGCACTGATGAAGCCGTGGCAAACGACCCGACTTCAACTCATCGGATTTCTTATCGCAAGCATTAGTGTTATAGCACTTGTAACTTTAAGTGTTTCCACATACCTTGTGAACAGAATACTTCTTGCCGACCAGAAGCGCATTATGACTTTGCACGAGGTTGAATATTCGAACAAAATGGCCTCAATTGGCAGGCTTGCCGCCGGAGTTGCCCATGAGATTAATAACCCTCTTGCGGTTATTAATGAAAAAGTCGGGCTTATAAAAGATATTCTCACAATAAAAGATGAATTTAAAGGAAATAAGAAATTAGTCGAGCTTGCCAACTCTGCCCTTTATTCTGTTGACAGGTGTGGAACAATTACAAAACGCCTATTAAATTTTGCACGTCATCTTGACGTTAAAATCCAGCTTGTAAATATTGACGAAGTCATAAAAGATGTCCTTGGTTTTCTTGCCAAGGAAGCAGATTACAGGAGTATTAAAGTCTTGGTAAATGTCTCGCGCAATATCCCGGAATTTGAGTGTGATAGAGGAAAACTCCAGCAGATATTTCTAAACATTGTAAACAATGCGTTTGCTGCTGTAAAAGACGGCGGTAAAATTGATATTACAGCAAAGCGCGAAAAAACCGATTTAATTTCAGTAACTTTTACAGATGATGGTTACGGGATTCCAAAGTCGGATTTGGAGAGAGTTTTTGAACCGTTTTTTTCGACCAAAACAAAACAGGGCGGAACGGGGCTTGGTCTTTCCATAACTTATGGGCTTGTACAGGAATTGGGCGGAAGCGTAGGGGTTCAGAGTGAAGTAGGCAAAGGAACAAGTTTTGTTGTTACCCTTCCACTTAAGATAGCGAAGAAAGAGGATGAGGAAAAAAACAATGAAGATATTGCTGGTTGATGATGAAAAGGAGTTGGTATCTACTCTTGCGGAACGTCTTTCATTAAGGGATATTGAGGCAGATTGGGTTACCAGCGGAGAGGCAGCTATAACTAGTTGTGAAACTAAAACTTATGATATAGCTGTTCTTGATATTAAAATGCCTAAAATCGGCGGAATTGAACTTAAGAAAAGACTGGAAGAGAAAAACCCGGGTTTGAAATATATTTTTATAACCGGCCACGGATCGGAAGACGATTTCAAGGTTGCTTCAAACGAAAAAGGCGCCGAATATTATCTTGTTAAACCTGTAAACATTGATGATCTTGTCATAAAGATGAAAGAAATATGTTTAAAAAAGGAACAGGTGTAAATATTGGTTTTAAAAACAGATATATATGGTGATAATGCGCTTAAATTTTTTGGAAATATGACGGCGTCGATTTCTCATGAAGTAAATAATGTGCTTGCAATTATAAATGAGAATGCAGGGCTTTTGGGGGATCTCTGTGCAATGGCTGAAAGAGGGCATCCTGTTGATCCCGGCAGAATAAAAACTGCTTCACAAAAAATAATAAACCAGGTTCAAAGAGGGGATGCAATTATTAAGAACCTGAACAAATTTGCCCACAGCGTTGATGAACCTGATTGTGATGTTAATATTAGTGACATAATTTTTCTGATTTCAGGCCTTTCGGAAAGAATAGCAGTAATGCGCGGAGTAAAACTTGAGATCAATGAGAAGGCTGACCCTGTAATTGTTACCTCAAATCCGTTTTTACTTATAACGCTAATATGGTTCTTTCTGGACTTTGCCATGTCAGTCGCCGGTAAAAAAAAGACAGTTTACCTTAATGCTGAGAAAAAGCAGGATAAAGCTGTTATTACTTTTTCTAACCTTGAAGGGCTTGCCGGAATACAAACGGACAAGTTTCCCGGAGAACGTGAACAAAAATTTCTTACCGCACTTTCTGCAAAAGCAACCACTGAAGTTGCCGCCGAAAAAATCAATATTTTGTTTTAGGCCCATATCCCGGTTGCCGGAATTTTATTAAACAACCGAGTTAAACATAAATCCAGTCTATAGCATTTCTCAACATAATATTTCGACTTTATAAGGATTTTTTAAAAGATGGATTGGTTTTCGGTAGTACTAATTGTTTTTGGGCTGGCGTTATTCGAAATTATCATAAGCATTGACAACGCGATCATTAACGCGGAAGTGCTTTCAACAATGACTAAAAAAGGGAAACAATGGTTTCTCTTATGGGGTATGCTCGTAGCAGTTTTTCTTGTAAGGGGCCTTTTGCCTTGGCTGATACTATGGATAAGCACCCCGAACCTTGGTTTTCTGGGCTCTTTCACTGCCTCTTTCAGCTCCGATCCTGCTGTTGTCAAAGCTGTGAAAGATTCCGCGCCAATCCTCCTGGCTGGCGGCGGTACGTTTCTGGTTTTTCTGTTTTTCCATTGGCTGTTTCTGGAACCTAAACACTATGGGCTAATTGGAGAAAAATTTATCCAAACGTTTGGTGTCTGGTTCTTCGCGGTTGTTTCTGTCTTGCTTGTTACCATTGTGTGGTTGGCCATAAGATGCAATCCCCTGATGGCCTTAGGTGCCGTTATCGGTTCGAGCGCTTTCTTTATAAGCCATGGCTTTAAGGAAAATGCCGAACAGGCGGAAAAGAGAATGTTAGAGAAATCTTCAACCATGTCGGACATAAGCAAAATCTTTTATCTGGAAGTAATCGACATGTCATTCTCCATTGACGGGGTACTGGGCGCTTTTGCCTTTACTTTTGTCATCCCACTTATCTTGGTCGGCAATGGAATAGGCGCCATTGCTGTGCGGCAGCTTACCGTTGCCAATATTGACAAGGTGAAGAAATACAAATACCTCAAAAATGGAGCGATGTACTCCATATTTGTACTTGGCTGCGTTATGCTTTGCCATAGCTTTGGATTACATATTCCTGACTGGTTCAGCCCGTTTGCAACATTTTGCATTATAGGCTATTTCTTCTGGAAATCATTGAAAGCATTAAAAGAGACGCCCCACTGTTCTTTGCCTGAAAAGCACAGCTCATAAACTTAATGGAAGGCAAGTGTTATTCGGATTAAGAAGGCAGTCTTTAGAGAAAATTCAGTTAAATATTTGATGAAAAAAGTATACTCTATAGATGGAACTCCAATAGCAACATGGAATTTCGGATCGGGCCCTCCGTTGCTTCTTGTACACGGGACCATGGCCGATCACACCGTTTGGATTGCAATGCAATCTGAGCTTAAACGTCATTATAGCGTATGGGTTATGGATCGCCGCGGACGTGGTCATAGTGGCGACAGTTCTTTCTATGCACTTATCAATGAGGCGGAAGATATTGCCGCTGTTGTTGATGCAATAGGGGGTAAAGTCAATGTACTCGGACATTCCTTCGGGGGACTTTGTGCTTTGGAAGCTGCTCTGCTAAATGCTAATGTGGGGCGACTTATCATCTATGAAGTGCCTGTCCCATGGGGAGGATATCCCTGGTCAGATGAGTTTGATTCCCGCATGCAGTCGTTTATAGATGCAGGGGAAATGGAGCAGGCTTTGTACATGTTTGCACATGATATAGTAAAAACTCCTTCCAGGGAACTTTCAACTACACAAAGCATTCCAACCCAACCGATTAAAATAGCAGCGGTTCATACAATTCCCCGTGAATCACGACTGGTTGATCGCTATCGTCTCGACTCTGACAGGCTTGGGAAACTTAAAATACCCGTTTTGCTGATAGTAGGAAGCAAAAGCTCCAGCCATTGGCATATCAGCTCAAAGACTCTTCAAAAGGCATTGCCTGATAGCCGGATTAGCATACTGCATGGGCAGCATCATCTGGCAATCCAGACAGCTCCTGATTTATTGGTTGAAGAAATAGTGAGATTTTTATCAGCACCTTTTGTTGAAATTAAGCGTTAATAGAATCATTTAATTGCTGTTAGATGGTCAATAAAGGTTGGTAGATTATCGAATGAAAAACAGCGTTTATTACATCATCAATCCTGCTGGACAAGGTGGCGGGGGCGGAATCAGAGCGTGGAATGAGCTCAAGGCGTTGTGGCCAGAGCAGATTGACCCTAAAAACACGATATTCACGGAACGGCCTGGCCATGCCCAAGAGATTGCGGCGCAATGTGAAGGTTATGAAACCTTGGTCGCAGTTGGGGGTGACGGTACAGTAGGAGAGATCTTGTCGGGAATCATGGAGAGAGATAAAACTCGCCCCCGACTGGCCATCATTCCGGGTGGTACAGGCAACGATGTAGCCCGCAACGCCGGGATATGTTCCGTCCGGGACGGGGTCTTCGCACTACAAAACGGGCGTTCGCGATCATTCGACCTTATACGAGTAGACTGCATGTTTGACGGAAAACCAATACAAAAACATGCATTCCTCTTTGTTGCTGTTGGTTTTTCCTCGAATCCCATGACGAAACGATGGATGAAGCGTCTGTTTGGGCCTAAACTGTCCTATTATCTTGGCACATTCTTGCAAAGCATTATCTACCAAGCTCCACATATGACCTTACGTACAGAGAGTCGAGAGTTCAGCAAGCGAACTTGGATGATTATTGTCGGCAATGCAGACAGAGCGGCAGGAGGTAGTATGTGCCTGTCTCCCGGAGCTCGTACAGATGACGGAGAGTTAAACGTAACAGTGATTCCATTTCAATCAAAACTGAAGATGGTAACCGGTTTGCTCCCGAAGATAGCAAGTGGGGCCCATATTTACGAAGCAGGAATATCATATTACCAGGAGAAGAAAATCTATGTAGATAGTAATCCTGTGGCGATCTTGGATCTGGACGGGGACATATTGGGGGAAACACCGGCAACATTTACAGTATGTCCACAGGCAGTGCAGATTATGACACCAGAATGGTAAACAAAAAGGAAAAACAGTAAGGCCCAATCTCTCTTTAATATTAAAAAGGAATAACAACCTTGAGTGAATTAAAACACTGGAAATGGTTAAAGGGACAATTACCCGGATGGATCGAGAAGGGTATTGTTACTGCTGAGCAGTCGCAACGGATAATGAAAGAAGAGCCGGTGGTGCAGGGTTATAATCTGCTTACACGGATTCTGATCAGTATCAGTGCGCTTCTTATCGGTCTTGGGGTGATCAGCTTTTTTGCCTATAACTGGCAGAACATGACAAAATGGATGAAGCTTGGCACAATATTTTTATCCTTTATTATTGCTCATGGCGTAGGTCTGTGGCTGGGGCAAAAACCTGAACGAAAGGTGCATGCTGAGTTCTGGCATCTGCTTGGTTCTTTTCTCTTTGGTGCTGCAATTATTCTTATTGCCCAGATCTATCATATTGACGAACACGCCCCCAATGGCATTCTTCTCTGGTCGGCCGGTGCTCTGATGATGATGTATATCCTCAAATCTACCCCGCAAATGCTTTTGTATGCCACTTTGGTTATTGTTTGGCAAGTAATGGAAATTGAATTTCATACATCACAATTATGGGCGGTATTCTATGTTTCTGTATCGGTTATACTGTTTTCCATTTATAAAAAGCACTGGTTTCCCACAGCTATTGCAACCATTTCCATTGTTGTTGTTTCTGCTATTCAGTCCAGATTCAGCGTTGTTAATCCCATGGTAGTTCTTCTCAGCCTTGGCGCCATGAGTGTCGGTATCGGGCTTTTAATCAGAAGATCATCTTATGAAAGTTGCGCAGTACCTCCCGAAGTAATCGGGCTTGTTCTTTATTTTATAATGCTTCTTGCGTTCACATTCCCGGAAATCATTAAAGACTCACTTTTGGCGCGAAAATATACAGCAGACGCGGGATTTGTTTATCCGTTGCTGATTGCCTTTGCTGTATTAACTGTATGGGGTTTGTTTCTATTGCCTTTAAAAACATTTCCCGAACGTATCAAAAACTTAACACAGAAAAGCAATCTGTTTGTATTTGCCGGATTTCTTCTGACAATGGTCATTCTGTTTGCAGGTATATCATCTGCGTCCCACGAATCTAAACACGTTCTTAAAAACGTGGCGGCCTTCGGATTTAATATAATTGCTTTGATTCATGGAATTGTACTTATTTTTTCCGGAACCGGTTCGGGAAGAACAGGTATATCTTTTGCCGGGTGTCTTATCGTTGTTATTGTGATCATCGCACGCTTTATGTCTTTTACAGATAACCTGCTTGTCAGGTCTTTCTGTTTCCTTCTGGCAGGGGCATTTATACTGGCGGTTTCCATTAAAACTTCAAAGGTAAAGAAGAATGCGGGTGGAAATGATTAAACGAAAAAATACATTAATAGTAATTGCGGTGTTGCTGCAATGCTTTGTGCTGGCAGCAATTTGTTTTCAGCGGGAAATGATTCTGGACTCCGGAAATATCGTCTATATGCGCACAGCCCCGGTAGATCCAAGGGATCTGTTTCGTGGAGATTATGTCCGGCTTAACTATGAGGCTTCAAGCATTCCTAAAGATCTGATACCAAAAGAACTACTGGATAATATTGAATCAAAGGCGTGCGTATATGTTATCTATGAAACAGACGATCACCAGGTTCTGGTTCCTAAAAAATTGTCTGCAAATAAACCGCCTGGCCAGGAAAAGTATATTCGCGCATATACTACCGGCAGGATGTCATGGGATGCTTCGCTTCGATACGGTATTGAAAAATATTTTATGGAACAAGGAAAGGGGCGTACACTTGAAACCGGGAAAACACTTAAAGGTATTCGCATACCTCTTGAAATGGAAGTTGCCATAGGAAAACGAAACGGAATACCGGTTTTAAAAGGTTATCGTTATGCCGAGATGGGAATGAACATGGAAATTGCCAAAAGAGGAGATAAGAAGGAAAATGAATCTTTTGGTTTAACGCTAAAAATTATCAACGCATCAAACAAACCGCTTGCAATCGTACATCCTGAAGACAACAGGACATTTGAGCTTGAATTAGTATCTCAAAGTAAAGAGAAAGAACCCATTGAGATAAAGGGCCTGGAAAATAAAAACATGCCTTTCTCTCAGTCCGACATCAAGATCATTGCACCTGAATCCGTGTATGATATTAAAATTGATCTGAATGGGCCGGGCTATCAATTGCAAAAAGGCGGCGGGCAAATTTTATGGAAAGATCTGAAAGGATACCAAACTCTCCGCATTAAATATGTTTCACCGGCACCCGACAGGCTTGAAGGTTTGAAGGGGTTTGAATATTTATGGAAAGGAAGCCTGTACAGCCGGAATTTTAATAGATATGAATTTTCATATTAAATGTTGGAAGTGCTGTATTTTAAAGAAATCCTTAACAACTGATGAACATTTCGATTATTTAATTGCAGTTGCAGCAAAACAAAGATCATATGACAAAAAACTGACCCGGCTGCTTTTGTTTTTTCTGTCTGAATACATATGGTTATAATACTTAGAGATATTTTTGTATCCTTTTTTCGGATAATTGCGTATAGTTGCTATGTTTAATTGAACAAACGAATTTATATTTAATACTTTTTTAAGAAAAGAGAAAAAATGGCAGACAAAAGAACATTTAAGGATCTTGGGCTTTCGGCAAAAGTACTGGATGCAATTAATAAAAAAGGGTTTGAAGAGCCAACCGCAATTCAGGTTATGACTATTCCTGTAATGCAAAGAGATGATACCAATATCATCGTTCAGGCCCAGACAGGCACAGGCAAAACAGCGGCATTCGGACTGCCTCTTGTAGAAATGGTCAGCACAGGCTCCTCAATGGTTCAGGCGCTTATTCTGGTTCCTACACGGGAGCTGGCCATTCAGGTATCGGAAGAAATCAATTCACTCAGAGGAAACAGGGATATCGTAATAGCGCCTATATATGGCGGCCAATCCATTGATCAGCAGTTACGCAGACTGAAAAAAGGTGTGCATATTGTAGTTGGAACTCCAGGCAGGGTGATTGATCATCTAAACAGAAAGACACTAAAGCTTGAAAAAATTGAGCACCTGATACTCGATGAGGCGGATGAAATGCTTAATATGGGTTTCATCGAAGATATCGAAGAAATAATGAAGCATACAAACCCTGACAAAAGAACGCTGCTGTTTTCTGCTACAATACCGCAAAGAATAAAGGATCTTGCGCACAAATATATGAAGGGTTATGAGTTTCTTAAAGTAAAGAAGGAGCAGCTTACAACTAATCTGACGGAGCAGATATACTTTGAGGTAAAAGCCCATGATAAATTTGAGGCGCTATGCAGGATAATTGATATTAAAGATTCCTTTTACGGTTTGATTTTCTGCCGGACAAAGAGTGATGTTGATTCTGTTGCAACTCATCTAATGGATAGAGGATATGATGCAGAAGCTATTCATGGGGATATATCACAGGCACAAAGAGAAAGAACTCTGGAAAAATTCAAGAAACAAAGAGTCAATATTCTTGTAGCAACAGATGTTGCAGCACGTGGAATTGATGTTAATAACCTTACCCATGTAATAAATTATTCGCTGCCTCATGATACGGAATCTTATGTTCATCGAATAGGACGTACAGGAAGGGCCGGGAATGCGGGCACTGCTATTACGTTTATTACTCCCAGCGAATATAAAGGGCTGATGTTCATACAGCGAAACGCTAAGACTGATATAAAGAAATCAAAAGTTCCAAAGGTCAAAGATATTATCAAAGCCAAAAAGAAAAAGATATACGATGATTTGACTACTATTCTTAAAGCCGAAATAGATGCTGATTATCTTAGCTGGGCCCAAAAAATACTTGAGGATAATAATCCTGAAGAAATATTAGCTGCTGTACTTAATTATTGTTTTGAAGAAGAACTCAATCCTGATGCATATGGCGAAATAGAAGAGGTCGGTGCAAAGGTAAATAAACAACTTGATAAGCAAGGCAAGGCAAGACTTTTTGTAGCACTTGGCAAGAAAGATAAGATTAATGCCAGAAAACTTGTTGAGCTTATTGGAGGCAAATCCTCAGTCAAGTCTAAAGATATCAGCGATATTCAGATAATGGACAAGTTCTCTTTTATTACCGTTCCTTTTGAAAAAGCAGAAAAAATCGTTGCAAGCTTTAAAGAAAAGGGGCAGAAGCCGCTGATTTCTCATGCCAAGAAAGATGAAAAAAGCACATATAAGGGCAAAGATTCCCATCACTGATTACCTACCCAACGCCGCCATAATATATTGGAGCCAGTTTCAAAACGCCCCATTTTGGCCAATCTCTGCGTTGGGCGAAAATTTTGCACTTTAGTGAAGCTTTAGCGCTATCCTCGAAATACCCCATGTATTCCTGCGGTTAAAATTTTCACCCGCCTTGACCTTGACCAAACTGAAACGTTTTGAAAGTGGCTCATTGGGTAAAATATCCGGCGGTCAGGCCTGATAAAATAACGTACGGCCTGTTGTTGCATTTCAAATTCAGTCAATTTTGGCGCGCTGGAGGCGAAGGCTGTTTCCGACAACTGATATGCTGCTCAAAGCCATTGCTCCTGCTGCAAGCATGGGATGAAGCTGTCTCAAGAAATCCGGGAAAACTACAAAAGGGTGTAAAACACCTGCGGCAATGGGAATAAGTATTATATTATAAAAAAAAGCCCAGAATAAATTCTGTTTTATAGTGTTCATTGTTGCTTTGCCAAGCATAATTGCCTTTGACACACCAAGAAGATTTCCGCCTGAAAGGATTATATCGGCTGTTTCGATGGCAATATCTGTTCCTGTTCCTATTGCAATCCCGACATCCGCCTGTGCAAGAGCCGGTGCGTCATTTATTCCGTCTCCGACCATCCCTACCCTTTTATTCTTTTGTTGAAGTTCTTTTACTTTCAGGGATTTTTCACCGGGTTTAACTTCCGCAAAGAATTTGCTTATACCTGCATCGGAGGCAATAGCTTGTGCAGTCATTTTGTTATCACCTGTAAGCATAACAACTTCGATCCCAAGATCTAAAAGCTTTCTTACTGCTTCAGCCGATTCAGGTTTTACCTTGTCTGCCACAGATATCAGCCCTAAAATCTCATTTCCCGATGTAACCACCATTACGGTTTTTCCTTCTGACTGAAGCAGGCTGATTTGGTTTTCGATATTTATTGTATTTAGTCCTGAAGATTTGAACCAATCCGGTTTTCCTATCATGATATACTTGTCATTTATATATGCCTCAACGCCGGCTCCTCCGGTAGATTTGAATCTTTGAGGTTCGGACATTGCAATATTTTTTTGTTTTGCTTCATTAACAATTGCCTTTCCAATGGGGTGTTCGGAGCCCTTTTCAACAGAAGCTGCAATTTGCAAGAGTTCATTTTTACTTTTACATGCCGGTTCAAAAGGTACTATATCTATAACGGCAGGTTTTCCGGTTGTAATGGTTCCTGTCTTGTCTAAAATTATTATATCAAGCTTTGATGCTGTTTCGAGTGCTTCGCTGTTTTTAAAAAGGATTCCGTTTTCAGCTCCCTTGCCGGTTCCGGCCATTATAGCTGTGGGAGTTGCAAGCCCTAAAGCACAGGGGCAGGCAATAACAAGTACTGCAACAAATCTGATCATAGCATGCACAAAACCACCATCAATCGACCACCATATTAAAAAAGTTGCAAGAGCTGCGATAAGGACAAAAGGGACAAATATGGATGAAACACGGTCTGCTACAGCCTGAACGGGTGCTTTGCTTCCCTGTGCTTGTTGAACAAGACGTATTATCTGTGCAAGAACAGTTTCTTTGCCAACGCGGGTTGCCTTAATCTTCAATAAACCTTCTGTGTTGATTGTTCCTCCTGTGACGGTGTCATTATTGTGTTTGTCAACAGGGATCGGTTCGCCGCTTAACATAGATTCATCAACAGCCGATTCTCCTTCGGTTACAATCCCGTCAACAGGAATTTTTTCTCCCGGCCTTACAATCAGAATGTCTCCTGCTTTTACATGTGCAAGGGGAATTGTCTTTTCAATACCATCTTCCAGTATTGTTGCTGTTTTTGGCGATAACTCCATAAGCCTTCGTATGGCTGCGCCTGTTTTACCCTTTGTGCGGGATTCCAGCATTTTGCCGAATTTTATCAAAGTAATAATTACAGCTGATGTCGCAAAATAAATATGTGTGCCGGGAATAATGGAAAGCAGCGTTGCCATTGAATAAAAATATGCAACCGATGAGCCCATGGCAACAAGAACATCCATATTTGCACTTTTATTTCTAAGACTTTTGTAACCGCCAACATAATAGTCCCAGCCTGTATAAAACTGAACAGGAGTGGCAAGGAAAAAAAATAGCCAGTTTACCCATGCTGTATAACTCCATGCGCCTGTCAGATGAAAATCTCTTGCCATGCTTAAAAGAAAAAGCGGAATGGTAAAAAGCAGCCCGGTAACAAATTTTTTGGTTTGATTTTTTATTTCAGCATCCCGGGCTTTTTGTTCATAATCATTTCTATCCGATTCATCAGACAGCTGATCTGTAGATATTGCATCGTAACCGGCTTTTTTTATAGCAGATATAATATCTTTTATGGAAGTGACCCCAGGCAGGTATTCGACATGAACACGTTCGGCAGCAAAGTTTACGTAAACGTTAACCAAGCCGGAAACATTTTTATTAAGGACTCTTTCGATATTTATGGCACAGTTGCCGCATGACATGCCGGTTATCGGAAGTTCCGCTTTACTTGTAACAGCTCTGTAGCCTAAGCTGTTTATCTTTTCTGTAATGTCTTTCAGCGAAATTTCACCGGTATCATATGTAACATAAGCCTGTTCGGAGGCAAAATTAACAGAGGCATCAATTATACCGTTTAATTTTTTTATACCTCTTTCGATATTTGCAGCGCAGTTTGCGCAGGTCATTCCGGAAACAGGAATAGCAAGTTTGAGTTCTGCCATGAGATATTATCCTTTTCTTAGCAGCAAGATAAAATATTTTGTGCGAATGGAGAGTTTCAAATAACCAGTATTCGGGGCGTATGTGAACCGCAGGAATCTTAACTCAACCTTCGTTTGCGGCAACAAATCCACTTCCATTTAAATTAAGAACAAAATTCCAATAATCAAATCACAAATTTGAGGTTTCAAAATGAAGCACAATTAAGCAGACTGACTTTTTATATAGCAGCCATGAACAATTATGGAAGTTTTGATGAACATTCAGGACAAATGCCTATAAACTCAAGCTTATGGGATATAATAGTATAATCGGTAAATGTACGCATCTGTTTTTCAAGATTATTTTCAAGTTCAAAAGGGGCATCATCGATACGCCCACATATTATACATCTTAAGTGGTAATGATTTTCAGGATTACCGTCGAAGCGTTTAAGACTTCCAGCAAGTTCAATTTGTTGAATTTCTTTTAATTCAGACAGAACTTCGAGGTTTCTGTAAACAGTTCCGAGACTTATACGTGGAAGGCGTTTTCTTACCATCCTGTAAATCTCGTCTGCTGCCGGATGGCTTTTAACTTTTTTCAGCTCTTCTAAAATTACTTTGCGCTGCTGCGTTGTTCTATGATTTTGTTTATTATTATGCAAGTTAATTAACACTCCTATCTTACTTAACTTTACCTGTCTTGACACGATTCGAAAATATCTGGTAATAAAGCAGGCCTTTTAGTATATTATATGTTACAAGTTTTACAGATTCAAGAGAGAATAATCTAAGATAAATAACAATCATAGAAGCTGGGCATGGATAATGAATAATATCAGAAATTTTAGCATAATTGCACATATAGATCACGGCAAATCGACTCTTTCAGACCGTCTGATCCAAAAAACCGGTATTATTGCCGACAGGGATTTCCATGACCAGATTTTAGACAATATGGATATTGAACGGGAAAGGGGCATCACCATAAAAAGTCAGACAGTGTGCCTTCCATATATTGCAAAAGACGGCAATAAATATTCCTTAAATCTTATTGATACTCCAGGCCATGTGGATTTTTCATATGAAGTTTCAAGGGCGCTTGCATCCTGCGAAGGAGCGCTTCTTATTGTAGACGCAAGTCAGGGAGTAGAAGCGCAAACCATAGCCAATCTCTATCTTGCCATGGAGAACAATCTTGTTATTATCCCTGTGATAAACAAAATAGATCTTCCTTCAGCAGATATCGAGAGAGTAAAGGCGCAAATAGAAGAAGACCTCGGGCTTGACCCGGAAACGGCAATACTAGTATCAGCCAAGGAAGGAATAGGAATAGAGAATGTTCTTGAAAGTATAGTTAAAATACTGCCTCCTCCTTTGGGTGATCCTAAAGCTCCTTTTAAGGCATTGATATTCGATTCCCATTATGATGCATTCAGAGGCACAATTGTTTATTTCAGGGTTTTCGAAGGAAAGTTAAGAGTTGGAGATGTTATAACTTTCATGTCCAACAAAATTTCATATAAGACGGAAGAAATTGGAATATTTCAGTTAAAGCGGATACCTAAAAAAGAGCTTTCAGCCGGAGAGGTAGGGTATATTATCGCTGGTATAAAGTCGGTAGTAGATACAAAATGTGGCGATACAATTACATTAAAAAACAGGCCTGCCGATAAGGCCATGCCTGGCTACAAGGATGCAAAACCTGTGGTTTTTTCGTCCATATATCCTGTTGCAGCAGATGAATATGAAGAACTCGCAGTTGCTATAGAAAAACTCAAACTTAACGATGCTTCCCTTATTTTTGAAAAAGATACATCAGTTGCATTGGGGTTTGGTTTCAGATGCGGTTTTTTAGGTCTTCTTCATCTCGAGGTTGTTCAGGAACGGCTTGAACGTGAATTTAATCTTTCTCTTATACTAACAGCCCCTTCGGTTCAATACTCCCTTATAATGAGTGACGGAACTGAAATGATAATTGATAATCCAGCGCTTTATCCGGATCCGACAGAAATCGAAAACACGCTTGAACCATATATTCGTGCATCTGTTATCGTACCAAACCGTTATATGGGAGCCGTTATGAAGCTTTGTCTCGACAGGCGGGGAATCAACAAAAATTACCAATATCTTACGAGCGACCGCCTTGAAATGATATTTGAACTTCCGCTTGCCGAAGTGATTTTTGACTTTCATGATAGGCTCAAATCCATTACCCAGGGATATGGTTCCTTTGATTATGAAATAATAGAATTCAGGGAAACAGATCTTGTTAAGATGGATATACTTATAAACGGCGAACGTGTTGATGCTCTCTCACAACTTGTACACAAAGACAGGGCTGTGGAACGAGCTAGGCTTGCATGCGAAAAGCTGAGAGAAGAAATACCGAGGCAAATGTTTAAAATTGCCATACAGGGTGCGATAGGAGCCAAAATAATTGCGAGATCCACAGTTTCAGCTTTCAGAAAAGATGTAACGGCAAAATGCTACGGAGGCGACATTACACGAAAAAGAAAGCTTCTGGAAAAACAGAAAAAGGGTAAAAAGCGGATGAAGATGGTAGGAAAAGTTATGATTCCCCAATCCGCTTTTCTTTCCGTATTAAAAACAGATACTGATTAATTCGGAGAACAAATGGGAAAGACTATAGCTCAGAAAATTTTTGATTCGCATATTATCGACAATCCTTTTGAAGATATTTATGTAATACGGCTTGATGCTGTTTTCTGCCATGAAATTACAACACCTATTGCTATCAATGATCTTGTTAGCCGTGGCAAAGACCGTGTTTTTGATACATCCAGAATAAAGGCGGTTATAGATCATGTTACTCCAGCCAAGGATTCCAAAACAGCTTTACAGGGAAAAATCTTAAGAGAATGGACAAGGCGCCACAAGATAAACGATTTTTTTGATATCGGCCGAAACGGAGTTTGCCATGCAATCTTTCCCGAAAAAGGCTTTGTAAGACCGGGCTACACCATAATCATGGGAGATTCTCACACCTGTACATACGGCGCTTTCGGCGCTTTCGGAGCAGGTGTGGGAACAACCGATCTTGAGGTAGGAATATTAAAAGGTGTGTGCGCGCTTGGTTATCCCGAAACAATAAAGATAAATATCTGCGGTAAAATACCCGATGGTGTTTTTGCAAAAGATATAATTCTTTCAATAATAGGCTTAATCGGAGTTAACGGAGCAACAAATAAAGTTATGGAATTTGCTGGCCCTGTTGTCGAGAATATGGGTATGGATGCAAGAATGACTCTTTGCAATATGGCAATCGAAGCCGGTGCAACATGCGGAATATGCGCACCGGACATGACTACAGTAGAATACTTATGGGATTTTATCAAAGACGAATATAAAACAAAAGAAGCGGCACAAAATGATTTTAGTAAGTACTGCTCTGATCCTGATGCCACATATGAAAAGATAATTGATCATGATATTTCTATCCTTGAACCAATGGTTACATTCGGGTACAAACCGGATAACGTTAAGCCGGCAAGTGAGATGGAAGGCACGAAAATAGATCAGGTTTACATAGGCTCATGCACAAACGGAAGAATTGAAGATTTGAGAGTTGCGGCAAAAATTTTAAAAGGAAATAAAATCAGCAACGCATTGCGGGGTATAGTATCTCCTGCGACCACCGAAATATACAGGCAGGCTTTAGACGAAGGAATCATTGCCACCTTTCTTGAAGCCGGATTTTGCGTTACTAATCCGACCTGCGGAGCCTGTCTTGGCATGAGCAATGGAATTATTGCTGAAGGAGAAACCTGCGCTTCCACCACAAACAGAAATTTTAGCGGGCGTATGGGAAAAGGCGGTATGGTCCATCTTATGAGCCCGGCCACTGCTGCTGCCACCGCTATTGCAGGACATATAACAAATTCAAAATTATATAAGGGCAAATAAAGAGCGTATAAAAGCCATGAAAAATTTTTCAGGAAAAGTACTTTTTCTCAACAGATCGGATATCAACACCGACGAAATTATTCCGGCAAGATATCTTACCGAAAACACCAAAGAAGCTTTAAAACCATACCTTCTCGAAGATATAAACCTGGAAGGTTTTGACAATAAGAAAGATATTGAGGGTAAAGCAGTAATAATAACAAGGGAAAATTTCGGGTGCGGATCATCCAGAGAACACGCTCCCTGGGCGTTTGAAGTAAACGATATAAATCTTGTCATAGCACCCAGTTTTGCCAGAATTTATAAAAGAAACATGTTTAATTGCGGAATGATGGCGGTTGAGCTTCCGGCAGAAACCATAGACCAGATCTTTTCGGTTTTTTCAAATCACGATACTGATCTTGAAACAGTTTTTAACGACGGCTTATTTATATTAACAGCTGCTAACATCATGGAATCATTTGAATTCAGGATTTCAGGATTTGATAGAGCACTGGTTGAAGCAGGCGGATGGGTGGATTACGCCGATTCCAAATACTAACGCCTCCGCAAGCCGAAAAATTATGAACCGTATTCATTCAGATAACTGAAGCAATCCGCACAAACAGAAAATAAAGGCAGGGCCATTTCTGATCCTGCCTTTATTTTCTGTTATTAAATATCTTACAAAACTATTAGTGTATCTTTCGCCTCATCCCCGCTAAACCAATCAAACCCAGTCCGAGAAGCAGCATGGAAGCAGGTTCGGGAGTTTGAATATAAGGATAATTGGCGATGGCAACTTCGGATACATTATTATGTATAAGGACTGTGTGTTTTCCTGTTAGATCAGAAAATGTTGTTGAGTTGCCGTTTTCCCAACCTGGTATTGCAAACCATTCGTCATCAAATTTCAATCCAAAGCAGATGCCTCCTCCTTTTTTTAATGCTGGCCAGTACCCGATATATTCACCGGTTTCGTTATCCGGATTCCAAAGGTTTAGCTGTTTTGACGATTTTGGATCTTGTATATGGTCTATCAATGTAATCGTGAGATTGGTAAGAACATCACCAAAATCAAAAGTAAAAGTAGTATCAATATCAATGGTTGCTGATGAAATACCTCTTTTACTAAGCGCTTTATCCCCTGCGCTTCCGGTAATACGAGCGCTTTGGTGCCACAAAAAGTCCTTAGAATCATAAGATGGTGCCGTATTTGCGGTATATTCGCCGGTACCCGCTGTTTCTGATATGACTATAGGTGAATACTCATTCCAGGGCTGATTAAAGGCAATTGTTGCGTCGCACAAATAATCATATTCTGCCATAGCGAACGCTATACCACCCCAAAGCAGATATAATGCTGAACTTAAAACTAAAACCTTAATCATTTTCATCACGTCCCTCCTTCTTTCTATAATACGTTAAAAAATAGATAGGTTGGAAATTATGATCATGGCCTCTTCAGATAGAAGATTTTCAGCAAGTAATCCTTATGCTGAAACAACAAGCCTATAAAACTTAATAAAACGATTGGTTAAGTCTATTTCTACGCATAAAATACGCCGATTTTAGTTTGATAAGAATTTGCTTTTTGCGGTGGAAGTATAAGCAGTTTAGATATTTAGCAAATATAGTGCCAATATTTTAACTATACGATATTAAAAGAATAAAATATTATTAAATAAATTATCCGGAATAATATCGTAAACTATTCCGACACTATTTATTGAGCAATAAATACTTAATATAACAGTTATACAATAATTACAGTTTGTTATGATGATAATCTTATAAAATGATTGTGTAAAGATTCCCGACAATACATTCCAAAGTGAAACGCCAAGCAAGTTACCGCATAAAAACCTTTAAATAACATTCACCTAAAGCCATGGGAAGTAAAGGCTGTTTAAAGCTATCGCAGATCAAGCCTGTAAGATTTGATAATCATTTTAGGATGGTATGATTGTTTTACTTTTGCAAGACCGGGGATATTCATGTCACTTTCTTTGTTTATATATTTAAATCCGTCAAAAAGGCTTTTTGCGGATAAGTTATCAAAATACTGATAAAGTCCTTTTATGTTTGCAAAAGCCTTTTCAAAGTGAAGTACTCCCATATCGTTTGTCAGGTATGCAGCAATAGCAAAAGCACTTATTACCCCGTCAACCCGAAGATATATGCCTTTCAGATCAAGCAAATCAAATTGATTAAGAGTGTTTATTATCGCATTCTTTTCACAGGCCAAATCTTCATTAACATCTGCATCGCAGTCTCTCTCTATGCACCATTTTTCCAGAAAATCTATGCATTCGCCGGATAACTGTGATGAAATTTCCCCTGTTTCAATGCGATTGCTTTCAACATATTCTCTTTCAAACTGATGGATAAGATTTCTTTTCTGCGAATACCGGTTTCCCTTAAGCTCCGCAATGTCGGATTTAAGATATACATAGTCTGAATATTCTTTTTGCAAACTAATCTTAAAATAAGACTCAACTTCTTTTTTACCATAAGTATCAATGTATTTGCCCGGTACAAACCAGTAATTATCAAAACCGCTCTCTTCAGCAACCCTGCACAGTTCTTTTGGAGGATATTCTGTTGGAGGAGATATAGGAAGTATCAGATGCCGGTATTCTTTCTGTTCTGTAAATTCTGCTGCTATTATCAGAGTATCGTTTTCTATTATTCCATAAGGCTTATAATATTCGTTACTCCATGCTATAATTGAAGGGAGAGTATATACGCAAAGCATATATCGCTGATTAATAAAATACTTTTTTAATGGCAAATAATCTGAATAAGTAATTTCTTTCATCTTCATATCAATATCTTTAACATAGGCGTTGAATCAGGCATTATATTAAATCCGTTGTTAGTATAAAAATCACGTGAATTTCTTTCTGCGATCAGTGCTATCCATTTAATTCCATCATTTTCAAGACGGGCGACTATCCTCTTTAGAATTTGGGTTCCTATTCCCATTTTTCTGTACGAACTTATAACCGTAAGATCTTGTACGTATGCATCGCTTATCCTATCACTTATAGCTCTTCCCATTCCGATAATTTTATTTTCTTCGCATACAATAATAAAGCAATGGCTGCCGGCTATAATCTGCCTCACATGTGATGGATCATCCGGGATATCTTCAGCCCACCATCCTGTCAAACGGTATATAGATGTTATCTGCCTTATATGATCGGAAGATGGATCAGTCAGGAAAGTATAATTATACATTATGTTTTTAGCTTTTTCCTGTGTCTTTCAAGAATCTTTGCAATATACGGGTTAACCTTTTCTTGTACCAACTCTTTATTAAGACCTCTTGCATTGCAATATACCACAATAAATTCATTAGTAAACTTATTAGGAAGACCGGTTTCAGTAATATCAACAATAAATCTGCCCAGGTCTTTTAACATGCGACTGCCTAACTTTGATTTAGTACGAACGGCTCCGTCCAAATCGATAAGCCAAAAATTTCCGCTTTTTTCATTTACCAGAATGTTTACCCATTTTGTATCGCCATGGCAAAAGCCGTTATTATGAATCTTTGACAACAGCTTTGCAAAACGCGGTATAATTTTTTTATTTTCCAGCCAGCATGAAAAATCTTTCATATCAAGAGAAATATCCTTCAGGTTATTGGTATCTGCAAGATATTGGCTGTAAAAATAACCTGTTACGTACCATGAAGTTTTTCTTTCAATTACATAAGCAAGCGGTAACGCAACCGGAATATCAAGTGCTTTAAAGCAGTGGGTCATATTCCACAAATTATGAGTCCGTTCTTTTTTCAACCAGGTTTTGATATGAAATAAAAAACTGTTTGAAACAAACCGCTTTGCAACAACATTTCCATCCGGGCCCGACAGCAAATTTACAGTTATATTTTTATCCTTTTTTAACGTGATACTTCTTGTTTTAAACCACTCACCAGGATCGACACCATGCAAAAGTTGTTTTTCGACAGCACTATTCTTCAGAAATTCGCCATAAAATAATTTATTATTTAATGGTTTACAGTTAGTTGTCATATAAAATCTGATGTTGCTTTTTAATAAGCGTGGTCTTCTTCTGGCATATACTGTTTGCAGCAACTTATTCTCGTTTCGAACGGAAAAATGCGGATTACCGGACTTATAGGCAATAAACAGGCGCATAAAATCGGTTCTGCTCAAAACGTTATCGGAAGCAACTGAAAACTGAACAAGGTTTTTTGTAATTTGTGAAACCGGGATATACCGCCATTTGCGGTTTCTCTCATTATCTATGAAGCTGAACCGGAAAGTATCACTATCTTTTATAACTAAAAGATTATTTTGTCTTAAATCGCCATGAACGATTCCATTGTGATGAAGTTTTCCAATAAGCAATCCTGCTGATTTGAGTAACAAACGTTTTTCCTTGATCTTTTCCGGAGTGAGAGGAGGAACAAAACAGCTTAAAAGATATTGATAAAAACCAATACCATCAAAAGCTTCCGAAATCATGAAAACACTTTTATTCCCATATCCCCAACATAGGATTTCAGGAGTAGGCAAGCCGGCCGATAACAAAATATCTGCCTGTCTGCATGCACGTTTGCTACGGCTGCCATATAAAAAAGCTTTGATTTTTTCAAAAACATTTCTTGGCAAAAACCCCTTATAATAAACTTTTGCTGTACCTGTTTTAGCAGCGACTACCGAATTCTGAGAGCTTGATATCCATTGCCATCCGGCGGGCATTTCGCTATTAACCAGCAACATTGCCTGATCCTGGTAATTTTTTGCATATTCCCCGTGAATGGAAAAGTTCTTGGTTTTCATAACATCAGCTCTACTTCCAAAGTCTCTTTTCTATATTAACGGGGGCTGAAATAAGCTTTTGTTCAAGCATAATTCTTTCTGTCTGTTTCCATGCATTTACATCTATTGTGCCAAAAACCGTCTTTTCAGACGGCTTCATTAACTGTCTTGTTATTTCAAGCTGCCTGCGGATAGTATCTAATTGTGTATCCTTGTCAAATCTATGAATAGTCTCTACTGTTTTATCCAAGTTTGCAGGATTTAGAGCTTCATTCCATGCTTCCGTCAATGCCGTAACGAATTTTTTAACCGTTTCAGGATGCTGTTTTATCATATTTTCTGTTGTAATTACTGAATTTGCAACAAAATGAATCCCGTAATTATTTGGATCAAAAAAGGAAACCGGCTCTTTCGCTTTTTCAAGCTTATCTCCAATAATAACACCCTCGGCATTTCTGTAAACAGGCCAGAACGCAACTCTTCGCTCATAAAAAGGCGTGTAATCATACCTTACGCTGAAAAAACTCACTTCTTCTTCTCTAATTCCATTTTTTAATATAAGAGCTTTCATGATTGCTTCGTCATTTCCGCCAAAAGTAATCCCTATTGTTTTACCCTTTATATCTTCGATTTTATTAATTTTATTTTCATCTGAACGGTATATCCACTGAAGCGGATTTATCTGAAAAAGCTGTGCAAGCACTACGATAGGCGCTCCTTTTGAGACAGCTCTTATAACCTGATCCGCAGAAGCCACGCCAAACTGGGCATGCCCCATCTCAAGCTCTTTTATTGCATCAAGTTCCGGCCCGCCCTCTTTTACTTCTACTTCAAGTCCCTCTTTGGCAAAGAATCCGTGAACATCGGCATAAATATCTCCGGCAACACTTGTGTTAAAAAGCCATTTAAGCCGATAAGAAACCTTTGTCATTTCCGTATCTTTTTTACCACATCCTGAAGGCACGATAATGGCAATAAGCGTCACCAATAAAACAATAATTCGTAAATTGTTCTTCATATTTTTCAAGCCTTTGCCCTCCAGTTTCTTACCAGCATGTTGCCAAGCCATTCCAGAAAAGCCAGATAAAGCGAAGTGAAGATTCCTATTAAGAAAAGAGCAATCAGAATTTTGGAAAGGTCGCTCTGGTAGAGTGCAATACGAATGCTATAACCGATTCCCTTACTTGCTCCGATAAACTCGGCTACTATGGTTCCAACCATTGCAAGTGTCGCGCTTCCGGAAACCACTGTTACAAGCTTGTTCATATTTTCGAAAGCCCTTATTTTTACTTCAAGCTGCCATCTCATTTTACCCGAATACACATAAAAGTGTTCTATATCAGTAACCGGTTCGGATAGTATTCCTATAAAAGATAAAAGCAGGGGAAAATAGCATATCATCGCAGCGATTAAAAGCCTTGAAGAAAGTCCGTCACCAAGCAGGATAAAAATTATTGGAGCAACTGCAACAATCGGATATGCCTGAATATTAAAAGCAGCGGTTTTAATAAATGAACCCATCCAGTTTGACAAACGGCTGATTATTCCAACAATAGTTGCCATAACAATGGAAAGAACGTGCCCGATTATTGCAACAGATAATGTATTTAAAACATCGGGTATATATCTTAAAAAAACTTTAAGACCGGTATCATAAATCTCGACAGGGCTGGGGATAACGTAATCGGAAAGATTCAAAACTGCCTTTATAAAAAACAAAAAGGCAAGTCCTAAAAGATAGACAATGATAAACTGGGATAGCCGTTTATGAAACATTTACAATCTCCAGCATTGTCTGTTCGAGATCTTTTCTGGCAACTGATTTTCCGGTTTTATTATCCTGCCCGAAAACAGTAATCGCCTGGGGACTTTTTTTAAAATTTCTTAGCACTATAATATTTTTGCAGAACATGGAAACTTCTGCAACACTGTGTGAAATATATATAAAAGACTTTTGGGGATACATATCCTTGATTTTTAATATTATCTGTTCGCGCGTTACTTCATCCACATTTGCAAGACTTTCGTCCATTATTAAACAATCAAAATCCTGCAATAGATATCTTGCAAGATTGATCCTGTTGCGCTGTCCTAAAGAAAGGTGGGAAAATCCGGAGTCTATGCAGGCATAAAGTCCGAATGACTCGACAATTTCGTCTATTCTGTCTTTATTTTTCTCCGGCGTAATTTTTAATATATGCTCACCAACACTCGACCATCCCGGAAGTCTTTCAAGGTTATATGAGTAAAAAATTATATCAGTATTATTACGTTCAATTACACCGGTGTATTGATTTAATTGGCCTGCAACCATACGTGCAAGTGTTGATTTCCCAACTCCGGACAGGCCGAATAATGCATGAAATCCGGGCTCCCCGATTTTGCAATTTAAATTATTGAAAACCGGGTACTGAGTACCGGGATATTTATAATTTATATTTTTGCATTCGATCATATCATAAAGCTTTAATTACTTCGGCAAGATAATGTTCGACAGGTGCAAATTCATCTCTTAAGACCGGAATATCACAATCTATTTTGTGTTGCCAACAATGGGAAAGATAAATATTTTGCTCCGGATCGCTGCTTGTTAATTTGTCAGCCCTGCCTGATTTAATCGCAACAATTATTAAATTTTGCAATTCTTCCGGCTGCATCGGATATTGAACAGGAAAAATATAAACATTTGGAAAAACCGATTTAATTGTTGCATAGGCTGCACGGAAAAATTTACCTTTTTCACCCTGTATGGCTGAATAAATATTGGTAATCAACACGCCCTTGTCATTAAGCAAAGCCGACGACTCCTGCATTGCTTCTTCTGTTGTCATGTAAAAGGGCGGAGAAGCGGATGATTTAAAAACATCTATGAAAATTACATCATATTTTTTTGTTGCCCGCTTTAGGAAAGTTCTTCCATCCTCATGAATGCTTCTTATCCTTGGGTCATCTTTTAAATAAAAATACTTCTTTGCCAGTAAAGTAAAATCCGGGTCTATTTCAATTACATCAATGGAATTATCCGGATTTCGCCTTAGATAATCTCTTGCAACCGTATATGCCCCGCCTCCTATAAGAAGGGCGTTTTTGTTTTCCGGGCAAAAATGTTCTATAAGACGGTAGAATTTAGCGTAACTGAAAAAAAGCTCATCAGGTTCTCCAACTACAACAGCCGATTGCGCCCAACTTCGGTCAACACGCAAAAAGCGTATTGTTTTGCCTGTATTAGAATCCTTCATTTCCTCAATTAATACCCGATTGTATTTTGTGTCAATATCCGCAATTGCATTTCCTGAAACCGATGATTGAAAAAAATATACCGAAAGAAACCCGGCTGTCAAAACAATTGCAGCAGCTTTTGCTGCTCGCAGCTTATTTTCAAAACAAGCCAGAAAATAAACGATAAAAAGCACAAAGGAAAGAAAAAACAGGATATTGCGGCTTCCAAGAAACGAAATCAAGAAAAACCCGGTAGAAAATGTTCCGATTATACTTCCTGCAGTAGATATGGCATAGAGCCTTCCCACAGTTGCGCCCGAATGCGCAATATCTTCCATTCTGAGTCTTATGGCATAAGGGGAAACAGAGCCAAGCAGAATGCTTGCAGGCGCAAATAGAATCGTTGCTGCTATGACAGCTCCGAGCCGGACATCCGGTACTGATTTACTGACAATATCAAGAACCGGAGTCTTTATAATGGCTATTATTCCGACAAGTAACGCACAAAAAAAAATTAGAATTGAAAAAGTTTTGTACCCAAGTTTTTTGTCGGCAAGACGTCCGCCCCAGTAATAACCAACGCTTAAGCTTGCCAGTATTACTCCGATAAGACTTGTCCAGACATAAATGGAGGTTCCGAGATAGGGCGCAACAATCCTTGAACCGACAAGCTCAAGCGCCATCACAACAGCACCCGTGATAAATACAATTATTTCAAGCCGGTATTTATTCATTTATTATTCGGATAACGAATATCGAATATCGAACAGCGCACATCAATTTCCGCTATTCTCAATTCGCTAAATAATATAAGTTATTCTAAGCCCTCTCATAATGCGTTGTAAATTTATTTAACATGACATTCGCTGCACATCAAAGGACCCGCTTTTTCCTGTTCATGACATCCTTTGCAGCGCAGATGGTATTTATTTATAAGAGGTACAGGATCTTTATCAATCTTATGGCATTCAGAACACTTCATATCTTCCGATGTTTCATTCTCAACTTTTACTTTATCTTTATAAAAATGATGGCAGGTGCTGCAATCATCAATACTTGCATTTTCATTATGTTCATCGTGGTTAAAAACCGCAGCAGGCCTCATCCTTTTTGTAAAAGCAGGATCCTGAACATATTTAATATTATCCTGAGAATATGCAGTTACAAATAAAAAAATAATCGACAAAACAATTACCGAACATAGAACCCAAGTTTTCTTTCTCATAAATAATACCTCGTTATATATCTGCACAAAACAGTTGTTGCAAAAAGATCGATATAAATATTTTATTCCGGCTTTTCCATGGTTTCGTAAATAATATCGCCAAGAAACTTTATGTTCATATCAAGTTTATGATGATGGATTAAATCTTCAAGCCCTCCATGACAGTTATGGCATGGAGCAATAATAGTTTGAGCGCCCTTTGCCTTTACAGCAGCCAATTGCTCCGCCTTGATTTTGTCTCCGTCTATTCGCGACATCTTATAAGGCGGGCCACAGTTAATAACCCCGCCGCCTGCCCCACAGCAGTAGTTGTGCTCGCGATTCGGATGCATTTCAATTAGCGTTTCACAGGTTGCATTTGCAACATAACGCCCCATCTCATGAAGACCTCTTCCCCGCACTGTATTGCACGGATCATGAAATGTAACAGGTTTATCAAATTTTTTAGCTATTTTTATCTTACCATCTCTTATGAGTTCATAATAAAATTCGATAGCATGAATTACAGGTATAGGCGGCATTTTCCATGACAGTGCCCTGTTGCCGACATCATGGACCGAGCGGAAGGCATGGCCGCATTCACCCATTACGATTTTTTTTACTTTCAGTCTTGCGGCAGATTCGAAATGTATTTTTTTCAATCTTGCCATCATTTCAAAGTCGCCTGTAAACATGCACATATCGCTGTTATCCCATCCGGGAGTGGCAGGCATAGTCCAGTTCATACCGGCAACATGCATTATAACCGCCGCCTGATATATAAGCTGGGCGCGAAACTTGGGTTCAGGACCTATAACGGAATAGAAAATATCGGCCCCTTCTTTTTCAAGCGGTATACGCAAATCGGGAATTTCGGCGCGAGCTTCATCTTCCTGCCACATAAGACTGTCTATCCATTCATCCTCTTTAACCCACATCTGGTTTGCCGTAGCAGAATGGCTGTGTGCGGTATCCTGAATGTACTGAGGAGTGATTCCAAGCTTGTGGCATATTCTTCTGACCGTCAAAAGCAGGTACGCTATATCAATCCCAAAAGGGCAATACATGACACAACGGCGGCAGAGATTACACTCGGTTGAAGCGATTTCGGATGCGCGTTTGATAAACTCTACGTCTACCCTACCCTTTTTCTTTATAATTTCCCAAACAGTCTGCTTTACTTTGCCGGCCGGAGAAAATTTCGGGTCATTATCATGGGAAAGATAAAAATGGCAGGCCTCACTGCATAACCCGCAATGAGCACAGATATCAACATATGTCTTAAGCCTGGCACCTCCCTCGGCTTTTAATACATTATTTATAACCTTTTCGATTTTTTCAGGAGTTAGTTTCGCCGCCCCCCCGACAATGCCTGCATCGGTTATTTCAGCAGCAGCATTTTTTACAGATTCAGCCATTATATTGTCTCCTTAGAAGAGTCGTTGAGTGGTTTTACCAGTCTTTTGCATGACGTATTGCTCCAAACTCCGAACCAATATACCCTCTTGAAATCGGGAAAAAAATCATGTGGCTTAAGCGGGTGAAAGGTATTGCAGCCAACAGAATTTCTCCTGACAGGATATGTATTATTCCCATAATCCGGCAACCTGCAAACTGGTGATAAGTCCAGAAGCCTGTAATAAAAGGAGCCGCAACCATAGCAAGTATAATATAGTCGGAAGCAGAAGTTAAAAATTTTACTTCTGGCCGGACAATTCTTCTTATAAGAAAAAAAACACACGAGGCAATGACAATGAGTGTCATAATATCAGCCATCGTATCGGATATAAACCACCAGCTTACATTCCATGATTGTTTAATAAGAATTATATGAGCAAAAAGAAAAAGCGGAGCTATAACAACACAGATATGGAATGAAAACGCAACAATTGTAAATACAGGGTTTTTTCGCATATTCTCGCTTCCAAATGGGGTTAACCAGTGGAAGATAGAACGAAGTGCATGATACGGGCTCATATAATTATATAAAAAAGGATCTTTTTCTTTGGCAAGTAAAGCCATCGAAATGAATCTGTAAATACATCCTGCCGCAAATATAATTAAAGAAACCCATACCATTGGGCCGCTGACAAAATCATAAATGTCGTGCATAATTTACTTTCCTTTCAACCCGTAATATCGGCAACGGGCATAACGCGTCTAAAATATTTATTTTCATTCTGACCGGTCTCTATCGTTTTTATTAAAATCTTGTCCGAATCAGGACTAAATACCGGATCCCAGACCGCTGCGAAATCTTCTTTAATAGGTTTGCCGTTGATAACAATGGTGTAACGGCCATTTTTTTCGACCTTTGCAGCCACATTTTTCCCGTCAGGGCTGAAAACCGGTTGCCAGGCCATGTCGTATTCATCCCATTGATTTCCATCAACAGCAACTGTCCATTTTTCGTTTTCTTTTCCAAGGCATGCAACTCTGCTTCCGTCAGGACTGAAAACGGCATCCGTAACCATATCTCCAAAAGTTGCACCCCATATCTTACCGTCAACAGCAATTGTCCACCTGCCAAATTGAGGGGCAACAATTGCTGCAATTTTATTTCCGTCCTTACTGTACATATGGTGCCAAAGTTGTTCAAACTTGCGATCCCAGAAAATTTGTCCGTCTTTTGCCAAAAACCATTTTCCTGAAGATCTTACAGGAGCGGTAACAGAGCCGTCATTAGGGCAAAACTTCGGATCCCAAACAGAAGCAAAAGTTTTTTCCCAGACAACCCCATCTATCGCAACCGTATAATCATAAAGATTTGTTCTTACTCCTGCCGCAACCCGTTTGCCGTCTGAACTGAAAACAATATCCCAAACATTCACGAAATTATTATTCCAGACTACTCCGTCAATTACAGCCGAGTAACAACCCTCCTGAAATTTAACAATATCCGCCTCTTTAAACGCAACAGTCTGTACAGATGCAGCAGCCCTTTTTCCGTCATTGCTCACTGCAAGACCGGTCATATTTAAAAAAACCTTTTCCCATGGCACATCGTTTACTACAGCAAAATATTTTCCTTCTTTCTGTGCCATATAAACTATATTTTTACCATCATTGCTAAAACGCGTATCCCATGCAAAGTCATATTTATCTTCCGCGGTTTCCCCGTCAACGGCAAGAGCCCACTCTCCGGTATCGGATATAAAAGCCGTCAGTCTGCCATCAGGGGAAAACCTCGGATACCAAACCCTGTCAAATGCATTTTCCCAGGCAACGCCGTTTTCGCACATGGTAAAAACTTCATCATCGGGCAGCTTAATTACTGCAGCTATCTTTTCTCCGTCAGAACTTACATACGGCTCTTCTACCCAATGATATATTTTTTTCCAGTCTGAAATATCAGAAATTAATTTCTTGCCACTGTCCCAGTCCCAGCCGGATATGTCGGTCATTATGATTTCTCCTTCTGCTACACCATTATAAACCTTCTGCCACGCCATTATAAATATGATGGCTGATCTTTTGTTTTATTCCAGCAATTGATACAAATCTTTTTTCTAGCTCAAAAATATCCTTATGTAAAGCCCTTTCTATAAAATGTAATTTTTTTAATATACACTAATACCAATAGAATCATATAGATGTTGCTAATATAATCTCAATTATGATATTGATAACGCTACAATTTTTGATTTTAAAGTAAAGCCGTTTAATCTATTGTTGGATGTTGGTTTCGGGAATCACATCAAAACATAAATCGGAATAAAAGCTTTGAAGTTGTACAGTTAACTGCCTAAGAAAATAATCGGATACGGAGTGTGATCAGGCATGGAATTATTTGCTATCGCCGGTGCTATTCCAATGGCGTTCGTCGCAGGAGGCATTTATGCCTACCCAATTCATTTTATGCTACTTTATCAGATTGTTAGCTGAATAGCGCTGTTGGTATCTACTGTGATACTCGTTGGCCTTTTGCTTGAGTGGTTGGCTCTGGTAACGGTTGGAACCATATAAATCAGTGCAATCATAGGCCCAAGAGCCAGTTTCAAAACGTCCCATTTTGGCCGATCTCTGCGTTGGGCGAAAATTTGAATCCTCGAAATACTTCATGTATTCCTGCGGTTAAAATTTTCACCCGCCTTGACCTTGACCAAACTGAAACGTTTTGAAAGTGGCTCCCAATTTTATAGCCGGTTCATTTAGTAATTTTTTTCTTAGCGATTCCGGCCTTGGCGAACTTATTGGTCATCAATAAATTCGCATCAGATCACGGAGTGAGCAGGTGGTTTGTCATAGCCTTGCTTTGCTCAGTTCAGGCCTTGCCTGTCATTCTCACGCAATATGGAGTAGCGGAAACTTTGTATGGGATCGACGGTTCTGGTGGACCCTACGGTCAGGCACCGACAATTCCAATGCCAGACTGCTGGTAGCCTATTAACGTATAATAACTGGTGCCGAATCATTAAACCAGACAGTACGCTTCAATTGTTAGGCAAATTAGAAATAACGAGACTTAAATTCTCTAAAACCATCAAACAATAGGAGATAAGAATGATACTTACAAACATCGAATCTGTTCCTGGTAAGAAAATCGTTGAACATTATGGCCTGGTTTCCGGAAGCACCGTTAGGGCAAAACATGTAGGAAGAGATATCATGGCTTCCCTGAAAAATATTGTAGGAGGTGAACTGAAGGGATACACGGAACTCTTGGAGGATGCCCGAGAGCAGGCCAGGGAAAGAATGACCAAACAGGCCGAGGAACTGGGCGCAAATGCCGTTATCAATATCCGGTTTAATACATCCTCTATCGCCCAGGGAGCCAGTGAACTCTATATCTACGGAACCGCAGTCAGGGTTGAATAGGGGGTAAAATGGAAGGTTTAATTTCCCTGTTGATTAATCTGGTGCTACCGATTCTGTTGATCGTAGCAGCCCTGATTACGGGAACAATTATAGAAAAACGGCATTATCAATCTATTGATAAGCGGGAAGCTCTTCTGGGAAATATTGTGCTGTTAAACGGAAAAGAATATCCCAAAGATACTCCCGTTGCCAATGTTCAATTTGTCAGTGGCTCGGTGGTAATTTCCTATGATTACTTCAAAAGGTTTCTTGCAGGACTTAGACAAATCTTCGGCGGAGAAATAAAGTCTTACGTAAGTTTACTTGACAGGGGCAGAAGAGAAGCCATTCTTCGCATGAAGGGAAAATGCCCGGATGCGGACATCATCATCAACCTGCGCCTTGATACCAGCAGTATTTCAAAGGGAAGAAGAAAAAGGGGGCTGGGGACCGTTGAGGTATTTGCTTACGGAACCGCGCTCAAGTTTGCAGGATCACCTGAATGAAAATCATAAACAAACCATTAACAAAAACAGCGGATATCAGTTCAGCGCGGGGTACGGCAATGAAAGAACTCCGTCAACTTGTACTATTTACTATTGTTTTGTTGACGGTACTCTATTTCTCTGTCGGCCTGCTTGTGGATTTTATAGTTTCCGGGATATCCTTTGAATCGGAAGCCAGCCTGTTTAAAAATTTCAAAATTTCGAAAGCATTGCCAAAAGATCCAGGAGAAAACAAAAAACTTGAAAAGGCGAAAGTGATTTTGAGAATTCTTACATCGGGTGATTCGGTTCCACCACTGCCCTATAATCTTATTTTGATCAAAAAAAAAGAGCCTAACGCCTTTGCATTTCCGGGAGGAAAAATCGGACTGACAACCGGGCTGCTGGATTTATTGAATGATGAAACTGAAATTGCATTTGTCCTGGGTCATGAACTGGGGCACTTTAGCAACCGGGATCATCTCAAGGGATTGGGTCGTGGCGTTGGCTTTGGGTTGGCTGTGGCTGTTGTTTTTAAGCCGGAATATGGTGCGAAATCATTCGGGAATATGGTAAACTTTGTTCTTCAAAGAACTTATTCTCAAGACAGCGAAAAAAAAGCAGATCACTTTGGGCTTGAACTGGTTTACTCCAAGTATGGAAGTATCCGCGGAACAGACCATCTGTTCAAAATTCTACAGCAAAACGATAAATTACCCGGTTGGGCATATATGTTTTCCACACACCCTTCCCCGCAGAAGCGAATTTTAGAGCTTCAAAAATTCGGGAAGAAGATAGAGAAAGAAAGAACGCACAAAACAACAGCCTCTCCCATTAAAAGTACTTCTTCTGTCAGCTCAATAGCCTTGCATCCGTTGAACGGGTGCAAGGCAAAATTCGTTGTGACAATAAGAATACATAGATGTTACCAATATAATCTTGATTATGATATTGATAACCCTGTTATTTTCAGATGTTAAAAGAAAGCTGTTCAATATATTATTCAAACGTTTCCCAAACGGGGGCTATAATTTTATTGACATAATGTATATATTCATGGTATACACAACGCATGGTTAAACCGACAAAAATATTATCTCATTGCATAGGTTTTGAATGGGACCAAGGAAATATTACCAAGAATTGGGAAAGGCATAACGTTTCAACAGGGGAGTGCGAACAGATCTTTTTTAATAGACCAATCATCGTAAAACGCGACAAAGATCATTCTATGCTTGAAAATCGCTATTACGCCCTCGGTCGTACCAATATGAACCGTTTGCTTTTCGCCGTATTCACAGTTCGAGATGATAAAATCAGAATTATTTCCGCACGGGATATGACCAAAGCGGAAATAGAAAGGTATCTAAAATGAAAAAGAAAATACCTAAATTTAATAGTGAAGCTGAAGAACGCCTTTTTTGGCAAAACAATGATTCTTCAGAATATATTGACTGGTCTGATGCGGAGGAAGCCATTTTTTCCCGGCTTAAACCTTCAACTAAAACGATATCGATCCGCCTCCCTGAATCAATGATTGAAGAATTGAAATTACTAGCTAATAAACGGGATGTCCCCTACCAGTCTCTGTTAAAGATCTTTCTTTCTGAGCGAATTGATTCTGAATTGCATCATTAATAATTTACAAATGCACAAACCTTGGCTTTCAGTGGAGCCGCTGGGGAGCGCGGCCACTGAACCCGCCGTCAGTCACAAGGAAAACCTTGAATGAAGAATCCGGACAGAGCAACAGTATCCCGACTTATTGATCTTCCAAATATAGGAAAAGCGATAGCGAATGATCTCCAGTTGATTGGCATTGATCATCCAGGGAAATTAATCGGTAAAGACCCATATAACCTATACAAAAAATTATGCACAGTATCGGGCAATTTGCATGATCCCTGTGTTATTGATGTGTTTATATCGGCTGTTCACTTCATGGAAGGTGGGAATCCCCTTCCATGGTGGTCTTTTACCAATGAACGAAAAAAACATATGGGAAAACATAATGTTTGAACAGACTTTTAAAAATATTGACGATACCCTCTGGAAAGACGCCGGGTGCAGTAGTGAGTTAGATTATGTGGAGCAGACCTCCTGGGTGTTGTTTCTGAAATATCTGGATGATTTAGAAAAAGACAAAGCTACAGCAGCCGAACTGACAGGAAAGACATACACCAATATTATTGCTCCCGAATTTCAATGGACAAAATGGGCAGCTCCAAAACTGGAAAATGGCAAAATTGACCACAACGCTTTAACCGGCGATGACCTTGTGGAGTTTGTAAACGGTAAACTTTTCCCCTATCTGAAAAAAATTAAAACTGATGCGGAACATGCAGATACCATTGAATACAAAATTGGTGAGATATTCAGTGAACTGAAAAACAGAATTCAAAGCGGTTATAATCTCCGTGAGGTGGTAAACCTTGTTGACGAACTTCGTTTCAGGACTCACAAGGAAAAGCATGAGATGAGCCATCTGTATGAAGCGAAAATTAAAAATATGGGCAACGCTGGGCGTAATGGCGGCGAATATTACACACCCCGTCCGCTGATTAAAACCATTGTAAAAGTGGTTGCACCCGAAATTGGTAATAAGATTTACGATGGTGCGGTAGGTTCTGCGGGTTTTTTGTGTGAAGCATTTGAATATTTAAAAACCCGTAGGGGCGACCTTCATGGCCACCAAAATCTTTCTACAAAAGATTTTGAGACATTGCAGAAAAAAACCTTTTACGGCAAAGAGAAAAAATCGTTGGCATACATTATTGGCATTATGAATATGATATTGCACGGGGTTGAAGCTCCTAATATTGTACATACCAATACCCTTGCCGAAAACCTTGCCGACATACAGGAAAAAGACCGCTTTGATGTGATTCTGGCAAATCCCCCTTTTGGTGGAAAAGAGAGAGCTGAGGTTCAACAAAACTTTCCTATAAAAACAGGTGAAACTGCTTCTCTGTTTTTGCAGCACTTTATTAAAATGTTAAAAGCAGGTGGAAAAGCCGGTGTAGTAATTAAAAACACCTTTTTAAGCAATACTGATAATGCCTCTATTGCGCTGCGCAAAGAATTGTTAAGCAGTTGCAACCTGCATACTGTGTTGGATTTACCGGGTGGAACATTCACAGGTGCAGGCGTTAAAACAGTTGTACTCTTTTTTGAGAAAGGAAGCTCCACTAAAAAAACCTGGTTCTACCAGCTCAACCTCGATAGAAACCTTGGTAAAACAAATGCTCTAAATGAAAAAGATTTAGCTGAATTTGTGGAACTGCAAAAAAGATGGGCAGACACACAGGTCGGCCCCGACAGTGAAAATTCCTGGACAGTAAACATAAAAGAAATTGACCAATCGACCTTTGACCTTTCTGCTAAAAACCCAAATACTCCTGAAGACGCACCTTTACGGAAGCCAAAAGAGATTTTGGAAGAGATGAAAGCTCTTGATAAAGAGAGCGATTGTATTTTGAATTCAATTTTGGAGCTATTATGAGCAAAGAAAATAAAATTCAATTATTTGAAAAACAAAAGGTAAGAACTCTGTGGGATGAAGAACAGGAGAAATGGTATTTTTCTGTTCAGGACGTTGTGCAAATTCTATCGGAAAGCGCTGATGTAAAACAGTATATTAAAAAAATGCGCTCTCGCGATACTCAATTAAATAACAACTGGGGTACAATTTGTACCCCCCTTCCTATGTTAGCGGCTGATGGTAAAATAAGAAAAATTCAAGCAGCCAATACAGATGGGATTTTTAGAATAATTCAATCCATCCCATCGCCCAAAGCTGAACCTTTTAAATTGTGGTTGGCAAAAGTTGGCAGTGAACGAATTGAAGAAACCGAAGATCCCGAACTGGCTTTTGACCGTGCCATGGAAACATATCTGAAAAAGGGATACTCCAGAGAATGGATTAACCAACGGCTAAAAAGTATTGAAGTGAGAAAAGAACTCACTGATGAGTGGCAGGAACGGGGGATGAAAAAAAATGAAGATTATGCCATTTTAACCAATGAAATAACCAAAGCGTGGTCTGAAAAGACTGTAAAGGATTATAAAAAGCTGAAAGGGCTGAAAAAAGAAAATTTGCGCGACAACATGACCAATTTAGAGCTGGTTTTAAACATGCTTGCCGAAGCCTCCACCACAGAAATCTCCAAAGAAAAGAAACCCAAAGGTTTGGAAGAAAATAAAGACATTGCCAGAAAAGGTGGCACAGCCGCTAAAAAAGCGCGATTGGAAATTGAGAAGCAGACTGGAAAACCAATTGTGACAGGGAAGAATGAAAAATGGAGAATTGAAAATTGAAAATTGAAAATTCTCCATTACCTGATGGCTGGGAAATAAAAAAATTGGGGGAAGTGTGTGAAATAAAACCACCAAAGAAAGAGGCAAAGGCTAAATTAAGAGGTACTGACTTAGTTACTTTTTTGCCAATGGAAGACTTAGGCGTTTTAAATAAAGAAATCGTTGGCGTTAAAGAAAGACAGTTAAAAGATGTAGCAGGCAGTTATACTTACTTTGCTGATAACGATGTTTTGTTAGCAAAGATTACACCTTGTTTTGAAAATGGGAAAATCGGTATTGCGAGAAACCTGATTAATGGAATTGGATTTGGTTCAAGTGAATATATAGTTTTTCGTTCTAAGGGCGAAATAATTCAGGATTATTTATATTATTTTTTATCAAGAGAAGCTTTCAGAGATGAGGGCAAAAAAGTTATGACTGGTGCTGTTGGTCATAAAAGAGTTTCAAAAGAATTTATTGAAAATTATCTATTACCATTCCCAAAATCACTCCCCGAGCAAAAACGCATAGTAGCCATTTTAGATAAAGCCTTTGCCGCCATAGCCAAAGCAAAAGCCAATGCCGAACAAAACCTTAAAAACGCCAAAGAACTTTTTGAGAGTTATTTGCAAGGGGTGTTTGAGAATCCAAATAATAAGTGGGATAAAAAAAGATTCGATGAAGTATGTGGTTTCGTTAGGGGTCCTTTTGGAGGTAGCTTGAAAAAAAATATATTCAAGCCAAACGGTTATGCTGTGTATGAACAGCAGCACGCTATTTATGACCAATTTGAGAAAATTAGATATTTCATTGATGAAAAGAAATTCAATGAAATGAAACGGTTTGAACTTAACTCAGGTGATTTAATAATGAGTTGTTCAGGAACAATGGGCAAAATAGCAATAGTTCCACCAAACATTAAAAAAGGGATTATTAATCAAGCGTTATTAAAACTAAGTCCATCAAAAAATATATCAAATATATTTTTGAAATTATGGATGCAGAGCGAAAGCTTTCAGAATAGTTTAAAAGAATATTCAGGTGGTGCCGCTATTCAAAATGTAGCTTCAGTGGCAATATTAAAAAATATTAAAATTCCATTGCCCGTCATTTCTGAGCAGAACAAAATTGTTAAAGAAGTGCAAACCCTTTCAGCCGAAACAAAAAAACTGGAAGCCATCTATCAGCAAAAAATAGATGACCTGGAAGAGTTGAAAAAATCCATATTGCAAAAAGCATTCAATGGTGAATTGTAGATAAATGGCACAATACAATCCTGATATTCATTTAAACAAATATAAAAAAATGCCCAATCATTTTCATGGAATTTTGGAAAATACGCCGATAATGGACATTGTGGAAACGAATGTTTGCGGTGACGATGAAAAGGGTGCCCACGTAGGGGCGGATTCCATATCCGCCCAAATATCCGCCGACATATCCGCCCAAATATCCGCCCAAATATCCGCCCAAATATTCACCGAAATATCAATTCAAAACGGGGTAGGCGTGGATCATACACGACGGGAATGGATTGGTGAAATATAATAATGGTATACAACCCCAAAATCCATAATCGCAAATCGATTCGTTTGAAAGGTTACGATTATTCGCAGGCAGGATTATATTTTGTAACCATATGTTGTCAAAACAGGGAACATTTATTTGGTAAAATTATTGATGGGAAATTGGCATTAAATGATGCGGGTGAAATGATTGAAAAAATATGGCACGAAATTGCAGATGATTTTCCGAATATTCATTTAAACGAATATATAACGATGCCCAACCATATCCACGGAATAATTGAAATCCCCGTAGGGGCGGATTCCATATCCGCCCATTTATCCACCCCGATATCCGCCCAAATATCCACCCAAATATCAGACGATATATCCATTCGGAAAAGGAAAAGGGCAGAAATGGATTCTGCCCCTACGGTTGGTACGGGATTATCGCGGGTTGTTCAATCATTTAAACGGCATACCACAATTGAATATATTAATATGGTAAAACAAAATATTTTACCGTCCTTTGATAAACGCATTTGGCAACGAAATTATTGGGAACACATCATTCGTAATGAAAACGAATTTGTTAAAATATCAGAATACATCAGAAATAACCCCATAAACTGGAACAGGGACAAATTGAATGGCGGTGAGGGGAATTTTGTTATGGAACCAACAACACCATATAATGAAGAAAATTGGATAGTGTAAACTATGAATGAAGCCGAAACAAGAGCAGAATTAATAGACCCTAAACTTAAAGCCGCTGGTTGGGGAGTGGCAGAGGGTTCTAAAATCCTCCGTGAACGCAATGTCTGTAAAATTACAGAGGGCAGAATTCAAGTGGGCGGTGGCAGGAAAAAACCACTTATTGCCGATTATATTCTGGTTCACAAAGGCATTAAGCTGGCTGTTGTTGAAGCTAAAAGCGATGAACTGGAAGTGGGCGAAGGTGTGGCACAGGCAAAACAATATGCTGCAAAACTTAATTTAGAAACCACATACTCCACCAACGGAAAAGATATTTATCAAATCTGTATGAAAACAGGTGCAGAGGGTTTGGTTAATGATTTTCTTTCGCCCCAAGAACTTTGGGATAAAACCTATTCTGACCAAAACGACTGGCGGGATAAATTTGCAAATATTGCATTTGAAGATAAAAGCGGAACCTGGCGATTACGCTACTATCAGGAAATCGCGGTAAAAAATACACTCGAAGCAGTGGCGCAAAATAAAGACAGAATTTTATTAACCCTTGCCACAGGAACAGGAAAAACGGCCATTGCTTTTCAAATAGCCTGGAAACTGTTTCAAACCCGTTGGAACTTAAATCGTGATGGCAAAAGAAGACCAAGAATACTGTTTTTAGCCGATCGTAATTTTTTAGCTGACCAGGCATTTAACGCATTTTCAGCATTTCCGGAAGATGCAATGGTTCGCATAAGGCCCAATGACATTAAGAAAAAAGGTAAAGTGCCAACCAACGGCAGTATCTTTTTTACCATTTTTCAATCCTTTATGACCAATAATACAGCAAATAAAAAGGATGAAGAACAAGTCAAAATGCTGATGGCTGCTGAGACCCTTGCAGTGTATAAATCGGCAAACTACAATTTTGGTCAGTACCCAAAAGACTATTTTGATTTTATTGTAATTGACGAATGCCACCGTGGCGGAGCCAATGACGAAGGAAACTGGAGAGGAATTCTAGAGTACTTTTCACCAGCCGTACAATTGGGGCTTACGGCCACGCCCAAACGAAAAGATAACGTTGATACTTATAAATATTTTGGGGAACCTGTTTATATCTATTCGCTCAAAGAGGGTATTAACGATGGTTTCCTTACGCCATTCAAGGTAAAACGCATCAAAACAACACTTGACGATTATATATACACCAGTGATGACGATATTATCGAAGGAGAAATTGAAGAAGGAAAAATATACGAAAAACCCGACTTTAATAAAATTATTGAAATTAAAGAACGGGAGGCAAAGCGGGTTCAGATTTATATGGATGAAGCCAATCAGAATGAAAAAACCATTATTTTCTGTGCCACACAAACTCACGCCGCCGCAGTTCGTGAGTTGGTAAATCAGTACAAAAAAAGTAAAGACCCGAATTATTGTGTTCGTGTAACTGCAAACGATGGTGAAAGAGGCGAACAGTTTTTGCGGGAATTTCAAGATAATGAAAAAACAATTCCAACGGTATTAACCACTTCCCAAAAATTATCAACAGGTGTTGATGCACAAAATATTCGCAACATTGTTTTAATGCGACCCATCAATCAAATGATTGAGTTTAAGCAAATAGTTGGCAGGGGAACACGTTTGTTTGACGGGAAAGAATTTTTCACCATTTTTGATTTTGTAGATGCTTTCCATCACTTTGCTGACCCTGAATGGGATGGAGAACCAGAGGAAGAAGATGCTTGTCCTGATTGCGGAGAAACGCCTTGTGTTTGCGAAAAGATACCGCCTAAACAGTGCAAAATATGTGGTCAACACCCTTGTATCTGCGAAAAAGAACCACCAAAGCCCTGTGGAAAATGCGGACAAAAACCCTGTATCTGCATAAAGAAAGTTAAAATAAAGCTAAGAGATGGAAAAGAGCGTGAAATACAACACATGATCGCTACTTCTTTTTGGAGTGCTGACGGTAAACCAATATCGGCAGAAGAATTTTTAAATAATCTGTTTGGCGAACTTCCTAACTTTTTTAGAAACGAAGAAGAATTAAGGATTTTATGGAGTAATCCAATAACACGGAAGACCTTGCTTGAGAAATTGGACGAAGCAGGTTTTGGAAAAGAAGAATTAAACACACTGCAAAAACTAATTGATGCAGAGAAAAGCGATTTATACGATGTTTTGGAATATGTGTTTAACAGCGATATAAAACCGATAACAAGAGAAGAACGAGTAACAAGAGCCGAAGCAACAATTTTTGCTTTACTCAACGACAAACAAAAAGAATTCATAGAATTCGTTTTGAGTAAATATATAGAAACAGGAGTTGAAGAACTCGACCAGGAAAAACTGCCAATCTTACTGACAAATAAATACCAATCGCTGGAAGATGCCAAAGAAATATTGGGAGATGTGGCAAATATTAGTTCGCTATTTATAGAATTTCAGAAATATCTATATCTACAGAAAGCGGCATAATTTAAAATTGATGAATTCGTAAAAAATCCCCAAACCGTCATACCGGCGAAAGCCGGTATCCAGAACCTATTGAAATTACTGTATGCCGGAAATCCACCCGAACACTCGAACTACAATAAACATGGGATAATTTTCAGTCTGATGGAAAGAATCACCGAACCGGTCGATGTTTGCTTTATGTAAGCTCTTATTATAAATGGAATCATGTGCGGTTAAAAAAGGAATAAGGAATATAAAAAAGCCAAGGATGAGGGAACATGGGGGCGGAGACAAAAACATCCTGTTATGCTTGTACTTTAATCGAACTTTCGTGCACTGGCCGGACCCAGGAAACTACCTGAAACCAAGTTGATTAGTTCTAATAAGAAATCATTTGAAACGGGCGATGCCTGCCTTATGTAAAGCTTTTTTTATAAAAATTATATGTGGTCAAAGCGGGCAAACTGCATGCTGAATGTTCCCCTGCCTTGAGTCGCTGATCTTATTGAAGTGGAATACCCAAACATACGCGAAAGGGGAACGGTCGCTTTTATTACATGCATTCCTGATCTTGCACTGATAGATTCAATTTTTCCACCCCGGGAATTCAAATCTCCTATTATATCACCCATAAAAGCTTCCGGAACAAATATCTCGGCATCCATTATCGGTTCAAGCAGAAACGACCCGCCCTTAGTCAGAGCATCCTTACAGGCCATGGCGGCACTTACCTTATACGATATCTCAGTCCCAAGCGACTCCCTGAAAGAACCCCCGGTAATAACAGCTTCAACATCTACGACAGGGTATCCCATCAGTGTACCGCTTTCAAATGACTCCGCTACACCTTTTTCAATAAAGGGCATAAACACAGCAGGAATAGCAGTTTCATCTTTCATCTCGATCAGAACTTTATTGCCGGTTCCCCTGCGGAGAGGCTTAAGCCTCAAGCTCACTTCTCCGAAATGACGCTGTCCCGCAATTTCCCGGTCAAAGACAGCAGATCCTTCCGATTCAGAAGTTATGGTCTCCCTGTACATGACCTGTGGCTTTCCAACATTGACACTGGTCTTAAATTCTCTCATCATCCGGCTGATTATTATCTCTAAATGGAGCTCCCCCATTCCGGACAAAATTGTCTGCCCCGTATCTTCATCCTTGCGAACCCTCAATGTGGGATCTTCATCTGAAAATTTTGTCAAAACCTCATCGAGTTTTTCCTGATCAGCATGAGTTTTTGGTTCAACAGCTATAGATATAACAGGTTCATAAAATTCAATATTTTCCAGCAAAACAGGATAATCGGAAGAGCAAAGAGATTCGCCGGTTGAAGATGTTTTCAGGCCAACAACTCCCACAATGCTTCCGGCGCCTGCTTCTTCGATACGATCTCTCTTGCTGGCATGCATCTTCAATATCCGGGAAAGCTTTTCCTTTATTTTACGCGAAGGGTTATATACCTCTCCTCCCGTTTTTAAAGTACCGCTGTAAACTCTTACAAACGAAACCTTTCGCCCTTCCATCAAAGAAACTTTAAATATCAAAGCAGCCAGATGACCGTTATCCTTGGCCTCAATTAGTAAAGTTTCTCCGGTTTCAGGATGTGTAGCTTTTATTGGGGGAACATCTACAGGGCTTGGAAGATAGTTTGCAATTGCATCAAGGAGAGGTTGAACACCTTTATTTTTCAATGCTGACCCGCAAAGGACAGGAACCAGTTTAAGATTAATAGTTGCCTTTCTTATAGCTGATACAAGCAGGTCGTTGGGAATGGGAGTTTCCGACAAATAGGCTTCCATAATTTCGTCATCGGCCTCGGAAAGGGTCTCAATAAGTTTTTCTTTGTATTGCAGTGCATTATCAAGAAGATCGGGAGATATATCGCTTTCTGAAAAAGTTGCGCCGAGTGTTTCATTATCCCATATTATCTGCTTCATACTAATAAGATCGATAACCCCGGCGAAATCTCCTTCAGAACCAACGGGAATCTGGAGAATAAGGGGATTTGCATGAAGTCTTTCTTCCATCATATTTATCGTTCCCAGATAATCAGCACCGATTCTGTCCAGCTTATTAATAAATGCAATTTTGGGAACATGATACTTATCCGCCTGCCGCCATACTGTTTCAGACTGCGGCTCAACACCTCCTACTGCACAAAAAACGCCGATGGCCCCATCAAGTACTCTTAGTGATCGCTCAACTTCAATGGTAAAATCAACATGGCCGGGAGTATCGATAATCTGTATATCATTACCCTTCCAATTGCAGGTAGTTACTGCAGAAGTGATCGTAATACCACGTTCCTGCTCATCCTGCATCCAGTCCATTACTGCTTCGCCGTCATGCACTTCTCCTATTTTGTAAGAACGGCCGGTATAATAAAGGATGCGCTCAGTAACGGTTGTCTTGCCTGCATCAATATGAGCAATAATGCCGATATTTCTTATCTTGTTTATTCTGTCTTTTTTCATGTCATCAAGCTATGATAATATACTTATCGTGTCAAGTTCTCTTCATCTTTTCCGGCAATATCTTCAGTGCCTTTAACAGCTTCTTCAACAGACTTGTAAATAGCCTTAAATGATTCATTAAAACCTGTGGGAGAAATCCTTCCGGTTTCAATGAACTTTACAACTATTTCTTTTGCAGTTCTTAGTATATGCTCATCCAACGATCCCATTGTGCACTCCCTTTAAACAATAATAAAATAATCCCGATAACCAAAAACAGAATTGAAGATGATACGTCAAGTATGCTTGTCCAGTCAACCGATAACCATATTTAACCGAAAGTTTTTTGTTTTTATGTTAAATTGAAGTGTTACATTGCTTATAAACTGATTATCATTTCAGGGTTCAGAAGGCGGTAGTCCATATTGCCCACCCCTGCAGCATATGCTTTTTCTATGTATGCAAGCTCTTGTGCTCTTGTGCCTAAAAGTGTTGCGCCAAAAGCATCAACAGCAACCTGGTCGGTTCCAGCTATCATAACATTTGTCTGTTTTAAATCGGAAAGAGACCCGCCGGTAGGACCGTTTGACATCATGGTTGTCGTTCCATCAAGTATCACAAGCGTTGGCTTAACCATTATCGCCAGCTCTTTTATTATGTTATTTATATCCTGGTGAAAAATATTTCTTCTTCCGCCGAGAAGTCCATACCAGTTTTTCATGGTCATTGATGCACCGCTTCTGTGATGATCTTTTAAAGGAGCAATGCCTATAAGCTTATCGGCATTTATGAGCGGTTTATACAAAACAGGCCAGTCTTTTATAAGATTCCCGCCTTCAATTGATATTTGAGTAAAAAGGCTCTCATCCGGAAGTATTATTTTTGCTCCACAACTTTTTGCAGCACTTTCTATTCCGGTAAGAGAAAAGCATGACATGGGGTCATTAATCGGGTTATCAGTCACAACAACTGATAACGCCCCTGCCGAATAACATAATCTGATAACTTCTTTAAGAAGCTCAGGGTTCGTAGTTGCAGAAATAACGGGCGGAGATGCAAAAGCGGCATTTACTTTTAAAAGCACCCTGTCACCTTTTTTTATAAAGGTTTCGATACCGCCCATCGCTTTTAATGCAAGATTAATCGTTTTAACTCTGTCATCTCCCTTTACAATCGCCATTTTACCGGCTTTATCTTTAATGGAAAAATCGGGAAGAGCTGTTATCGATTCTGTTTTTACAGATGAAACCGAATCGTTGCGGTTATAAAAAAAACCTCCGACAAAACCGGATGAAAGAATCAAAAGTCCTGCTTTAGAGGATCTGATAATAAATTCTCTTCTGCTCGTTTCTTTATCTATGTTTTTATCGGACATGAGAATTTTTCTCCAAATTATTATTTAAAACAAAAGCAAGCTCTTTTGCATCCTTTAGATCATTTGCCGAATGCATCCCGGCAAGAAAAGAGCCATTTGTAAAGATAATCTCATACTCATCCATAATTTCAATTATTACAAAATCTTCTAATTTCATATCCGATTTTAAGGTTTTGCCGCCCAGAGAAACAAGGAATCCCGAATAACTTTTTGATAGATCTTTTGCCTCTGCCGGATTTTTTCGGTTTGAAATAAATACTTTTATTTTCCCGTTTCTTGTTTTGTAATCTGCCGTAAAAACCATGTTTAGCCGATCAAAGCCGAAAGCATTTGATGTTAAAAGCGAAATACTTTTTGTATCAAGATTATCTGCCGGAAAACTATTAATTTCAGGAATGGCTTCTTCTCTGGTGCCGGTTTTTTTTATAAATTCCCTGGAAAAAACAGTCATCGAATCCATAAGAAAAACTGATGACTTTGAAGCTACAATCTCAACATAATAATTATTCCATACAAAAAATAGAGCATTTTCAGTTTTGTATGAAAACCTGCTTAAATCAAGATCTAAAGAGTTTTCTCTTCTTTGCATGCTGTAAACAGCAAAGGAATTCAGTACATTTCCCATATCATAAATAAATATTTCAAGCCATAAATCAGGATCATCCTCTTTTTTATATCTTTGGCAGGTCAAACTTTTAAATCCGGCAGAAAAATAAAGCTCGGCTTTGCCGTCAATTTTTTCCGAAAGAGTCTCAGTGTCAAAGGTTTCAGGAGGGGATAACTGCTCCATATTTTTAAAAGACAAAAGGCTTTCCGTCTTATTTTCGGATGAAAGCAGGCCGGAAGTTCCTGATATGGTCATATCGGATGTGAAAGTGGGTGGGTTGTAATGAAACTGCTTGAAAAATATCAGGGTTCCTATTAACGCAAGAAGCAGCAGAACAGCTACACCCAAACGAGTCTCAATGGGTCCGGGATGGGCTGATTTTTTGACAGGAGATTTCATTATTATTCCTCCCGATTATCAGAAAGTAAAAAAAACGAAAACCAGCGTATGGTTTATCCCTGTATAATATCCGAAATGTTTAATGCAATCAACGCTATTTATACCAAGTCATTAAAATCCTATCTGCGTCGGCTTCGCCGCTTCTTTCATAGGCGTATTATGCCTGCGGAAAAACCTCCTTGACGCGTTGCTATCTTTTTGAATGAAACTTGGTATCAGATAATAGCCGTGGTAAGTATTAAAACAATAATCCCGCTGCAAGCTGCAATAAGCGTACCGCGGGATTATTATTAGTATCAAGTTTAAGGAAAAATTATTTCTTGTCGTCTTTTACTTCTTCAAAGTCGGCATCAACAACATCTTCATCACCTTTTGCTTGTCCCTCATGCGAAGCGCCATGCCCTGCCTGCTCTCCGCCGGCCTCATCTTGCTGCGCAGAAGCCTGTTTATACATGGCTTCTGCAAGCTTATGGGATGCCTGGGTCAATACTTCGGTCATTTTATTTATTTCGGAAATATCTTCTCCCTCCATAGCTTTTTTGAGGTGGCCTATGGCATCGTCCACACTGCTTCTTGTTGATGCATCAACCTTTTCTCCCAGATCCTTTATCGATTTTTCGGTTGAATAAATCAGTGCGTCTCCGGTGTTTCTGGCTTCAACAAGCTCTCTTTTCTTTTTATCTTCTTCCACATGAAGTTCAGCATCCTTGATAAGCTTGTCTATCTCTTCCTTTGACAATCCGCTTGAAGCAGTTATCTGAATAGACTGTTCTTTGCTTGTAGCCATGTCCTTTGCCGAAACATTTACTATTCCGTTTGCATCTATATCGAATGTAACTTCAATCTGCGGTACACCTCTTGGAGCTGGTGGTATTCCTACAAGCTCAAAACGCCCTAAAGTTTTGTTACCGGCGGCCATTTCTCTTTCTCCCTGCAGAACATGGATAGAAACTGCAGGCTGACTATCGGCGGCTGTTGAAAATGTCTGGCTTTTTTTCGTGGGAATCGTTGTGTTCTTTTCAATAAGCCTGGTCATAACACCGCCCAAGGTCTCGATACCCAGAGATAATGGCGTTACATCCAGAAGAAGAACATCTTTCACATCCCCTTTGAGAACTCCGCCCTGTATGGCAGCTCCTATTGCAACAACCTCATCGGGATTAACACCCCTGTGAGGCTCTCTCCCGAACAATTTTTTTACACGTTCCTGAACAGACGGCATACGGGTCATGCCGCCAACTAATATAACCTCATCAATCTGACTGGCTGAAAGCCCAGCATCCTTCATGGCAACCCGGCAGGGCTCTTCCAGTTTATCAAGAAGATCTGCAACAAGACTTTCCAGTTTAGCCCTTGTCATTTTAAGGTTCAGATGTTTGGGCCCGCTCGCATCGGCTGTTATAAAGGGAAGATTCACATCGGTTTCCATAGATGTTGAAAGCTCCATCTTTGCTTTTTCAGCAGCCTCTTTAAGTCGTTGCAATGCCATCTTGTCACTTCTTATATCAATGCCGGATTCTCTTCTGAATTCGGATGCAAAATAATCTATAAGCCTTAAATCAAAATCTTCACCGCCAAGATGAGTGTCACCGTTTGTGGCTTTCACTTCAAAAACACCATCCCCGATTTCAAGGACAGATACATCAAAAGTGCCGCCGCCAAGATCAAATACGGCTATTTTTTCCTCTTTTTTCTTGTCCAGACCGTAAGCAAGAGATGCGGCAGTGGGTTCGTTTATAATCCTTAATACATTCAGACCTGCTATCTTACCTGCATCTTTAGTGGCCTGCCTTTGGCTGTCGTTAAAATAGGCCGGAACAGTAACAATTGCATCAGTTACCTTTTCTCCAAGATAATCTTCAGCGGTTTTTTTAATATTTGCGAGTATGTATGAAGATATTTCAGCAGGGCTGAGAGGCTTACCCTGAAGATCTATACTCACATCTCCGTTACTGGCCTGCTTGATTTTGTACGGAAGTATCTTTGCGTCTCTTTGCACTTCGGCAGAGCTAAATTTGCGGCCTATCAGCCGTTTGACTGCATAGACCGTATTTTCCGGGTTTGTTATTGCCTGCCTTTTTGCTATCTGGCCGACAAGCCTTTCACCGCTGCTGGATATGGCCACAATAGATGGGGTAGTCCTACCTCCTTCGGCATTTGTTATTACTTTAGCTTCTCCACCTTCCATTATTGCTACACATGAATTTGTGGTACCTAAATCAATACCAATTATTTTGCCCATATTTTATCCTCCTTGGACGTTTAATCATTATATATTTAAACATTATTATTGTTTTTAGCTATTATTATCGGTTTTTGCTTTGGATACTACCACCATGGAAGGCCTGAGCAGCCTGTCATGAATCGTATATCCTTTCTGAAATTCAGATATTACAGTATTGTCAGGATGTTCCTTACTTTCTTCCTGCATCATAGCCTGATGGAAATTCGGATCAAAAGGTTTGCACAAAGATTCTATGGGTTTTACTCCATAATTTTCAAAAACCTTTTTAAACTCATTTAGTGTCATGTTGATTCCATCAACAATGCAACTATTTACTTTATCATCTGTTGTTGTGGAACTTATAGCCCGTTCCAGATTATCCACCACACACAGCAATTCACTCAGAATACTTTCATTCGCATATTTTTTAAATTCGCTTACTTCACGCGAACTTCGCTTCTTATAGTTTTCAAAATCGGCAGAAACTCTTAAAAAACGTTCATATGATTGTTTTGCTTCAAGCTCGGCGTTTCTAAGCTTTTCTTCCAGTTCCTCTAATCTATCTGGTGTTGTTTCTTTTGTTTCATTTTCTGTTTCGGATTTGTCAGGTGTCTCTTCATTTGAAGTATCGCTGTCAATAGGAATATCGATTTTATCTTTTTTAGTCATCTCTAAATCTTCTCACTCCGGGCATGTTAATGAATATATTCCTTATATATGCCGCATATATTAAAATATGCTGAAAAAGCTAATCAACAAATTGAAAATAAGACTATTTCAAGCAATGTCAAGGACTAATTATTGCATTTTATACGACAAAAGATGACGGGCTTTTTACGAGTCCTTCAATAGATATTTCTTTCGCCAAAACAGACTGCAAATAGTAAATGTTACTGCGAAAGACCTTTGAAGAACGTTCATTTTGCCCAGATTCAAGAAGGGCTATAATTTTAACAGATGGAATATATTGAGTAGAGGATGGTTTGGCTGTACACCCTCTGCTGATTTTATTTTGAGAAGCTTGTTAGTTGCCGGGATCAACTACGACACATACCGCATTGCTTATCGCTGCTTCCTTCCGGATCTGACGAGGTTCGTAACCGTCTGTCGCGCAGTGTCCGGCAACTAACAAGCTTCTCAAAAACTAACAGTAAAAAATAAACTTTTTATTGCATAACTCCACTTTTGCGAAATATACTCTTTATCTGTTTTTTATCAAGTAAAAGTTTTGGTAAAAGTTTGGCAATAAAAAGAATTATTGCTAAAATCGAACAATTATGATGAACTTACAAAAAGTTTATATGGTTTCATAAGTATGGGTTACAGATAAAAATATAAATTATGCGTTGTTTTATAAATAATTCCGATAACAGTTTGATCCAAAAAGTAAAAAAGACTGTTTCCGAATATAATATGGTTCAAAACAAGGATTGTGTTCTTGTCGGAGTTTCCGGTGGAGCTGATTCCGTCACTCTAATTCATATTTTAAATGAAATAGCTTCTTTATTTTCATTGAAACTTGGCATAGCTCATCTTAATCATTCTTTACGAGGCAAGGAATCCGATAACGATGCCAGCTTCGTAGGTTCTTTATCGGAAGAACTTCATCTGCCATGCTTCATTGAAAAAAAAGATCTAACTAAATACAAGATTGAAAACGGGCTCTCAGTTGAAGAAGCCGGAAGGCGGATGAGATATGATTTTTTTGAAGATATTGCCAAAAAGGAGGGGTTTAACAAAGTTGCTTTAGGGCATACGGCAAATGACAACGCAGAACTTGTATTGATGTATATGATACGTGGAAGCGGCCCTTTGGGTATTTCGGGCATACCTCCTTTAAGAGGTGGCCTGAAAAATAATTTATTGATTATTCGGCCTCTTATAAAAACACTTAGATCGGAAATTGAAGATTATCTTTCTGGTAAATGCCTGTCACATGTTATTGATCAATCAAACATGGATGAAAAATATTTACGCAATAGCATCCGTCACACCCTTATTCCATATTTAAGAGATAAATATAATCCTAAAATAGTTGAAACTTTAAACAGACTTGCTTCAATAGTGCGGTCTGAAAACGAATGGATTGAAAATGAGCTTGCCGCTGTTATAAAAAAGATAGTCCGGCAGGAAGAAGCCAACAGGATCGTGTTTTCCATATCAGACATTAAGAATCTTCATCCTGCTGTAAAAAACAGAATAATCAGAATTGCTATCTCAAAAGTCAAAGGAGATCTGAGACGTATTGGTTTTGAACATATTGAGCTTGTTTCAGCCCAGCTTGAAAGCGATTCGGACAAATGGAGCCTCGACCTTCCTGATCGAATAAGAGTTGCAAGAATCGGAGAAAGGCTTCATATTTCAAAAGAAAAAAGTGCGTTACGAAGTCTTTCTCCCGAACATGGCAATAATGAGCAGAGCGTTTATAACTATTTAATCAATAAACCCGAATGTATGATTGCCAAAAAAGAGGGCTTCAAAATAATATTGTCCGAGATAAAAGATAACAGCTTTGAAAATATATTTAAATCCAAACAGGGAATCGCTTTTTTTGATATGGACAAAATATGCTTTCCTTTAGTATTAAGAAATTACATGCGTGGAGATCGTTTTACTCCCCTTGGAATGTCAGGCTCTCAAAAAGTAGCAAGATATTTGATAAATAAGAAAGTAACGGCCGAAAGGCGCTTAAAAATCCCAGTGATGCTAAGCAATAATAAAATAATCTGGTTGGCAGGCCATATTATTGATGATTCTGTCAAAGTAACTCCAAATACCAGAAAAATACTTAAGGCAGAACTTTTTCTTGCCTAATATCCAATTATGATTATTATTGATTAAAATACTTTGAATAGCTGTGAATTTGTTAAAATATTGTACGGAGGTTAAATATATTGAATCCCTTTTATAAGAACCTGGCTTTATGGATAGTCATTTCTCTGATGGTTGTGATGTTGTTTAGCGTATTTAATAATCCTCAGAGAACTAAAAACAGTTTAAGTTATTCCCAGTTTATTACCATGGTTGAAAACGAAAAAATTGCCGGAGTTGTTATCCAGGGCCAGAATCTTGAAGTAACCGATAAAAACAAAGTTTCTTTTACAGTTTATGCTCCGACCGACAGCGATCTGATTAAAATATTAAGGGATAAAGGCGTATCAATTAAAGCCGAACCTCCTTCCGAATCTCCATGGTATATGTCTCTTTTAGCCTCATGGCTTCCAATGATAATTCTTATCGGGGTGTGGATATTTTTTATGCGGCAAATGCAGTCAGGAGGCGGCAAGGCTATGTCTTTCGGGAAGAGCCGCGCAAGGCTTATGTCAGATACATCCGAAAAAGTTACCTTCGAGGATGTTGCCGGCATAGAAGAAGCAAAAGAGGAGCTGAGCGAAATTGTTGAATTTTTAAAAGAGCCAAAAAAATATACCCGCCTTGGAGGCCGTATACCAAAAGGCGTTCTTCTTATGGGACCTCCGGGTACAGGCAAAACACTTCTTGCACGCGCTATTGCGGGAGAAGCCGGAGTCCCTTTTTTCAGCATAAGCGGTTCCGATTTTGTGGAAATGTTTGTGGGTGTTGGAGCCTCCAGGGTAAGAGATCTTTTTATCCAGGGGAAAAAGAATGCGCCATGCATAATATTCATAGATGAAATAGACGCTGTGGGCAGACACCGCGGTGCAGGCCTTGGAGGAGGCCATGATGAAAGAGAGCAGACTTTAAACCAGCTTCTTGTCGAAATGGATGGTTTCGAATCCAATGAAGGTGTAATTCTTATTTCTGCCACGAACCGTCCGGATGTTCTGGACCCTGCGCTTTTAAGACCCGGCCGTTTCGACCGTCAGGTTGTTGTATCACTGCCGGATATAAAGGGGCGTGAAAAGATACTTCAGGTGCATATGAAAAAATCTCCAATAGCAGCTGATGTAACTCCCCTTGTTCTTGCGAAGGGAACTCCCGGATTTTCCGGAGCGGATCTTGAAAATCTTGTTAATGAAGCGGCTTTATATGCTGCAAAAAGAAACAAAGATAAAGTCGAAATGATTGACTTTGAAGACGCCAAAGACAAAGTATATATGGGGCTTGAGAGAAAGTCCAAGGTCATAAAAGATGAAGACAAAAAAACCACGGCATATCACGAAGGAGGCCATGCAATTGTGGCCCGCCTCCTGCCTGACACTGATCAGATAAACAAGATAACAATAATACCCAGAGGACGCGCTGCAGGCGCAACATGGTTTCTTCCCGAAGAAAGAGATTTCAAATACAAAGACCAGCTTGAAAGCCAGCTTGCCATCGCTTTCGGAGGACGCGCCGCAGAAGAGCTTGTTTTCAATCGCATAAGCACCGGTGCATCAAATGATATAAAGCAGGCAACTGAAATAGCTCAGCAGATGGTTCGCTCATGGGGAATGAGCGATGAAATAGGCCCTCTCTCATATGCAAAAAATGAAGAGCATATATTTCTCGGACGGGAAATTTCCCAGCACAGAGATTATTCAGAAGAAACAGCAAGAAAAATTGATGTTGAAATAATCGGCCTTATTAAAAAGTCACATGCAAAAGCAAAGCAAATTCTTAATGATAATATAGAAATTTTGCACAAACTTGCTGAGTTGCTGCTTGAAAAAGAAACCGTTATGGGAAAGGAACTGGACGAACTTATTGTTTCCATGAAACCTGGCGTTATACTGTCCACCGGCGATTCTGAGGAAGCTGTGTAACAATCTATCGCATTTTTATATAAAATACTTGTTATGAAATCATATGAGATAGCTTGGGGTTCACACAGACTTGTTCTTGGAAATACTACCCGCATAATGGGTATAGTAAACGTTACACCTGATTCTTTTTCAGACGGAGGAATTTTCTTCAATACCGATTCAGCGGTTGCTCATGGAGAAAAGCTTGTTGAAGATGGTGCCGATATTCTGGATATAGGCGGAGAATCCTCACGTCCTTTTTCTGAACCTGTTTCTGAAAAAGAAGAGATAAGGCGGGTTGTTCCGGTTATTAAAAAACTTGCAAACCGCATATCGGTTCCTATTTCCATCGATACTACCAAATCCGTTGTCGCACAGCATGCAATTGATGCCGGTGCCGGAATAATAAACGATATAAGCGCGTTACATTCCGATAAAAAACTTGCCGAAATTGCTGCAAAACACGGGGTTCCTGTCATTCTTATGCATATGAAAGGAACGCCGGAAAATATGCAGCTTTCCCCTCATTATGATAATCTATTAGAAGAAATAAAAAAATATCTTAAAGATGCGGCACAAATCGCTTTAAACTCCGGAATAGACAAATCAAAAATTATTATTGACCCCGGAATCGGATTCGGCAAAACAATTGAACACAACCTTCTGCTGATAAAAAACTTACACGAATTGGCAGACCTTGACATGCCTGTTCTTATAGGGCCTTCCCGGAAAGCTTTTATTAGAAAAATTATTACAAATAAGTCAGGGATTGAATTAAAGCCTCATGAATCTGCTGTTGAAACCGGCACACAAGCAGCTGTAGCTGCAGCTGTTTTTGCGGGAGCGCATATAGTAAGAGTGCATGATGTTGCAAACACTGTTTCAACTGTAAGGATTATTGACGCAATAAAAAATGCCGGAGAGTTCCGGATTTAATAACAAAAGGATCATCCATGTTACTGGTAATAGATGTCGGCAATACAAATATCGTCATGGGAATTTATGATGGTGCTAAACTTGTGAGGGACTGGCGAATCCGCACAGAGCGCAATACAACTGAAGATGAATTCAATGTACTTGCAATGGGCCTTTTTGCAACCGGCAATATAAACCCGGCGGATATAAAAAAAACCATAATATCATCCGTTGTTCCACCCATTGTAATGATTCTGGATTCGTTCTGCCGCAAATATCTTGGCCACGCGCCTCACTGGGTGGATGCCAGATCTTACCCAGGCATCAAGGTTCTTAGCGGCAATCCTTCCGAAGTAGGAGCCGACAGGATAGTAAATGCCGTAGGCGCTTATGAAAAATATAAAACCAGCCTGATTATAATTGATTTCGGAACAGCTACCACCTTTGATGTAGTTTCTGAAAAGGGAGAATACCTTGGAGGTGCAATCAGCCCGGGAATAATGATAGCAGCGGAAGCACTTTTTCAGAAAGCTTCCAAGCTGCCGCGTGTCGAAATATTTGTTCCTCCCGATAAAGTTATAGGCACAGATACCGTCAGCAGTATGAAATCCGGAATTATTTTCGGTTATGCAGGACTTATTGACGGTATGGTTGCCAGGATGAAAGCCGAGATGGACACAAACCCAAAGGTAATTGCTACAGGAGGTCTTGCACGCCTAATGTTTAATGTGGCAACATCTATTGAAGCCGTTGAGCCTGATTTGACGTTGGAAGGATTAAGAATCATAAGCATGAAAATATAAAAAATACCGGATTCCTTGAACCTTGAACCTTGAACCTTGAATCTTTCTACTTCTTATCATTTATATATCCGATAAAGCCTTTAATACTGTTTGTTAGAAATATCATTTCCCTTTCTTTAACTGCTTGATCCATGCCGGAATACTCTGAAAGAAAAGGATCTTGTTTCAAAAGTGCTTCGGTGCACCGGGAAAGCAAATCATCATCAACACTTTTCCCAACTTCATCACCTATAATTTTTTTCCATAAAGCAAGCTGACTCTGGTGTTGTTTAAGCATAGATACAGCGTTTTCTTTTAAACCAAGATGACCGTAACAAATATTTACCGGATTTTTTGATATAAGGGCATCAATACTTTCATAGGCAAGTTCATAAAAAAATTTCGGTGGTGTAGCCGGACGCATGGCCCAACCTCCTGACGGCAGGGAATAATATACTCCTCCGGCTTCTCCGGCAAAGAGATAATCATTGTATATATAACTTATGTGGTGAATAGAATGTCCCGGAGTCATAACAGGAATTATTGAATCCTGATTAAAACCCGATGCACTT
>Ga0180732_1000175_pt1 | contig 63046 bp, 94 predicted proteins | sample KR11_01MetaG_FD_148674 | JGI IMG/M metagenome (GOLD analysis project Ga0180732, IMG submission 148674) | Groundwater microbial communities from the Olkiluoto Island deep subsurface site, Finland - KR11_0.1 MetaG | ecosystem: Environmental > Aquatic > Deep subsurface > Groundwater | place... | reverse complement strand
TCCTCCTTCAGCGCGGCTTTGATTTCGGTCTCGGTTGGCTTGTGTCCGCCGAGTATCAGCACAAGCAGGTTTCGCATCTTGTTATAGCTATTACATGCGGAGACAATCTTGGCACCCGAAAGATTGCAAGTCTTAAAACTACATACTATCTCGTCATCAATTCCGCGAATGTATGTAATCTTATCGCCGAGTGTGTTTTTGCTTACTTCAATAGTCAATGGTGAATGTTGTTCGGTCATGTCATTCCTCCAGTTTAAAATGCGTATTGATGAGAAAGCAACTTACGCAATGCGGCTTTTTCCTCGTCTTGATATTCAGGATTATACCATTCATCACGAAAGGTAGATGTATATTCAAGCTCCTCTATCTGCCCTTTTGTTATCAGATAGGTTGAGGTATTACCATCGCCGCTTACAAACTTACGCCCCGATCTCCGGCGCGGACGCATTACAGTATTGCCCGTATAGACCCGTACCTCTCCTTCATATGCAGTCAAGGCAATTATACGGTGATACTGCAAGTTTTCCGAATCCAGAAATGCCTTGACCTCGGTGCGGAACGCATCCGCCTCGGTGCGGGTACACTCGACGGAGTGCCGAATACTCATAGTTTCCTCCATAGTTTCATTAACCAGCTTACCCATGACTTGCGGCGCGGCACGAATACAATTACGTCTGCTGATAGCCGGGCAATCACCCGCCCGTTCTCGCGGTATGTGAGTTTCATGCATCCTCTCTTGTTATGCCCGGACTTGTCGGCCGGCCAATGGTAGTTACGATCACGAGAGACCCTATCATACTTCGGCTTGTTTAACTCCATGTATCCAGATCGGGGCAAGGTAAACAAAGTGATCCGATTTCACTACTTCCCTATTCGTATCGGCAGCTTGTTTCATTGCCATTACAAGGTACTTATTCCATAGTTCGGGTGTATAGACATAAACTTCATCATACGCACTGCACCCGCCGAATGGACGGCCCTGGAATTGCACCACGTGTATTTCTCGCCGCCATTCACCGAACGTATCCCGGCTGTTATGATTCACGCCGATATATTGAGTATCTCGCATGAATCTTGTAATCTTGCTATCCATCGCCCGCCTCCTGTTAAAGTTTCCCGGACTTGCCACCGGGTTGTGCATTACGCCCCGGCGAACCGGGGGGCTCTGCTCTAATATGGCCTGACAGAAACTTGTTTATACGATTCCGGCCCCATTTGTACTTTGATAAATGTGCACTTCCACATCTTGGCACCGTCTTCAGTGGCAAATACTTCAGCGTCCTGTTTCATATTATGCAAGCCCCACATACGAAACTTATTCAGGTATGCTGTTTCGCCGTCTTGCGTTGTATAGGTGATTATAAAGCCTTTGCTTTTCGTTTCCATTATACTCCCCTTGTTTAGTGTGTCCTGTTATGGTTTAACTGCCGACCGGATCGCACCCGGTTATTTGGCTGCTCTGTACCGCGCCTGGATTTTAGCGTTCGGGTAAACTGGTTCCGCGCCGAATCGAGAGAACATGATGTCAGCGATATACTGTTGATCGTGATTACTCAGCCGCGCCAGTTCTGACCGTTTGAATATCCAATAACGCGACAGATCGGTTTCACGTTCAGTAACTCTCAATTCGATTTCGGTAAACGCCCCCGTTGCGAATCTCATTGTGTCCCCCTTGTTATTTGTTTAATTCTGTCATCTTATCGGTTGTAATGATACTAAACAATTTTTATTTTACATTCCCCTCCCCCCTAAAGGGGGAGGGGGAAGGATGTGAAATTAATTTTAATTACTGAACAGTCTTTATTTCTGGTAAATATTTTCCATACCGTTCAGAAATGAAACTGAATAATGATGCTTGCCGACTCATTGAGTTTGTCATATTAGTGTCCCGCATGAGTTCGGTGCATGCTCCATGAAAACCATGCAATTCATTCCAGGTATAGGAAGGTTGCTCACCAAAGAGCATTTCGTTAAACTGATTTACTTTTCTCCGGCTAACAACCTCATTGATGATGGCATCGTAGGCAAGCTCTTTCATTTCTCCATAACTTAACTTTACATCATGAAGTGAAAGATGCCATTTGGAAAAGGAATCTGTAAGAGGAAGAATTTTTTCAACCCCAGAAAGCATTACTCGATAAAGTTCACCATCATCCATTCCTTTTGTATGTTTTCTAAATTCCAGGAATGAATCAGCGGTGAATGCGAGATTGGAGCAGATAAAAGTATGCGTCCCACCCGCAATTCCAAAGGGGAATTGTTTATCGGTGGAATTTCTCCAGATGACTGTGGGGGAAAGTCCATCAATTTCTCTCTTATCAAGTACCCAAGACGCAAATACTTGATTGTTATCTTTGCTGAGTGAATAATCCTTTCTAATAACTGGAAGATTCATGTGATCAAAAACAGATGTTAGATTCTCGATGCATCTTTTGTGAGAAATTGGATGCCAGGTGTCTGTCCATACTGGTTCGGGAATTCCTGCTACTGCAAGTTCTTCGCTTCTTGCTATCATTGGTGACTCCTTGTTTGGGGTTTTTCCAAGAATTGGGTCTTGTCACTGGTTATAATGCTACCGTCATTTCTGCACTCAACACGGTCAATTCCCGCTCCGCCGCGTAATATTCGGCCTGATCCCTCTTGTTCAGGCCGCTGCTGTAGTGTTCCGCCCAATATCCCCGCGTGATAATATATGGGGAGTGCCCTTGATACACTTTCCGTCCATCCACATCAAGCCCCGCTATCGACAGATATACCCGATGCATGTAACTATTGCCAATATTACGACCCGTCCGAGAGAAAACCACATACTTTACGATTTTTTTCATTTCCATTTCTCCTTGGTTTTATGTTTTCATTATTGGGAAGGTCTACATAATCCTCATGGGACCGTGATACACTCCATCTGCTTATCAATATCCTTTCTGATGGGCGTATGGTAGCTCCTGTCACGGGAGACCTGTTTAGGATACATCAACATAATTCATCATTACTTGGAGTGCTTCATCATAAGAATGAGAAGCAAATATTTTTTCATTCATTTCTTGTGCTTCTTTATACATGTTATGTTTTTTGAGAGCGGAAGCACATTTTCCTGCAAGAGCAAAAACATTTTCATCAGTTCCAGATAGTTTTACTTTGGGCTTATTCATCTCACTTCTCCTTATTAGAATCAGGTTTGAGGTCTCGCCACTGGATTTTCCAACTGTCCTCTATTTCCTGTATGCCTGAGCAAGGGGGCTCAGGACTTGGAAGGAAAGTAGGGGAAGGTGGAGCAGATATTATTGTAGTTTGAGTATTTTACAAGCTCTTACATAATTTTTTTCAAGATGGTCTATTTTCTTTTTGCTGATTTTTACAACTTCGCTATCATCTGTGGATGGCAATTCCGACAGGTTATAAAGTGCCTGTACAATAATTCTGGACATTTCAAGTTTAGTTGTCATCTTACTTCTCCTTATTATAATGAATGGTTAGGTTTCTGCTTTGGCTTCATTCAGGCAGGTATGAGGAAGAACCTGCGACCTTTGATTGTCTGAGTTTCGCTTTTCTGCACCACCGATTGTCGGGGATTGCACTCAGTTTCAATCTCTTCAGTTTTAATCTTTCCCTTTGGGCTGTTCCAGACTATTTAGTAGGACTTCCGCCGTGTTCAGGTCTGGAGTGCCTCTCCTTGGTTTCGGGTTCTTCTTTCTTCTCTTGATATAAATATAATATTATTATTTTTAAAACCTAATTATATTTTTACTTATAACTATATGGTAGATAACAAGTTAGATTTTTATAGTATTAAATATCTGTTTTAAATTTCTTATGATTTATAGTATTAAATAATATAACTTATTATAGGGCAATAGGTTATAACATATTATATTATTTTAATAATAATTAGATAAAAGATAAAATAATTAAAAATAATTTTTATTTCTCTTTTAATACCATCGAAAAAACGTATATAATATAATAAGAGGGGAGGTTGATGCATGGAGCAGTCGGTTAGTTCACATCTTCAGGATTCAATTCTATTTTTACTTATAACAGATGATGAGTTTGCCAAAGGGGTAGTGGGACAATTACAAATAGAATTCTTCAATTCAGAGGTTACTCAATTAGTATTTAAGATTACCAGAAAGTTTATACAGAAATATAAGAGAGCACCAGGAAGACATTTTCAAGATGAGCTATTAGGCAAGATTACAAAGTGGGATGATGATAAGCGGGAACTGGTAGCCAGATATTTAAACTACATTCAGGAACTGGAACCTAATAAGGATTACGTATTATCAAAGTTAAATGATTTTATCCTGCAAAGGTCATTAATAGATGCCACATACAAATTTGCTGATTTACTCGAAAATAATAGATATGAAGAAGCTATTGCAGAAATGCAGAAAGCAATTAAATCAGGCATTGGTAAACAGGATATTGGTGCTGACTATTTTTCTGCTCTTGATTTAGAAAAGAGGAGAGATAAACCGGAAAGGTTACTTGAATTGGGAATCAGTTATATTGATAGATATGTTAGATTACAGCGGGGTGATTTAGTAACTATTGCAGGAGTGCAGAAAGGTGGAAAATCTTGGTTCTGTCATTATATAGCATATAAGGCATTAATGCAGGGTTTATCAGTATTACATGTTTCTCATGAGAACAGTGAAGAGGACACATTAAAAAGGTATGATATGATGATTGGTGCTCTTGTTGATAATGAACAGGAAGAGGAGATAGAGTTTAGAAGTCTGGAAGATAATCAGATTAAAAAGAAATATCTGTGGCGTGGTTCGGTCTATAATAAGGAAAAGGTTTTGGCTGTTAGAAAGAAATTATCTAAATTTGGTGGTAAATTGATTGTGAAAAAGTATCCAATGGGTTCTTGTACTCCTTTTGAATTACTTGCTTATATTGAGAATTTAGAAAACTTCCAGAACTTTCATCCAGATGTGGTTATTAATGATTATGCCGATATTATGAAACCATTTGACAGTATGAAACAAACCAGGGACAATATCAATGAGATTTATATATTTTTAAAAGGTATCGCCGATGATAAGAAATTACTAATGGTAACTCCATCGCAGGTTAATGATATGGGTTCGGATGAATTGAAAAGAAACTATAAATTTGATGGTACTACGTTATCTGAGGATCGGCGAAAATTCGCAAACATAGACAGAGGATTTTATATAACGGATGTAATTGAGGAGGAGAATGATTATGGGTTTAAAGAGGTAATTATAGGGTGTTTTGCTAATCGGAATGGTTCACAAACAGGGAGGATATTAATTGGTCAGAATTTAAGAATTGGTAGATTTATGATGTATGCTCAACCTTACACAATCAAAAATGGGAAAAAGTAAAATGACAAGAAAAGCGTTTACAAGAGAAGAGCGACTCAAAGCACAAAAAGAAGCATTTGAAAAATCATCAAAGCGGGGTGGTTCACTCTATTATCTACCTGATGAACAAACTTTACAGGATCAGTATGACGTTAAATACTTCAAACCAAAAGCAGGTTCAATTTATCTTGGCATATTACCAAGAGTAGAGGAAGCAGCATTCTACAAAGAAGTTTGGGTACATTATACAGTAGGACCAAACAAGAATTCATTTCTTTGCCCTGAGAGGATGAATAATGAGAAATGTCCTGTTTGTGATTACAGAAGAACTCTTGAAAAAGACGGTGAGGATGATGAGGTTCTCAGGGATTACCGTCCCTCAAAGCGTAACCTCTTCTGGATTACAAACATGAAGGACAAGCGTACATTGGCTGAGGGACCAATGCTTTATGATGCCGCTACTGGTATAATTCTTGGTATTGCGGGTATTGTGGTAAATGACAGAACAGGGGAAATTCTGTATGATGTAGTTGAGGATAATATTAATATTGTTTTCAAGCGTATTGGTGAAGGATTCAATACTAAGTATGGAGGATTTAAAACTGAGGATAGGGAATTAAAAATCCCTGATGATTATTATGATTTACCATCTATCGATGAACTGCTTATTAAACCTGATATTAATGAGATGTCAAAAGCAGTGGGTGGCGCGGTTGAAGATACATCGGAAGAAACTGAACCAGTAAGAGGTAGTTCAAGGCGTGGTAGAACTGAGGAATCAGAATCAGAGGAAGAAACAATAAGGGAACGAGTACCGGCAAGACGTAGAGAACCGGTTGAAGAAAAGGATGATGACCTCCCTTTTGATGATGAAAAGGAAGAAGAACCAGAAAAGGAAAGGGTACAGTCTAATATTGTCAGGAGAAGGAGCAGATAATGAATGTAGAAAAGGAAGTATCACAATTATTGAAACTCTTTAAAGATTTAGTAGAGGATTTTGAAGAGACTAAACTTAAAGTAGTACCAGAATTAAGTCTTTCTGCTTTAAATTTAGAAACTACCTGTAATGAGCATTCCAGTATTTACTTTTCAGTTATTGAGGATTCTGTTCAGGCAAAGCGATTACTCAAACGAGCAGAATTGCTTGTTAAGAATCTCAAAGCTGAATTAGGATTAAAGATTAGAAAGGAGCGGGATGAACAGGGATTAAAAACTACAGAGGTTATGTTACAGGAACTTATTGATTTTAATCCATCCGCTCAGGAAGCAAGAGATATTCGTTCAGAATGTGAACTGCTTGATTATGAAATTTACATGCTCATATCTGCTTTTGAGCATAGACGCTCCATGATCAATAACCGTATTTCCCTTGCCGGATTTGGGAAAGCTGTGGATGAAAGTAATATAAAAACTTTGAAGGAAAGAACAGGGGCAAGGAGAAGAGGATGAAAGATAATATAGATTCCCTACCTCCTGTTTCCGGGTATTTCTCAACAGGATGTACTATTCTTGACCTTGCCATTGCAGATAGATTGCCAGGTGGATTTGGGGTTGGTAGAATATCTCATGTATATGGCCCTGAATCCACATCTAAATCCATCATATCCCTTGAGCCGCTGGGTTCTGCCCAGCGGCAGGGAGGTATAGCTACTCTTGTCGATACTGAAGGTACATTTGATTCTAAACGGGCTGAAATGCTATTTGGAATAGATATTGCTAAACTAATATATCTTTCCCCACGTTCGGAAAGTATAATAAAAGATGATACTACAGATAATATTACTATTGAATCCCTTTTTAAAAATATTATTGAACCAACATTAAGAGATTGTAAACCTGATACACTTAATGTTATTTCTATTGATAGTCTATCTGCTATATCCTCAGAACATGAAATGGATGAGAAAGATCCTTATGGGGCATCCAGGGCAAAGGCATTAAGTGCTTCATTCCGTAAAACAATCTGGAAACTCTGCCAAAAGAACCTATCTCTCATTTTTGTTGATCAGACAAGACAGGATATAGGCGGAAGTTTTATAAAAAAATATATTTATAGTGGTGGTGAAGCACTTAAATTTTATGCGTCTACAAGAGTTTTATTAACTCCGGGTGGTAAGATAGAGAACGCTCATAAGAAAATAATGGGTGTAACAATCAATTTTAAGGTGGATAAAAACAAGATTGCACCACCATACAGAGAAGGTTCATTTGATATTCTGTTTGATTATGGAATTGATAACATCTCAAGTTCGCTAAAATTTTTACAGGAAAATAGATCAGATGTGACAAAAGGTTGGCATCAATTTGATGGTAAAAAATTAAGATTTAATGATATGATAAATTATATAGAAGAAAATAGGCTTGAAGATGAACTTGAAGCTACAGTTTATGGATTATGGAAACAACTATATTTACCATCAGAAAGAAAGAAAAGATTAAGATAAAAATAATGTTTGACTTTTTCTTAAAATATATTATATTGATATTGTTCATGGCAGCAGGATTTTTTATTGCCAATAATATAGGGCTGTGCGCTTTGGGTAGTATAGGGTTTCCTGTATACCATGAACACAAAGCAATCAGCCCTTTTTATAATTTTGAGGGAAATAAAATGTTATGTGAATGTGGTTGTGGTAAAGAAGTAAAAAAAGGAAATAGATTTATTCATGGGCATAATCGAAGAAATAAAAAACAAACAGAAAAAACAAAATTAGAAATAAGTATTTCAAGAAAAAAACGAAAAGAACGTTTGGGTTTTTTAAATTCTAAAGAAACACGTAAAAAATCGAGTGAATCACATAAAGGTTATAGACACCTAGAAACTACAAAAAGAAAAATGAGTGAATCACATAAAGGACGGCCTCATTCTGAAGAATCAAAAAGAGAAATGAGTAATTCACATATTAATTACATGCTGAAAAATAAAGATAGATTTAAAGATACTTCCATTGAAATTGCCATTGAAAAGGAATTGAAGAAAAATAATATTTCATATAAAAAGCAAGTCCACATTAAGAATGTTGGGATAGTAGATTTTTTTATTCCAGAAGCAAATTTAATTGTAGAATGTGATGGTGATTACTGGCATAATTTATCAGATATGAAAAAGAGGGATTTAAATAAAGATTTTGCCTCTCAGTTTTTAGGATATAAAACTCTAAGATTTTGGGAACATGAAATAAACAAATCACCAGAAAAATGCATGAAGAAAATATTGAAAGAAATTTTATGAATGGGTTTATACAGTATGGCGAAAAGTATATAAACCAGTAGAAAGGAAAAGGAGAGAAAGGTAAAATGGACTTTGGACTTGGTATTATTGCTGGCGAATTATTTGTAATAACTATTATTGTTGGTTTAATTTTACAGAGATTGAAATGAATAAGAATTGGAAAAATGTAGAGAGGAGAATAGCCAGAAAGTTTGGTACTGAGCGCACCCCTCTATCCGGTGGAAATTCCAGACATACCCGTTCTGATTCTCTACATAAAGATATTTATATGGAGCAAAAATATAGTAAACGATTTGCATTTCATAATCTATTTAGAAAGACCGCAGAACTGGCAAAGCTGGAAAATAAGATTCCTTGTCTGATTACAACTGAGAAATACAAGAGGTATTCATTGGTAACGTGCAAATTGGAAGAGATCACAGTGATAGCAATAGCTTATGAAGAGGGTGATTTAAAGGTGGCAGAGGATGATTAAAAATTTGACAATAAAGAATTTTCAGAGTCACGAAAATTCTAAATTAAAATTCTCTCCTGGATTTAACGTGATTGTAGGCGCATCAGATCATGGTAAAACCTCAATTATTCGGGCTATCGAATGGTTGAGAACAAATAGCCCTGGTGGTGATTCTTTTAAAACTTGTTTTCTTCGGAATGGCGAAGATGAATCCAAAGTAATATTAGAAAATTCTACTGGTGCAGTAATTAGAGCAAGAGGTAAAACTTCTACAGGTTCTTACAAAACTTATTTAGCTGGTAAAATTCAGAACTATTCAGTACTCGGAAATGATGTTCCTGAACCAGTAATAGAGATTTTAAACCTGACTGATATTAATGTTCAAATGCAATTAGAACCTCATTTCTTACTTTTGCAAACTCCTGGGCAAGCGGCAAAGTATCTAAATGGTATTACTAAACTGGATAAACTTACCAATGCTCTCGATATTCTAAAAAGGAAACAGGTAGGGGCAGGAACAGAAATAGATAGTCTCAATAAGCAGATTGATAATGCTAATCAATATTTAGAATCTGGTATTCAGAATGTTTTACAGGAATTAGAATCTATTCAGAAGAATATTACAAGGTGTATAGATAGGCGAAATAATGTAGTAAACAGCATAAGTAGTTTACAAAAGATAATTGCAGAGATAAAGTGGGTAAAGAGTAAGATTGTAGATGATAAACAGATTCAGGAAGCAGGAGAGATATTAGATGCTGTTTCTAAATATATTAAAACAGTAGAAAGCAAAAGGAATGAATTAGAAACTATTGAACAGATAATTAGAAAATGTAAGATATTAAAAGAGGGAATTAGAAATAAGGGTTATGAATTAGTAACATTAGAAGGAGAAATTAAAAAGTTACAAGGGCAACTTACAAATTGCCCTTACTGTGATTCTGCGCTTACGGTGAAAACTAAGGAAAATCTTTTAAAATCGGAGTAGTATATGAAAGAAGTAGAAACTGAAACTGAATGGATTCGGAAGCAGAGGCAGAAAGTAAAGTCAATTAAGAATGCCTCAATGATTTTCTTTGTTGGTTACTTTATCATCTGGACAGGAATTCTATTTATTCAACCAATAGCATGGCGATTGATATGTGGAGGAATTTGGATTGCACTCTTTGCTTTAATCATGGTTATGGGTGAACTTACTAACAAAGGGAAAAGAAAATGAATCGCACCCACATCTGTAAATATTGTAATCAAATTTTTGAGAATACATCATCAAGAACTTCAATAGAATTTGTAAATCATGTTAAAATGTGTAAGAAGCGGGTAAAAACCTCTATTACTAAAGTTCCAACTGATCCTTTTCTAAAATTGATTACTGAAAAGACCTCAGTTTCTCTAAGGCAACTTAAATCTATACTATGGCAGGATGAATTGAAAACTGTATTTATCCTTACTCGAAATTTAGAAATCTATATGTATTCAGATACAATGCTTGGGATCTATTGCTGGAATTATGGATTTATGAATGAGATTAAACCGTTTGTATTAAATACATGGAAAACAGACCCGCCGGATACAATCTATACAGGTCAGGTAGTAATAGAGAATTTATCAGAATTATTGAAAAAAGGATGCTTTAAAAAACGTACTCGACTTCAAGGAAATTGGCTTCCACAGAAAAGAAAGATATTAGGACATGAAGTCAGGGTATATAGTCCTCTTATCTTTTAAAAATGTCGCATATAAAGGGGTCATAATGGTTCAAATTTTAATGATCTCCACTTAGGGTGTATAAGTATATGAGTTAGAAATTTTAACGTAAAAAAAGGACAAAACAATGCTGTTAAAAACTGCTGAACTTAAGAAAGTTATCAATGCTCTTAGATTTGCTGTCTCCAAAAATGACGCTATTCCTATTCTAAAGAACATTTGTTTCAGGAATGACTCCCTTATAACCTTCAATGGTTCTATTGGGGCTATCTATCCAATGGAATTAGAAACAGCTGGGTTCATGGTTCCCTTCGATAAGTTTGCTGTATTCGTAAACAGTATAACAAAGGATGAAGTGGAAATCTTAGTAGATGATAAGAACATTACATTAAAAGCAGGAAAGGCATCTTCAGTTTTACCATTTGAATCTGATGAGGACTATTTCAATTTTGATGAGATAGTGGAAAGCCTTTCTTCTGATGAAACAGTGCAGGTTAATTATGATTTTGTAAATGGGTTAAAACTTACTAATCCATTTGCTTCAAAAAGTTCATCCAGATTAGCATTGTGTGGGGTGTATCTAAAGGATGATTCATTATCTGCTACCGACGGGATGAGGATAGCAAATTGTAAGCTGGAAAGAACTATATCAACTGACCCGGTTATCTTTCCCACTGAGTTTTCTAAAGTAGTTGCATCAATAGATAAGTTTGACGGTGATCGAGATATTCTAATTCAGGATTCCAAATGTATTTTCTATGCTGGGGATTATATTCTATTCGGTAATCTAATGGATGGAACTGGTTATCCTTCTACAGACAAGTTCTTTCCTGAGTTTAAAAAGGATGAATTGATTGCATTACCAAAACAGGAATTGATGAAAGCACTTAAAACAGTAGGGGATTTTACAGGTGAAGTTATTGAATATGCTGAATGCCTGTTATCCTTTGGAGAGAATATTTCTATTAGTTATGCGGGGGAAACAGCTTCTATTCAGCAGATACTGGACTTTGGAAAGAGATTACCAAAGGGTGGATATAATCTGAATCCATATCATTTGTCAGTAATGTTATCAAATTGTGATAAGTTCCTGCTCAATGATTCTATGGGTGTTTTCTATGGGGAGTCAGAAGATGGCAGGTTTAAATCAGTAGTTGCAGTAAAGAAAAAGGAAAAGAAATGAAAAATATGCTTTTTGATATAAATGAGGTTGCCGGTAAGAAAATTGTTAAGCATCATGGATTTGTTGCTGATCCGTGCCTGATGTGTGGACTCTATAAAATATGTTTAAATCCTAAGATAAAACCATTTGGAGAGGGCGCATCAAACATATTTATAATTGGTGAAGCCCCAGGTGAAGAGGAAGATAAAACAGGAATCCCATTTATAGGGAAAGCCGGTAAGTTCCTTGATGATTCATTTTCCGAGTTTGGGGTTGAAATGGATAGGCATTGTACTCGTTCCAATGTTCTGCAATGCCGACCACCCGATAATACTTTTGATGAAAGTAAAGTAGAATATTGTTATGAGCGATTAGAAGCACAAATTAAGAAAGCTAAACCGCGTTTAATAATGTGCTTTGGTTTACAAGCGGCAAAGAGAATGCTTCCAGATCATATTGTTCCAGGGTTAAGAGGAAAAGGAGGATTACATCTTATTAGAGGCGATGTTTATCCTTCAATTAAATATGATTGTTGGGTGAGCGTTCATTATCACCCTGCTTATATCCTTCGTGACCGAGATATGGAAGATGTGTTTATGCGAGATATGGAAAAGGCTTTAAAGTATCTGGATATTGATTTACCTGAACAGTTAATTGGAATGGGTGGTAATATTTGGCTTGGAAATAAAGTAGATTGTATTAAAATTATCCAATTATTTACTAATAATAAGAAAATAACTAATTTTGATTATGAAACTAATCAATTAAATCCTTATACAGGAAATCCCATTATTCATATGGTTTCAATAGCACAATCTAAAGATTTAGCCTATGTAATTCCTCTTCATCCAAAAGACCCCGAAATATGGGATACATTTTCTAAATTCTTAAAATCCAGTACTCCAAAATGTAATCAAGCCTTTAAGTTTGAAGAGGCATGGACACGAGTACTGTTTAGACATCCAGTTAATAACTGGGTATGGGATACTATGCTTTCTAAACACATTCTGGATGAGCGACAAGAAAAGAAGAGTTTAGCATTTCAGGTATTTGAGAATACAGGTGAAGAATATAAGGATATGGTGGATGTAAAGAACTTTGCTTCAAACCCATTAGAAAATCAAGTAAAGTATTCAGGATTAGATAGTCGATTTACAATCTTAATAGCTTCTAATCATGCAAAAGAATTAAAAAGGCGTAAACAGATAGTTCCAGTAAAATTCTATATACAATCTAATGTTTCACTTGCTGAATTAGAGTATAATGGTGTTAAGATTGATATGCCCGCTTATGAAAAGTACCGGGCAAAAGTAAATAAGGATAGGGATGCAGCAATAGAAATCATTAAATCTTCTGATGCTGTGAATAAGTTTGAAAGAGTGAAAGGTAAGAAATTCAATCCAGGTTCATCCTTACATCTGAGGTGGGTATTTTTCGATCATTATGGAATTGAGCCATTATCGGAAACAGAAAAGGGCAGTCCCCAGGTTAATGATGAATTGTTTGAATATCTTGCTAACAAAAATGATGAAATAGGTAAATTTGCCCAAGCAGTAACTACTTATAAAACCCTTGAAAAGATGTCAAGTACCTATTTAGAAAGTATTATTAAATACTGTGATGCTGATGGATTCTTACATCCAACATATAATTTATGGATTGCCCGGTCATTTCGATCTTCCTGTGATTCACCTAATTTGCAGAATATTCCTAAACGAGATGAGCAACAGAGGGAATTTAGAAAGATATTTATACCACGACATGATTTCTTCTTAGAAGCAGATTATAAAGCAATGGAAGTAGTGGTACAAGCGATATTAGCGCATGACAAAGTGCTATTAGACCAGTTATATAGTGGATTTGATATGCATAGATATTGGGCAAGTAAACTATTTAGAAAACCAGAAAATAAGATTACTAAAGAGGAGCGCAATAATGCTAAAGGTGGGTTTATGTTTGCACTTCTTTATGGTTCTTACTATAAAACAATATCAACTAATTTAGGGGTAGAGGAAAATCATGTTAAGAAAATTGAGGAGGAGTTTTATAATACTTATAGAGGAGTTGCTGATTGGCAGGATGAACAGGAACGATTTTATGATAGAAATGGTTATGTAGAATTAGCAACAGGGTTTAGACGGCATGCTCCATTATCCAGAAATCAGATTGTAAATACACCAATACAGGGAACAGCATTTCATTGCTTACTTGATAGTTTAAACCGGATCCTCCCGCTGATAAAAGGATTTGAGTCATTGCCAGTACTGCAAATTCATGATAGCCTCACATTTGATGTTAAGAAGCGGGAACAGAAAGAACTGATGGCAATAGTTGAAGAATGCTCAATAAACAAGAATCACTGGTCTTGGACTAAAAATGCCCCATTCAAATTGAAATGGCTTTGTGGTATTGACTGGCTCTCGATGGAGGAGATGTGATGAAAAAACCTTATAAAGTTAAGATTGCAGAATATTGTCAAGATATTAGATGGGCACAAGGACGCGGCTGGAGTAATGAAGTTAAATCTATGTGCTTTGGATTAGCAATTATGCGATGTTGTGAAAAAATAGAGAGATTAGAAGCAAAAAAGGCAAGGGAAAATACACGAATTAAACTTGATATATAAGGATATTTATAATGTCTCTTTATAATGATATTCGCCCCGTTTCCTTTTCTGATGTAATAGGAAATGAAGCAATCATTAAATCATTACAGAAGATTGTTAAATTCAGTCCTGATAAACGTCCTCATACATTTCTATTTTGTGGTCCTTCGGGATGCGGTAAAACCACATTAGCCAGAATACTTGCTAAAGAATTTAACTGTTCAGATATTGATTTTTCAGAATTGAATGTTGCTAATACCAGAGGAATTGATACGATAAGGGAAGTGATTAGTCAAGCTCATGTTTCACCAATGTCAGGGAAATGTCGTATATTCCTATTTGATGAAGCACACCAGCTTACTAAGGACGCCCAGAATGGCTTGTTAAAAGTAATAGAAGATTATCCGTCTACAAGTTATTTCATTTTCTGTTCTACTGATCCTCAGAAGATTATTGCTACTATTAAAAATAGGTGTTCGGTATTTGAAGTACATCTATTATCAGAAAAAGAGATGGAAAGTTTATTAAATAGTGCTCTTCTTGACCTTCAGGAAGATATATCAGATATAGTATTCTTTGCTATTATTGATAGGGCTGAGGGTAGCCCCAGGAGAGCTTTAACATTACTTGAAAAGGCATTATCCGTTGAAGATGAAGAACAGCAATTGCACCTTGTAGAACAGGATACTGAAATTGAGGCATCAGTACTTGATTTATGCAGGCTATTAGTAAAGAAATCAAATTGGGATAGGGTTTCTTCTACTTATAAATTGATAACTGATAAAGATCCTGAGAAAATCAGGAGAGCCATCTTGGGCTATATGAAAACAGTATTACTTTCTAAAGGTGATCCTGCAATATGTGAAATGATAAAAATATTTAGTCAAAATACATATGATAGTGGAGAAGCAATGCTGGTAAATATGTTGTATGAGGCATCACTTATATAAGTAAAGAGGAATGAAATGGATACTGATTTTATGGCTTGGATAAAAACAATAAGACCAATTCCTGACAAACATCTCAAAGGCATAATTGAATCAATAATGAATCCTGGTAATGAAGAGAGCATAACCGAAGAACAAATAATATTAGCTATTGCTTTACATGCTCTTCAAAGAGTAACTTTACTTGAAGAACGCATTGTAGAATTAGAGGTATTTACAGATAGAATACATATGAGGGGAAAAGCTAATGATTAAAAGGAAAAAGCATATAGCTATTCCTGGTATGGATGATTTATTTTGGGAAGATCAGAATTGGGAAGATGAATGGAAAGATATGCCAGAATTTAAACTTAAAAATTTAAAATCGAAGAGACAAATAGTAATTCACTTTAGAAATGATGAAGATGTAGATAAATTTGCAGAATTAATAGATCAAAATATTACGCCAAATATAAAATATATATGGTTTCCGACTATAGTAAAAAGAGTATTAAAAAATAAAATATATATTGATGAAAAGGACTAATTATGCAACCGAAATATCCAATTTATATCATTTCAAAGGGTCGCTGGGAGAGCAGATTAACGAGTAAAGCTCTTGAAAAGATGAATGTTCCCTATCATATAGTTATTGAACCACAAGAATATAACCAGTATGCTTCTGTCATTGATTCTAAAAAGATATTAGTATTACCGTTTAGTAATTTAGGGCAAGGCTCAATACCAGCTCGAAATTGGGTATGGGAATATTCAATAGGTATAGGTACAGAAAGACACTGGATTATGGATGATAATATTAAAAGATTTTTAAGATTTAATAATAATTGTAAAATATTAGTAACATCTGGTACTATTTTAAAGTGTATGGAAGATTTTGTAGATAGATATGAAAATGTAGCATTAGCTGGCCCTCAATATTGGTATTTTTCATTAATGAATGAAGATAGGTATCCAGCATTTTTTTTAAATACAAGAATTTATTCATGTATTCTTATAAAAAATGATATTCCTTATAGATGGCGTGGACGATATAATGAAGATACCGATTTATCTTTAAGAGTTTTAAAAGATGGCTGGTGTACTATTATGTTTTATGCTTTCATTCAATTTAAAATATCAACATTACAGATGAAAGGTGGGAATACCAATAGTGTTTATATTGATGGAGATAATAGATTAAAATTTGCTGAGTCATTAAGAGACCAGCATCCTGATGTAGTAAAAGTTACTTGGAAATTTAATAGATGGCATCATCAAGTAGATTATAGATCATTTAAGAACAATAAACTTATTAAAAAACCTGGATTAATTATACCGGATAGAGTAAATAATTATGGAATGGTTTTAAAGAAATTAGATAAATGTTAAAATTCTGGGCGATAGAAAATGACAAGCATCCTTGCTATTTCTTCAGTAAAAAAGATAGGGATAATTGGATAGCTCTTGCAAAAGATAAAAGAAGATTAATAACTTCCACAGAATCTCAAAGGGAATACAGAAAAAGGAAAAATGAATGTCAATAGAACGCAATACGAAGGATTACAGTGATTACCAATTTAAACATCGTGGCGCAAACCAGAGAATACGTAATATTTACTTTCAAAAACGATCTAAAGAGCGAGAAAAGGAAATATTAGAACTTGATAGAGATGTTGATTTTCTTATTGGTGAATTACAGAGACTCCAGAGACGTACAAAAACTGTAAACCTCATTTCCACACAATTAGAGTATTTATCAATACGTCTTTCTTACCTTCTTTTAAGAAAACATTATAATTCCGATGCTGCAATCATACGGTATCTCTCAGAACGCTATCATATGTGTTCTTCAGGTATTGTTTTAAGGGTTTTCAGAGATGATATTGAGAATTGCTACTACCTTACCGAAACAGAAGCTGGAAAAGAGGTTGATGCCTATATTCCATTTGAATTAGCTGCTTCTCCCATTACAGAACCACTTATAGATAACAAATTAATGAAAAAAAAGACAAAAGCAGAACTCATCGAGTTTATTGTAAACCTTTCAAAACAAATGGAACACCTGGAACGAGAAGTCCAACGTATACGATTCAGAAAAAAGGAAGTTTAAAATTATTGAAGGTAAATTATGGAAAAATTTAGTTTATTTGGTAAAGATTTACTTGATACTGCAATAATTCAGCAAAAGGGCATTCTTGCTCAAAAGTTTGAATTTCCTCCATTTTCAGTATTAAATGCAAGGGAAGGGGCATGGCAAAGACGAAAAAGAGCATGGATTTCATTGGGGATTAAGAGTGAAATAGGACGCGATTGCAAAGTCTTTGCAATCGGGGATAAGGAAACTTGGACAAGGGAACAAAAAGAAAAAGGTGGTTTAACATTTAAAGGAAAAGCCGCTTCTTTTGATGCTTATAGGGTAAAAGAAGGAACACGGAAAACTACTGATACACAAGGAACTTCCATATTTGACCCCACCCTTTGTGAACTTATGTATCATTGGTTCTGCCCTGAAGGTGGGCAGATTATAGACCCCTTCGCTGGAGGTTCTGTTCGTGGTATTATAGCAGGTATTCTTAGTTATAAATATTATGGGATAGAACTTCAGCAAGTACAAATAGATGCTAATGAAACTCAAAAAGCTGAAATATGTTCAGAAGCACCTATTAAATGGGTTTGTGGTGATGCTTTAGAAAAGTTAAATAATGCTCCTAAAGCTGATTTTATATTTACCTGTCCTCCTTACGGCAATCTTGAGCGTTATTCTGATGATCCTGCTGACCTTTCTACAATGAATTATAAAGATTTTATAAAAGCATATAAATCTATTATTTCTCAATGTTCAAAGAAGTTAAAACCCGGATGTATGGCTTGCTTCGTTGTAGGAGATTTTAGAGACTTAAAAACAGGTTTTTATCAAGGTTTCGTTGCCGATACAATCAAGATATTTCAAGAATGTGGTCTTGGTCTCTATAACGATGCAATTTTAATAACAGCAGTAGGTTCTTTGCCAATACGAGTAGGTAAACAATTTGAAGCAGGAAAGAAACTCGGAAAAACCCATCAAAACATTCTAATATTTAAAAAGGAGTAATTAATCATAACACTCAGCAAAACCACCATGCTCAACAGAGTCAGAATTACAGACACTCAATTCATCGAAGTCCTCCGATTCATGAATAGAACCAAAATATCATACAGAATAATGTCCGAAGCAATGGGTATTTCTAAAGATTCACTCTATAATGCACTAATAAGAAAGCAAAGCATAGCAACAGCATTCAGAGATAAGATACTTCAATACTGCAAAATCCCTTATTAAATAATATAAATCTTATTATTTATAAATATACCGTAACATTATATAATATCATTAACTACAAAGTACAGTACCATTACAAAGAGATAATCCACAATGGCTGTCAAAAGAAAAATAACCCCTAAAGAGAATAAGTTAATTAAAAATTATATAAGAACAGGCTCTTTAACCAAGACAGGACAGTTAGAAGGTACACATAGTAGTGATAATAGTGGAGCAGTACAAATATATAAAGCGCTAAACAAGGGTAATGTAAAGGTTCAAATCCGTGAAGAACTATATAGAATGGGCTTTGACGCCTCTTCGTATGCACAGTTTCTAATCAATAAAACTAATGCAAAGAAGACTTTGATTGCATCACACATGGGGCAGATTACCGATACATTGCAAGTAGATGATAACACTGCACAATTAGTAGCAGGTAAAATGATTGCAGAAGTATTCGATGTTTATGCAAAGGATCAAGATAAGGAAGACAGAGATAAAGCACTGGATAAGTATTTAGATAAATTGCAACCAGAACAATTAGAAAAGTTACTAATGATATGCAATACTAATGAAGCAGAGTATGAGGTAGTAGAGACATTGTAATGTAGGCATTAGAAACTATTGCATTAGAAATATTATAAATACCGGACATTAGAAAATCATATAGAGTATAAGGGGATAGGGCTTGTTGAAAGCAAAAGGAAAAGGAAAAGTTGCAATATACCCTCATTTATAAACTTATCAATTTTTCATTGAATTAGAATTTTTAAGGAGGAAAGCAAAATGCATGCTGAAAAATGTCCTGTATGTAAAGGTATTGGAAGATTAAATCATCGTGGGGTGGATAAGGTATTTGAAACAGATGATTGGAAAGCATGTCATGGTTGTGATGGTAAGGGATGGATAACTGTTGCTGGTTATGAGGAGTATAAACAGGTTCCTTGCATATCCCCATATCAACCTTGGATTCCTCCTAATACTACAGGAACTATATTTTTAGATAATGATATAAAATTTAGTTATACGAGTTAATAAATGAAAGCAATAGTTGAATGTCCAGAATGTTTAGGTAATGGTGCAATACCGTATTATCTGCCAAAGAACATATATATAGTTGACTTGAATAAGCTGCCATATATGAAATGTATAAATTGCAATGGAAGTGGAAAAGTAGTAATAGATATTGGTGAGGTTAATGGACATCAGGAATATATTACAAGATAGGGATTTGAGTAAAGGGTTGGCAGAGCGGGTTGCCAATAAACTTCGAAGTAAGAAGCTTATGGCATTTAGTCAAGCGTGCTGGCCGAATTATGAAGTAAGTCCTCATCATACATATATAGCCGGATGTTTGGAAAAGGCAGCGGCACGAGAGGCTGGTTGGACACGACTTATCATTCACGAACCCCCACAGCATGGAAAGAGTTTGCAGATTAGTAAACTCTTTCCTGCATTCTACATTGGAAACAACCCTAACGACTTCGCAATACTGACAGCTTATGGTGATGAGCATGCACAATCATTCTCTCGTGATATTAGAAATATTATCGACAGTCCCGAATACCAGGCAATCTTTTCTGGGGTTTCATTATCGCCGGATAGTAAAGCACGGTTTAGATGGAATTTAGATAAACCGCATAAAGGTGGAATGGTGGCATCTGGGTTAGAGGGTAGGCTGACTGGTGTTGGTGCAGACTTGTTAATTATTGATGATCCATATAAGAACAGAGGGGATGCAGAAAGTAAACTTTATAATGATTTTGTTATAGAGACGTATAAGTCAACATTGCGGACACGAGTACATAAAGGTGGAATTATAGTATTGGTAATGACACGATGGGTAAAAGGTGATCTGGCTGACTTTCTTATGAGTTTAGATAAGGAAGGATTTAGATATATTTGTTTACCTGCATTTAGTAATGGTCCGACTGTCGATCCGTTGAAAAGACCTAAATTATTTCCACTATGGCCGTCACGGTATCCGCAGGCAGAGTTACTAAACATTAAAGATACGGTAGGAAGTTATAACTGGAGTTCGATGTATCAAGGGAATCCAGTTCCATCTGAAGGCGCATTATTTAAAAAGACTCATTTTGATATTGTGGATAAGGCACCTGAAGGTATGCCGTGGGTTCGGTTCTGGGACTTGGCAACATCCGAATCTGATCAGGATAGTTTTACCGCATCGTTTAGAATGACTATGGATGGGGAAGATGTTTATCTTGATGCGCGAGTAAAAATTAAAAAGTCATGGCCGGAAGTACGAAGAACTATTAAAGAGACCTGTATTCATGAACAGAAGATGTTTGGCAATATTGGATACCTGGTAGGAATAGAATCGCAAGGCCCACAAAAGGGCATGGTGCAGGAATGTTGGGCAGATCCTGAATTAGTTTCTATTGGCATTATAGGAGTACCGGTAGCATCAAGTAAAAGGATACGGGCATTACCGGTAATTGCAAGAGGTGAGACTGGTAAACTGCATATTGTCAGAGCACCTTGGAATGAAGATTTAATAAATGAAGCCCTTGAATTTGACAAGGGAACGTATATGGACCAGATAGATGCTTTGAGTGGATGTTTTAAAATGGCTGGTATGTTTTCTATTATAGCGGGTACTGCATCATTATCTGATTATTTGGTTGAAGATGGTAAACAGAGTGATGCTGAAGAAGACAAGGATACTGTAGTTACGGTGGCAGGCGGAGAAGGTCTGCATGAAGGTGAACCCCTCTTCTACGGAGGACTTCAATGATTCCAGGAATTAGTGATAATGATATTTTTGATGGCCCACAAAAAAGTCATGTAATAATCAATGCAGATGTCTTCAGGAGAAGGAAGATAGTTTATGTGGCTCGTGAAATGCTTTCCAATCTTTTTATGAATGGTAGAAAAGAATTGAATGTTAGAGGATTACCGACCGATGCTGTTTGCGTTGATACATTTTATGATCATTATAAAGAAAGATTTGGATTGGTTTATACAAGTAAGGACTTTGATGAAGTTCCGTTTGGAGAAAGGTTTCCTCAATTAACTCCAAGAATAGCACTTCGTTTGATGTAGGAGGTTTCTAATGTTAGCACAAATACTCATTGGTTTTTTTGTATTGTCAGTATTCTTGTTAGCAATCTTTTCGGTATTTACTTATTTCACTGGAGAGAAGGAGCCTACTATATGGAGAGGAAAAGTTATTAAATACATAGCTATCGGAACTGTCAGTATTGTTGTTCTTACCGTTGCTATTGCAGGAGCAATTATAACTGGAACAGTTCTATTAAATCAGATTGGATATTGATATGGCTTCGTTGTTTGATATACAAAAGAATTTAGGGTTTTGTAATCCATTACCGGAATACCCAGGAGAGGAGCAGTTTTCACTTGCGGTATTGAAGCAATCTCAGGCATGGCCTTTAGTAACAAGTTTACTGCATGGTTTAGAAGTTGTACCACAACCAGGGGATTACAGGGCATTCGCGCAAACATACTCAACAGTAGTCTGGGTATATGTAGCGGCATGGATTATTTCAACATCAATATCAACTGCACCATTTCGGTTATATGAGAGGTTGAAAGGTGAAGATAAAATTTTAAAAGATGGTATTCTTTTTGATTTATTTGATGAACCAAATTCATATCAATCTGGTCCAGATTTAATTGAGCAGACTGCATTGTTTCTTGATCTTACAGGGGACAATTACTGGGAAAAGTTTGGAATGGTAAAAGGACTACCGTTAGAATTACATAATCTTGAACCTTATCATGTTAAGATTGCACCTGATACTACTGAACGAATTAAGTATTATGAGTATAGTGTTAACGATGCTTTCAAAAAGAGATTTCCTCCACAAAAGATTGTGCATTTCAAATATACCAATCCAACCGATCCTCTATATGGGCAGGGTACGGTAAAAGCATTAGCAACTTCTCTTGTTACTGAATTGTATCGGGAAGGCTATAATAAAACATTTTTCGAGAATGAAGCCAGACCTGATCTTATCATTAAACATAATCCAGATATTAACAAAGGTATTCCACCTCTTCAGGAAATATCTAAACGGGCATTTGCGGCAGCATGGTCAAAAGCATTCAGTGGTCCAAGAAAAGCACGGTTGCCGGTTCTAATGGAATCAGGTATGGAAGTTGAAGTTCTATCCGAAGCCCGTAGGGATATGGATTTTAGAGAGATGGAAAAGAGTCTTAGGGAAAGAATCTTTGGAGCATTTGGAGTTCCGCCCGCGATGGCTGGGATTTATGAATATGCAAATTATGCAAATGCAAAAGAGCAAATTAGAATTTTCTGGACTACTACATTACCTCCAAAGTGTAGGAAGATAGAACGGACAATTCAGAAGAATATCATCATACCATATAATAAGGCATCTGGAAAAGAATACTATTGCCGATTTGATATGGATATTATTCCTGCTTTGGAAGAAACAGTGAAAGAGAGAGAAGAACGTTTATCCAGAATGCTTGAACGTGGTGGTATTACAATAGGGGAGTATGCTACAGCACTTGGTTATCCTATGGAGGGTGAGGATAAAAAGAAATTTGGTAGTAAAAGAGTATTAGCAGCAAACTTAGTTTCATTGGATGATGCATTTATGGAAATGCCTCCTGAGCAGGAAGGACCCCCTCCCCCGGGCGGATTCCAACCTTCTCAGAGTGGTAAATTTCCAGCAGGTGCAAGTCCATCATTTCAACCTGAAGCAGAGGAAGTATAAAATGACTAATCCATTCAAAGCAATTATGAACTTCTTCACTGGTGGTATTAAAGAACGTCTGGTAGATTTGCTTGTTGATTCTGTTCTTTCTATTGCAAATCAACAGATAACCGATACTGAAGCGTATGATATGGGTGCTAAAGTTGGTAAGCGGATTGGTTCTAAATTAACTACTACATTTGGTCAGAAGCCGGGACAGCGCGTGGAGGATTTACTTCAGTTGAAATTTGCCAAGTTGGTTGCCGGAATGCGTGATGCATTAGATAATGATGATGTTTGAGGTTCCTGCTCCGGCACAGCGGGCCTCCTTTCCAAGGGAGAGGCATTCATCAACGGGGAAGTGCTGGGTGCCTCTCCTGAATAAAACTTAGGATACCAGGGGTTAGAATGGCTCAAATTTCAATGATCTCATCTTGAGGTGTATAAGTATAGGGGTAAGGTAAAAATGGCGTCAGCAAGGGTAATGACAGCGGCTTATGGACAGCGAAGAAGAGTAGAGGAAAAGAGAATCTATGGTACTTGCTATGTCCAGTTGTCATCTATTCTAAATAGACTCATTGTTGATGTTAATAGTGGAAAAGGTGAAAACAGTTTTAAATTGAAAACTAATGAGTTGATAGCATTTAAAAATAAAGTTGGAAAGACAATCGAACTTGCGGGTCGCACTGGATTTAAGTATGCGCTTGAAATAACTGAGATTGCTTATGGGAAACCATTACCAATACTTACTGAAAAGATAATTACCGATGCAGATGTTGAGGCACTTGGTATTCAGACAATATCAAGGGAAATACGGGAACAGGGATTGAAAGAGGTGGTTACTGCTCCAGCATCATTCATTGATGATATGAGAAAAGAGTTTCTGGTTGGTACTCAGGCAGGGGAAAGTGTTGCTGCAATAGCTTCAAGATTAAAAGAAAAAGGTCAGTATCAAAAGATGTGGCAAGCAAAAAGGATTTCTCAGACTGAGACTACAAGAGCATTTAATAATGGTGCATTAGAAGGTTATAAACAATCCACAGTAGCAAAAGGTAAACGATGGTCACCATATTTAATGGGAACAGCACATAGAAGTTTTCATGTAGAGCAGATAGTAGATATTGATGAATCATTTATAGTGAATGGGGAGAGTTTACAATATCCAGGTGATAGAGCAGGGAGTGCATGGAATACTGTAAATTGTAAATGTGCTTTGATTCCGGTTATTAGGAGACCAGAAGTTACTGCACCTACTTCAGAAAAACCGGAAAGACTTACAAGGGGTCATTTACCAAAAAAAGATATAAAAGATGTAAAAGAAATATTAATAAATGATTTTGGCGGAAAAATAACAGATAAACATGCAGATGAAATAATAGGTAGTGTAAGAGCATATACCACAACTGATTTTGCAGATATAAGGCGTTTACAAAGAAATGCACCGGAAATATTGAATTATAAAGAAAGTTATAAAGTTAAATTAAAACAAGACGCTACTAATATAGAGGAATTTATAAAAAAATCACCTAAATATAATGGTGAAGTTTTTCGTGGGATAACAACATTTGGAAAGGATGTTGATGCAATTTTTCCAAATGGATCAATAGTGAAAATGGGTGGAACCTCATCTTGGTCATCTGATTCGGATATTGCTAAATCATTTGGTAATAAGGTGCTATTTAAAATCAATTCAAAAAGTGGTGTATCTGTTGATTATATATCTGGTTATAAGAAGGCTGAAAAGGAAGTGCTATTTTCAGAAAATACAAATTTTAAAATAATAGAAAAGAAAATAGTAGAAATAGAGTATCCTACTGCTTCCGGGATAATGAGAGGAAAACAATATTTAATAGAGGCTGTTGAATTATGAATGAAAAAAGAAAAAAAGAAAAATTAGAAGAAAGTTCAAAATTTGAAGTATATGATTCAAAAGGCAGATTGATTGCAAAAGATGGCTTTTTAATAGAACAAGTTAAGAGGGAATTGGATAATGATAAAAAGAAAAATCACTAAAGAGGTAAACCTTCATCTTGAAAAATTGGATAACCTTTCTATTGCTAAACCTGAAATACAGCCGGGTGAATCAAGGGATGATTGGATGGGTAGATGTATTCCTTTTCTGATTAGGGAAGGTAAAACGCAAGAGGAAGCAGCCGGACAGTGCGGGGGAATGTTTGAACAGAAAGCGGAGAAGTATGAAATAGAGAATTCTAAATATTCAGCATTAACTTATAATTCACCAGAGGATTTTAAGATTGGTGATATAACAATTAAAAAAGGAGAAGAGTTACGATATATACTTGGGGTTGTATTAGAGCCAGAGACCGTTGATGCTACCAGAACAGATAAAACTATTGGTGACATTTATAGTGAAGAGGAAGTACGGAAAGCGGCTCACAATTTTATGGTGACGTATTCTGGAAGTGGAAATGACTTGATGCACAGTGGTAGAGATAACTCGAAGCTGAAAATTGTTGAATCATATATTGCACCAGGGGATATGATGGTGGGTGACGGGACAGTGAAGAAGGGCACATGGATGATGGCAACATTAGTATTAGATGATAAGATTTGGGAATCAGTTAAAAAGGGGGAAATAACGGGGTATAGCATTGGAGGGTTTTCGGATGCCAGAATTGAAACTCCGGCGATTATTTAACATAAAAGTCAATCATGTTTCACTGGTTGATAGAGCAGCAAATAAACAAAGTTTTCTATTAGTAAAGCGAGATGACTCGAAAGGAGAAGTAAAGATGGATGAACTCAAAGGCGTACTTGGGAAAATTGAGGATGCTCTGAATAAATCTAATGATAGATTAGAGAAACTCGAATCTCAAGAAGGTATTTTCAAATTTGAGGTTGACAAAGCAGGGGCAAAGTTTTCTAAGGATACTGTTAGTAAACTGAAGAACCTGCGTGATACCCTCAATCTTCTTATTGGTGAGGAACCAGCAGAGAAGCAAGAGGACGAAGTGGATGCTGTAAAGGCAATTAGTGATGGCTTTGAAAAAGCCAGTAAACAATCAACTAATAAAACAGATAAAAATACAGACCTTGCCAATACGATTGTAAAGGCAATTGCTGCTGCATTAGAAAACAAGGAGGAATAAATAAGATGAAACAACTTTCAACCCAGGAATTTGAAGCTCTTGGTGCATCTCTATTTAAAATCATTACTGAGAAGAAAGAGGATTTAGGTCTTTCTTTTGATGAAAAGAAAATAGATGATATGGTAGAGAAAGCAGTTCGTAATATTCTGAAGAAAACCCAAAATAGACAGCATCCATATTCTGATATTGACCCCCAGGACTTTTTGGTTATTCAGAAAAGACTTGAGGAAAAAGCAGGTACGGATGAGGTTACAAAGAAACTTCATGAAATGAATGATGATCTCTACATTCTTTGCACCATTATGAAACGTCAACCTTCCGCTCTTCAGTCATTTCCTAATTTTGAAAGGAAATGGGGAGAACTTGTGAAGGCATTGAATACAAGCGCGGCAGGTGTAGGTCTTGAGTGGATTCCCGAAGGCTTTTCGCAGTCTATGATCGACCTTGTGGAAATTGAAGCGAAAATTACTTCTCTTTTCCAATCATTTACCATGCCTACGAATCCCTATACATTTCCAGTGAAATCCTCCCATCTGACAGCTTATAAAGGTGGGGAAGCAACTACAGATTCACCTTCAATGTATAAGACCAGTTCAATGGGAACTGATGATTTGACATTTACAGCAATCAAGAGTATTGTCAATACAGCGGTTTCCGATGAGATGATTGAGGATGCTTATGTTGCTGTACTTCCTGAACTGAGAAGGGATATTGCAATAGCTCAGTCAAGAGGTTCAGATAATGCAATTATTAATGGTGATACTACTGCTACTCATCTTGATACTGGTTATACAGTAGCTTCGGATGATATTCGGAGAAGCTGGAATGGTCTCAGGGATATGTGTATCAGCACACTGAAGAACGATGGTTCAACGTGGTCAACCTCAGCAGGGCTTGCTCTTCTGAGAGGACTTAATTCTGAGATGGGTTTGTATGGTATTAATCCAGACGAGATTAAAGTTCTGTGTAATACTAATATGTACCAAAAAATGATGTCTCTTGCTGAAGTAAGAACTGTTGATAAATTTGGGGCAGTTGCTACTATTAAAAATGGCAGACTTAATGCTATTGATGGTGAGCAGATTGTTCTAACTCAGCATGTTGAGGAGTTACAGAATGCAAGTGGTGTTTATGATGGTACTACTGAAACTCTTACACAACTGTTGAAAGTCTGGACTCCAGGTTTCAGAGTTGGTATAAGAAAAGGTTTTACAATTGAATATGTACGGAAACCTCTTTATGGAAATAGTTACCTTGTTTCTACAATGAGAAAACATTTCCGTGCAATTCGTGATACCACTACTGAGCCAATGATTGGTTGGCTTTATAATGTAACAAAGTAAATTTAATATAGTAAATAGGTTATGATAAATAAGATGGAAAAAAGAAATTCATATGAGAAGTATTGCCAATGTAGTTGTGGCCAAATAGTAAAACAGGGAAACCGATTTATTAATGGTCATAATGGAAGAGGCAAGTCTAAATTCTTTTCAGAAGAACACAAGAGAAAAATTAGTGAAACAAAAAAGAAACAACATTCTCTTGGCTTACTTTATAATCCTATGGACTCAGAAGAGACGAGAAAGAAATTGAGTGAAATTAGAAAGGGTGAAAAGAATCCTTTTTATGGAAAAAATCATTCAGAGGAAGCTCGATTAAAAATGAGTATTGCTCATAAAGGAAAAACTTCTGGAAGAAAAGGTAAGAAGCAAACAGAACAATGGAAAAAGGAGCACAGTAAAGTTTTAAAAGAAAAATATGCTTCTGGTAAATTAATTGCTTATTGGAAGGATAAAAATCTTTCTATTAAACACAGAGAAAGTATAAGTAAGAGTTTAGAAACTGCTTATGTTTCCGGTATTAGAAGCATTCGTAAGATTAAAGATACTTCCATTGAACTTGCTTTTGAGAAAATTTTAAAACAATTGAATTTAAATTATGAGAAGCAATATTCAATTGTGATTGATAATTTATATTCTTGTGTGGATTTCTTTTTACCGGATTATAATATCATAATTGAGTGTGATGGTGATTATTGGCATAACCGTAAAGATATGATTAAACAAGATAAGTTAAAAAATCAATTGTGGTCTTTACAGGGTTATACTGTATTAAGATTTTGGGAACATGCAATTAATGATTCAATAAATAATTGTATTAGTGAATTATGTGCGTGTTTACAAAAAGAAGATAATAAACAATTATTTAACTTTTACTAACTGAGTACGGTGCCGCCTGGTATTGTGCCAGGACGGCATCGACTCTAAAAAGGAGATTTACAATGGGTGCAGGTTACAAACATGAAAATAGGGACTATGTTAGTCCTGTCGAACGTACAGAAGTTGAAGGTCAATTTGGTCCCGGTTTTTATTGGGCTGCTTGGCAATTGCAGAAATTTGCAACTGTTGGCTCTACAATTCACATGGTTTCTAATTGTGAAACTGTTACTGATTGGGATATTTCCAGTGCATCTGATTTTAATTGCGTTGCAGGAACTCCTGATTTTAGAACAGGTTCAGATTCTCTTGAAACAGATAGTTTAACAACTACACTTGGTTCAACTCTAACCCTCGATACTAATCATAGACCTGACAGAGAAAATTGGAATGAATTCAATTGGCTTTGTATGTGGGTTCATGATGATACAGCATTGAGATTAGCAGGTGAATTAACTGTTCAAATTAGGAATAATGGGGATTGGTGCACTGCATTAAGTGTTCCTGTTAATACCACAGTGGATGTATTTGAAATAAAATGCATTGATATTTCCGGTATAGCCAGAGAAGCGGTTGATGGATTTAGATTTGTTGACCAGCGTAGTTCTGCAAGTACTGAGAAAGTTTATATCGACAGCATTTTTGTTACTGACCTTATTACAGGTGAAGGTAGCAATACGGAAATTGCCGCTGGTCCTATTTATGGTCCAGTAAGACCAATTAAAGTTGCAACAGGGCAAACAATGATTCCTGGTTGTGGTATTAATTGGGAATTATGTGAAGGACATTTGGCTGCTGCTAATGATACTGCTGTTGTTGGAATTTGCTGTCAAACGACAGATTTTGCTACAAGAGCAGGATCGGATACAAATCCAAAGTATGTTTTAGCTGCTTGTTCAGGTGCCATCGTATATTGTATGAATGTTGGTGCTACTGTACTTGGTGATGGTGTTTGTGTTGGAACAAGTGCATTAGGTGTTTCTGATGCTTCTACGAATGTAACTTATACATTTGCGAGAGCTTTGGAAACTGGGACAGATAATGCCCATACGGCATATCAGATGTTGTTCCAAACTACTAATAATTAATTAAATGGCGGGTCAGCTTTCCTCTGGATGGGGGGTAGAAATATCCCCCTCCCGCCTAAAATGAAAGGGAGTATTTATGGCAATATATATAGCCTCACATTATGCTCCTAACAATTCGATTGTTACGCTTGCTCAGATAACTGCTGCTGCAACTGCCTCTGATGTTATTCAGATGATTACAGATGATGGCAAAGTTATTTACTTGAGTGCTGTTTTTGCTGTAACAATTGCAACGATTGATACCAATGTAGTTGTTAGGATTCAAGGTTCTTTGGATAACAGTAATTGGTTTAACGTGGATGAGGATGAGCAGGATGTTACATATACAGCGAATGGAACTTATGCACTTCGTTATCAGGGCAAAGGTGAAGTTAGATACCTTCGTTTGTATGTAGTTTCTGAATCTGGCGGAACTCTTGTTACTGTTGATATTAAAGTTAAAATTTTTGAGCCGCAGGAATTTATTCTCCGGTAAACGAAGGGAGTTAATTACTGATGGCAACGATTAAAGCTCATAATTATAGGGACAGTGAACGTCCATATACTTTTACACAATTAACCGCTACAGGAGTTACATCTGATTTATTAGATATGAGCGGATGTAAAGATGCGGTTTTTCAATATACAATTGCTGCTATGAATACCACAGTGGTTGTTCGACTTGAAGGTAGTAATGATAATAGTTCATTTTTTAATCTTGATTTTGACGATCAGGATATAACCCAAACAGTGAATGGAACGTATGCAATTCAATACGAGGGTAGGGTGGGGTTTATTAGATTCCGCTTTGTCTCAGAGACCGGTGGAACGGCGGCTACAATTGATGTTGTGGCATATATAGGTAGAGCAAATTAACAGGAGGAGGAGTGTTTGAATGAGATATTTAAATAGAACGAAAGCAATCGGGGAAAATACAGCTGATAATGCTTTCGTAAGTACAAGTGTAGTTTCAAATAGAGATGGTTCGGTTCTGGAAAGGACTGAATTTATCATATCGGATTTAGTTGGAATAGATACCGATATGGATGAGGTTCTTTCCCATGTACTAAATCTTTCAAGTAACCTGGTTTTGATTCATAATGCCGCATCTGACATCGTAAGTGCTGCAAGCATTTTAAAGGATATGGGCAGTGATTTAGTTCTAATTCATAATGCAGCAAGTGACCTTATTAGTGCAGCAAGTTCATTGAAGGATGTTAGAAGTGATATTATAGCAATGAATAGTGAATTGCTTGACATTCGCAGTGATATTGTAGGAGCAAAGTTAGATATAACTGAGATTCTTTCTCATGTAATTGATATATCTTCTGACTGTGTAAATATATCAAATATTCATAGTCATGTTATTGATATTCAAAGTGATTTGGTGGGTACGAAAAGTACTCTCTTAGATATTAAAAGTGATATTGTTGGAGCAAAAGTAGGTATCACTGAAATTCTATCTCACGTGATCGACATATCTTCAGATTGCGTGAATATAGCAAATATTCATTCTCACGTAATAAATATTGCCTCCGATTTAATATCTGCTATGTCCCAAATAAATGATATTGCCTCTGATGTGGTACTGGTAGGTAATATTCATTCTCATTTACTTAATGTGCAGAGTGATTTAGTAGGAGCAAAAAGCTCACTCTTAGATCTCAGAAGTGATATAGAGGTTATTCTTGCAGGTGGGATATATTCAATGGAGTTCTGGGGGGCTTGTGCTCAAAAGATTACTGTTGATACAACTATTAGTGACATCAATCTTCCATCGGTTACAATTGCAGATTTACCTACCACTGCTACGATAGCAAGGGCAATAGCAATGTTCCGATTTAGAATGGTAGATAATCTTAATGCTGGCGCAAATGCCTGTTTAGGTGCGGCGCAAATTCAAGTAAGAACTGACGCACCTGGAACCTTGAGAAATGCCATTACCATTCCTGATAATTTCTGTACTTTTGCTGCAGTAGGAACAAGTTTTGGTGGCGATTTAATGGGAGATAGTGATATTGCCATTGAGGTTACTGGTAATGATACCTATCATTTCAAATGGATGCAGGCTGACGCTGATGCAGATTCTCTTGAATTTGAAGAAATTCAAACTGGTCTTAAAATCTGGTTTGATGCATAAGAGGTAGAAAATGAAAGTAGCATTTATTTGTGCTAAGGGTTTTAATACTCTTATAGGAAAGACAGTAGATGCTCTTTCAAAAGATTATAATGTCTGTTTAGCAGAAGTTTCCTCTGTTGAAGGAATTGAAAAAGCAATTAAATGGGCAGATATAGTTTGGTTCGAGTTTGCTAATGAAGTGGCGGCAATAGGAACCAAGAGTCCATTTATCAAAGGTAAGAAGGTTATTGTGAGACTGCGGAGCTATGAATTATTTAATCAACTGTATAAGGGAATAGAGTGGAACGCTGTTAATAGATTAGTATTCACGGCTTCGCATGTAAAAACATTATTAGGAGAGATTTATCATGAGATAAAAAACGTGAAATCTATTGTAATTGAAAATGGCTTCGAGTTGGAAAATGCTTCTAATAACAATTTTAAGACTGGTTATGATATTGCTTGGGTTCCAAATGGGATAGATCATAGAAAGAATCCTCCAATGGTACTTCAAATTATGAAAAAGCTGAATAATGTTTCTCCTCAATTCAAACTTCACATAGCAGGCACATATAGAGAACTCCGACATCGGGTCTATATGGAATACCTGACTAAAGAACTGGGACTGCAGGATAACATTATTCATTATGGCTTTGTTACTAATATGGAAACTTTTTGGCAGGATAAAAACTATCTATTGAGTACATCCCTATTCGAGAGTTTTGGTAACAATATTTTCGAGGCAATGATCCACAATATCCAACCGGTTATTCATAATTTTTATGGAGCAAAACAACTCTATCCAACCGAAGCCCTTTTTAATACTATTGATGAAGCGGTCAATATGATTGTAACTCCAAGACATATTGAAGGTCGGAAATTTGTACAGGAAAAAGGTTATACGTTTGATAATCAGATAGCAAAAACAAGAACACTTATTGAATCTTTAAAAGAGGAAAGCTAAAATGAAAGTTGCGCATTGGGGAGTATTTGCACCATGCCAGAGTGGGCAGTACGAAACAGCAAAAGAACTAATAATAGCAGAGAGAGCGGCCGGACTTGATGCTGAGTTTATTGATTTTGGTTGGAAAGACCAGGCAAATTGTAGGGTAGGATTAGTTGATGGTGCCATTAAAACAGTTAATCCACATTGGTGTGATGATGCCAATATAATGCTCAGGCATTCTGACATTCCTCTTGATTATCTTCGTAAGGATATTCCTTATATGATATGTCTGCATGGAAGACCTGAGAGTTCTTTTCTTACCGGGTATAGAAGCGGGGCATACCCGGTAGATAGAAAAAAAGATGTTTTTAAGATGATAACCGATAAGGTGCTGGATAAAAACTGTCTTGGGTACATTACATTCTGGCAGGAATACATGGAGATGTTTGAGGATTTAGTACCAAGTAGCCTTGTTCATTATGTTCCTGCTCCTGTTGATTTGATTAAATATACTCCATTTGGTACTAAGAGGAAATTTGAGAATAGTGGGGAACCCAATATCATTATAACCGATATGTGGCGGGAGGATATTACTCCATTTAATGTACTTCAAGCGGCACTTTATTATAAACGACATATTAATAGTAAGGCATCAATTCACATTTATGGAATTTGGAAGAATGATTATCGGAGAGATTATATAAATAAATATGGAAAATTGATTGGTGAATGCATGAAGTTTGTTACTGGTTTAGAATTTGTTTATAGATCAGCAGACATATTTATTACCCCTCATGTGATAGCAACCAGAACAGTCAGGGAAGCGATGGCTTCAGGTGTTCCGATGGTTGCGGGTGGAGGTTCTCCTTATACTCAATATAATCATGATCCAAGAGATATAAAGGGATTTGCCCAGGAAATTGATAAATGCTGGCAGGAAACTGCTGGAAATAATAATGTTCGATTAACAATAAGAAAACAAGCAGAGGAAGAATTTAGTCTTGAACGAGTTGGTAGAATGATGAAGGGTACACTTGAATTCTCTTTGAATTCTGAAGTGATGGAGCGGATGCATAATCATAAAGTTGTGGAGCAGGTAAATGAAATTTGCGCTGGTGTACGATAAGAACGACCAGAAGTTAAGACCACAAACATATAGTCCAGTTTTCAGAAATATGTTTGAAGCGTTGAAACAGAGCAGATTTGATGTTACTGATATAAATAATGACTGCTCTGCTCAGGATATTGATGCTGATGTTATTCTGTTCTACGATGTTCATTCATCTCATCACATTAAAATTGATGGAATTGAAAAGCATTCCGCTTTGAAATTAGAGTATTTCAGTGATCCTCATCAGAATGAAGTAAAGGGACAGTACCAGGACACGGGTGTAGTGGTACATAAACTGGATGCTAAACAGCGTATTGAACGTTCCCTTAGTAGGGATATAGACCATATTATATCACCAGTGAGGGAAAGATTCTTTCAATATTTTGAGCTATATTTAAATGGTAATTGTGAGAATATGCTTTGGTATTTTCCACTTACTCCTAATTTTGTCCCCGGAACTGGTTTAATAACAAATAGAATACATGAAGTTCTTGGCAATGGTGCAACCTGGGATGGCGGTATTGGTGCTTACGAATTTAGGAAATGGGCATTTAAACAACCTTATATTCATTATATCCCCCACTGGATACAGAATGATAAAGTACCTTGCGGGGCAGATTATCATCTTATGCTGAAGATGTTTGCTGGAGGACTTGCCTTATCCGAATTTTATCCAGTACCTAAATACTTTGAAATGCCACTTGCCGGTATGGTTACGTTTATTCAGCACCACAAAGAGTATGAGGATTTAGGATTTAAGAATTATGAGAATTGTGTTTATGTAACTAAGGATAATCTTGAATGGGAAGTAAATGGTTTTCTTCATGACATGGAAAAAGGACAGTTTGATAGATGGCAAGAAATAGCAGATACCGGAAGAGAATTAGTAGCTAACAATTACACTTCTAAACATTTCGCTGATTGGTTGTATAACAAATGTCTTTCCGAAAGGGGAGTACAATGAGAATTTGGTTTATTGGAAATGAGGCGGAAAAAACATTCACTTATTATGACCCTGAATCTCAGGAACGGTTTAGATTTCATAAATCAGATATAGAATATGATGTTCCACAGAAGATTGCAGACTGTTTAATTGATATGAAACCCTATCTCTTTGGCAGAAGTAAATCCAGTATTCTATACAATAGAGGTGAGCCAATGCTTGAAGAATCATCCGCCCCTATAACTACCCAAGCGGGTGAGATTATTGAAAAGTCAAAAGAGAAACCTTTTTTATCGCCTTGGACAGAGGAACAAAGAGTAAAATCAAGGGCAACAATTAAAAGGAAACAAGCGGCAAAAAAGAAAAAAGTAGTGAAGAAAAAGGTGGAATAGCGAATGTCATATAATATACTAACAAGCGCGCAGGCGCGGGTAGGTAGTGAGATTACTCAGGAAAATCTTGATGATGCTCGATCCTTACTTGATATGTATTCTGGCTATCGCTGGGAATCCACTACTATTACTCAGACATTTTCAGGAGGACAGGATAATTTCTGGATTAATTTAAGATTGCCAATCATTTCAGTTACTTCTCTTACTATTGATGATGTTGCCCAGACTGAAGATACTGATTTTGAAGTAAGGCGACCAGAGGGTAGAATACGACTGTTTTCAAGTCTTCCTTGGGGGCATGATAATATTGTAGTGGTTTATGTTTATGGATTTACTGAGATAAGTGGAAATCCAGAAGTGGACTTTTACACTTCAACAATAAATACAGTAAAGAATGTCGAAGCATCACTTGCCTTGTATCTTAGGAAAAATCCATTGCAGATGAAACAGATTGATATTGAAGGTGGTACTGTTTGGTTTGATGATAATCAGATTGAGAAGATTCTTTGCCGATTACCTAAACCACTTTCATTTATTGCTGTAGATAATATTGGCATTAATGAACCGGATAATGAGAGGATGCTTTGATTAGTTCATTTCTCATAACTGAACTTTCCTGTAAGATTTTACGCAGGCAATCTGATTCTGTGGATGATGATTTTGAACCTACTTATGATCCGTCCGATGAGATTGATTATCTGTTTAGAGGAAAGATTAGTAAAGAAGTCAAAGAACAGTTAGGAGAGAATATTCAGATAGATGGCTATTTCATTATAACGGAATCAGTTTCTCCGGGTGATAAAATTCTATTTGATGGTTATGAATATGATATAGTTCCAGGTGGTATTTTTTCAAGGATGAAAATGCTGACTGGACAGGTTGAATATTACATGGTAGTTGTTTCAAGAAGGAGAGAATATAATGAAGCAGAGATTGCGATTAATTCAAAGGTTGATTGATGGGACTGCAACAGCTGAAGAGAGGGCGGTTGGTGAAAGTATTCCTACTGTTATAAATGCAGTCAATCAAGCAAATAAAGTAGTAAAACCTATAACAATTAAAACAAGGAGAAAAGTATAATGGCAACGGATGAAACACCTGTTTTCAAATTTGTTAATCCGCCCGGAACAGGGGCGATTATAAGAAATGATGGTGGTGACGCTGGTGGTGGTGGAACAAGAGATGTAATAGATTTTGAGCAGAGTGGTACAGAGGCATTCTCAGTTGATTCCAGTGGATTACCTGACCCTGGTGGGGGTGATCCTAAACGTCAGGTAATCGTTTGCATTGGCGATATTGCTGCTGATTCTGATGCTTTGCAAAATTATTTATGGCAACCGCAGGCAACCTGTACAGTTACTAATATTTATATTTGTGTAAATGCTGATACGGCTGATGGAACTACAAATAAACAAATTATTACAGTTAAAAGGGAAGTGGATGACGGGGCTGTGGCAACTTTTACAACCGCAGCGGCTAATCCAGGTCTTGCAGATGAGACATGGACTACATTAGGTGCTATTACTAATGCTTCTATTGTAGCCGATGATTATCTGTATTGTACATATACTAAGACAGTTGGCGGTTTAGCAATGGCTGGTTTAACATTTTTAATTGAATATACATTAGGTACATAATAAGGAGGAAAATAAATGGGTGCAACAAGTGTAATTCATGTTGAGGATTCTCAGGGCTCTGGTCCTGCTATGATTTTCGATGTGAATAATCAAAGAGATATAATTTCACATTACGATGATGGAACATTAAAATTTAAACTAATGTCCGATGGTACAATTTATACTACTTCAGGTTGGAAATATAGATATGCTACTATTGGACTTGGTGATATTGCTGCTGATAATGATGCTTATGTTTATCCTTTACTTCGGTGTGGAAATGATGTAACCATTACTCATTGCTCGATTGCAGCGGATACAACGGCGGCAAATAGTGCAACACTTTATCAGACTATTACTCTACAACAGACCGGTAATAGTACCGCTCTTGGTTCACTAACAACCGTTACAACGGGATTTACAATTCATGAACCAAGAGATTTTACTATTGCGACTACCGCTGACCAAGACCATCTTGCTGCTGGTGATACATTACAATTAACAATCATAAAGGCAAGTACTGGTACAGCAATTTCAGGGGTAACAGTTTCACTTACTTATACTATTGATGCTCCAATGAGTGGAAAACTCAATGATGGAAGTTCCGTTGGAACTGCTACTGATAATGTGATTCGAGTAATCAATGATATTGGTTCTGCTCCTCTTATTCAGCATGATTCTGATGGTAGGGATCATCTGAGCGTAAGGCAAAGTGGGGTGGAAAGATTCAGGATTGATAATTCTGGTAAAATGCATGGTGGAACTGATTATTATCCGCCTGACCAGTATTATTATCATGTAACAAATGCTGGTGATATTGCTACTGCCAGTACATTCAAAATTCCTATTTTTAATCCTCATTGCGATGTGAAGATTCATAAGATTTATTTTGGTTCTTCACAGGCATGTGCAGTTGATTCTAATACTGCTTATTGGCAGTTGATTGTGAAAGATGAAAGTGCAAAGTGGCTGACGGATGCATTTGTGCATGGTCCTTATGGTGGTGGAACTGCTCTTGCGGCTGGTTATCTATATGATATGGGTGATATTGCTCAACCGTATAATTACCTTGATGCGGCAGAGCATATTCAGGTAGAACTGGTTGAAACCGGAACAGCTTCCACTATTTATGATGCCACTTTTGTAGTGGTTTACACGAAAGAGAATTAATATGATTCTCGATGTTGAAGGGGCATTTAAAGACTACTTTGTAACCAACATGGTAAATATTGTTGGGAATGGAAACTTTACTGTTACTATTTATAAAGAGAAATTCCCAGTAAATTCTGATAGGGAAGGGATTTCAATTTTTGCTGAAATCCCCTCTACTCATCCAGCATTTGAGATATTTCCTTGTGGGGTACGAATAAATACTAAGGCAAAGAAAAAGACTCATGCTTTTGCTTTAATGCAGAATGTTGATTTACTTATTGATAAGCGGGCAAACACCAACCTCAATAGTGAAATCAATCTTTGTAAATGTCTTCGCAATTCTGGTCCCTCACATTTCGAGGATGATTCAGCACATTATTATACTGCTTTGTATGAAACAGAAGTGAGGAAAACAAGTGGCTGAAAAACCAGTTTTTGATATTAAAGTTAATCCTGATGATGCTCGATTAGCTCAAGCATGGTTCAATAAGTTGGAAGATTTAATAGCTCATCCAAGAATGAATCAAGCATTAATTAATGGCGCAGTTATACTGGAGGGAAGTGCTAAAGATGAATTAAATGAATTAGTTTATAGTACTCCTGAAGCTTCTGGTTATAAACGTACCAGAAAATTAATGAATTCTACTGTTGCTCAGGGAAAATTAGAAACTGGAGTTGGTAATATTAAGGTAGAGAAAACAAGTAATACATTAACGAGTGGCATTATTACTCATGTTAATTATGGTGTTCATGTTCACATGGGCGCGGGACCAAATAGAAAAAGAGGCCCAAGACCTTATATGTCAAATGCTGCTAAGAAGTCAGAAAAAGATTTTGTAAATGAAGTTAAAGAAGCAATAAATGATATTGCAAAGGGAGGTTTTTAAGATATGGCAACTCGTACGTTAACAGCTACAAATATTAATTATGGTGCTGCTGGAGTTAGTTTCAATTCTGTTGAACTGGGTTATTTCAAGGATGCGGTTACATTTAGATATGATATAACCTATTTTGAAGTTACCTCATCACAGACTTCCATGCTTATTGATAAGAAAATCATTTCTGAAAGGGCAGTTGCTACGATTGCAATGCTTGAAACAGAATTGAGTTTACTTACTTCAGTAATGAATACAGGAACTTATGTTCTTGATGGTGCTGGTAGTAAGAAAAAGATTCAGTTTGGTGGCCATCAGATTGCGGTGGGGGATGCTCTTACGCTTGTTATTACCCCATTGGGGGATGCCGCTGGGACTGAAACGACTGATAGTAACGAGAAGATCACAATTTACAAAGCATTTCCTGAAGTGAAACTTGCTTATTCGTTTTCACTTGAGGATGGTTCATGGGTAGTGCCAGTTGAGTTTCATGCTATTAAAGATTCAACTAAATCAACAGGTAATCAATTATTCCTGCTTGGTGATAGCACTGCTACAGCATAACATTTTAAACGGAGGAAAGCAATTATGCAGAAGAAAGATTTAAGATCAATTTCACTCTCTGAGTGGAAAGCAAAATCCAAAAAGACAGAATTTCATAAATTACCTTCAGGGGTAACTGTGGAATTGAAAAGGTTAAGTCTTATTGAACAGGTTTCTATTGGTAATTTGCCATTAGAAATGTTCAATACAGCGATGGAAGCATCAAATAAAATGGCAAAGGGTGGACAGAAAGTGTCAATAGTTGAATTAAGTAATATGACTAATTTAATTAATTCAATTACTGTTCTATCTCTTGTTAACCCGCCCGTTACCATTGAAGATGTTGGTGAAATTCCATTTAATGATCGACAGGCAATCTTTGTTATAAATTCTTCAGAAGCGGGAGCACCAGATTTGCTTCCCTTTCCTGAAGAATGAGCAATTTGTAGGGTTATTAGATGGTCTTTGTCAAAGATATGGGCAAAGACCATCTAAAATAATTCAGGAAAGTTCAATATGGGAAATCAATTTTGATGCTGCTGTTGCAGTATTAGGTAGTCAAATTGAATCTGATAGAATGAAAGAGTCTCAGAAAAAACAGCAGGATAAACCTGTATTTAAGACAGGCATCGAGGGCATTAAACATATGCAGAGAACTGAAGGACGGGGCAATTAATGGCTGATGTATTAGGTGGCAGGTTACGATATGATATTGTAGCTGATGCCACTAAGTTTGAAGCAGGAATGAAAAAAGTTGGTAATTCGCTGGAGAAGCATCAGGCGAATATACTAAGGGCAGGGGTAGCCTTCACCGCATTTGGTGCTATTATAACAGGTGTTTTTGTTCTTGCTACTAAATCCGCCTCCGACTTTGAATATCGTCTTGCTAAAGTTGCCACTCTAATAAATAATAATACAGTAGTACTTGCTGGAATGAATAAAGAGTTAAAAACTCTTGCTATGCAACGTCCTCAAAGTGTAAATGAACTTACTGATGCTTTATATCAAGCAGTATCTGCAGGTGTAGAAGCTACAAAAGCAGTTACCTTTTTAAATGATGCTACAAAATTAGCTATTGGTGGTTTTACCGATACAACAACTGCTGTTGATATTTTGACAACTGTTATTAATGCTTATGGAAAGTCCGTAGAAGATGCGGTTAATGTCATGGACATATTAATAACGACTCAAAATAGAGGTAAAACAACAGTTGCTGAAATGGGACCTGTTCTTGCAAGGGCTATTCCAATTGCAGCAGGATTAGGTGTTTCTTTTGAAGAATTAGCTGCTATGATCGCCACATTAACATTTAGTGGTATTTCAACAGAGGAAGCTATTGTAGGTATAAGAGGTGCCTTTTCTTCTCTTGCAACACCATCAGAAGATTTAATTGAAATTCTTGATGGAATGACTATATCAGCTGATGGTTTAATTCCTGTTTTTAATAAATTGACAGAAGAAACTGGTGCGAGCGCTGATGTACTTTTTAAACTTATTCCAGAAATGAGAGCGGTTAATGCTATACTGATTCTTACTGGTAAAGGTGCTCAACGTTTTAGTGAAGACCTTGTACTAATGGGTGAAGTTGCTGGGGCATCACAAGAAGCTTTTGACGTTATGATGGATACTTTAATTAATAAATTTAAAACTTTTACTTCTTCCCTTGATATACTTATAAAGAGACTTGGTGAAGTATTTATTCCAATAACAGGCGATTTACTTGAAATGATGGGGGGAGTTTTAGCTCTTACATTAAAATTTACAGAAGCATTTCCAAGATTAACAAATACTATTATAGGTTTAACAGCAGCAATAGGCGCATTATCATTAGCTATTGGTGGAATTTTACTTTTACTATCTGGAGCATTAATTGTAAAAGCTGCAGCAACAGCAGGAATTTTTACTGCTATGGCTACTTTACTTACTCCTATATCAGGACCTCTTATTATTGGATTTACTGCAATGGCAGTTGCTGTTACTCTTGCTATTGCTTACTGGAATGATTTAAAAGTAATAATGGGAGCAGTAAAAGATTTATGGGAGAAAATGCCTTTTGTTAAAGAAAAGAAAATGCAGGGTTTAGCTTATAGTAGACCCTCTGGTACTATTTATAAAACAATGGAAGAAATGGAAGCCGGAGGGACTACTCCTACTACTGAAGCAGCTATATTTGATAATAAGGAATTAACGAATTCTCTTGATGATGTAACAAAAGCATTTGCAAGAAATAGAGATGAAATTTCTGCAATGCAGACTGAATATGCTAATTTTCAAGAGTACCAGAAAAATATGGTAATAGGAGCAGAGAAAGAAGCAAAAGCTATACGATTAGTGGAAATTGAACGTGCCAGACTTCGGGAAGAATGGGAAAGAAATCTTGAATTGGAAGCACGTGGATTTTTACCTATTGATACTACAGCTCTTCTTACTACATTTACAAGCGAAACCCCCCCTGGAGTATTTGAAAGGATACGATTATATGCAGAAGAGACTTTCAAGGATATTGCTTACCGAATTAAATGGGAATTAGAGAATGTAGCATTTTGGTTTAATCGTGATATTCTTGTAGGTAATTGGAGAGAAATTTGGAATAATCTAAGAAATAATGCCTCGGATGCCGCTGCTGATATTGGTGCAATGTTAATGACCCAGCTTGAATTAAAGGCAATAGGCGGTCTTGCTAATGCATTGTGGAATGTTTTTACAAGTGATACTGCAATGAAGGCATACGCCTGGGTAGGTAGTAAAGTTTGGGAAGGAATGAAAGACTTAGGAAAATGGATTTATGATACTTTTCATTTAAAAATTGTAGAAGATGCTTGTAAATGGATTGGAGAAAAAGTTTGGGAAGAATTAAGAGATTTAGGAAAATGGATTTATAGAGAATTAGTAAGTCCTATTGTTAAAGCTGGATGTGCTGCTTTTTCTTTAATACTTCAGGGATTTATTGAATTAGGAAAATGGATTTATAGAGAATTAGTAAGTCCTATTGTATCAATAGGATGTGCCGCCTTTGCTTTAATACTTCAAACAGCTATTACATTAGGAAAATGGATTTATAATCAGCTTATTGATCCTTTTATTTACCTTGGCGCAGCAGCTTTTGCTCTTATTCTTCAAACTGCTATTACATTAGGAAAATGGATTGTTGATGCTTTACAATCTGATTGGGTTCAAACTACAATTCTATGGTTTGTAGGAAAATTCTCGGTATTGTGGAAATTGGCTGGAAGTATTGTGGATGCTTTGAAATCTGGTTGGGTATGGGATACTATTAAATGGTTCATTAGTAAGTTTTCTGTACTTTGGACATTAGCAAAATCAATAGTTGATGCATTAGAATCTAGTTGGGTCTGGAATATTATTAAATGGTTCATTAGTAAGTTTTCTGTACTTTGGACTCTTGCTCAAAGTATTGTTGATGCATTAAAATCTGGTTTTGTAGGAGACGCTATTAAATGGTTTATAGCAAAATTAGCTGGAATATGGGAATTTACTAGAGCTCTTGCCTCTTCCTTTACTTCTCCTGCTGTTATAACTGCTATTGCTACTTTTGCAGCAACCCTCGCCACTGCTGTTTTAACTGCATTAGGACCAGCATTAATAATTCTTGGTTCTTTATGGGCTATATATGATGCTTGGAAGAGGGTTACGGAAGATCCTAAAGGATTTCTTGAAACAATGTATCGTAAGACAAGAGAAGGTCTTGGACTTGATAAACCAGCACTTGGAGATCAATATACTGGATTTGGTACTTTACAAGGTAAGACTACTGCAGAAATGGCAGCTATGGGTGCTTATAACCCGCCAACTCTTGCGCAGCAATATACCGAAGAAGAATTGTCTGCAATGGGGATTCCTGGTTATCAATTTGGTGGAATTGTAAAGGGTATGATTGGAAGACCTATTCCTGCTATTGTTCATGGTGGTGAGGAAGTTCTTACAAGAAGTGATTCCAGACATAGCGCAAATCAAGGTGGCGCAATCAATATTTATGTAACCGGAAATACAATTTTGAATGATAATGACGCCGACCGTCTTGCAAGTAAAATAGTTGAAAGTATAACCAGAAGGGCGAGAATGCAACAAACATACTCGATACTTTAATGAGTGTTATTTATTGTACAGTGGATTCTACAGAAGTTATAATTCAGGGTGGTTCTCTTGCCATTTATGATAGGGCTACTACTAATTCTAATACTGCATCATTTAAATTAGTTAATCCTTCTACCGAACCAGTAGAAGGAAATGATGTACAGATTTATCTTGATGATACTATCCAGAATTTATTTAGTGGGATTATATCTACAATTACAAGAGAATATGTTGCTCCGGAAACAGTGAGTTATGTACTTTCCTGTATTGGATATTGGCGATTATTTGATAGGCGATTGGTTAAAGAACATTATAAAAGTGATCTTTTAAGTCCTTCATTTGTACCTACAATTCATACAGTGGTAAGTCATATTATAGATAATTTTACTGATCCTGCTATTGGTTTTACAATGAATAATATTATATCCTATCCACAGCATGAACTTGATATATTATTTAATTATAGAAAACCATCCGATTGCGTAAGAGAATTAGCAGAAATGGAAGGCTATGAATGGTATATAGATAAAGATAAAGATATACATTTTTTTCATGCCTCTTTAGGTACTCCTGCCCCATTAGAAATAACTGATGCTAATCTTAAAACTTATTTTGATTCCCTGCGAATATATTCTGATTATACTCAGATACGAAATACAGTTTATTTTCAGGGCGGTGATTTAGAATCAGGTAATCAAACGGTAAAATTTGTTGGCAACGGTGAATCTCGATATTGGACATTACCATATAAACCTAAAAGCATTTCTCTTACAGTAGATGGGGATGCAAAAATACTTGGTAGAGAAAATATTGATGCCGATGATGGTTCATTTGCTTATTTTTATAATTATTATGACCAAACATTATTTTGTGCTGCTGCCGAGACAACTCCTGCTAATGGTATTGTATTAAACATAACAATGAAATTTGCATATCCTTTAATTATTCGAGTTGATGATGAAGCTTCCCAATCTCATTTAGCTGCTGTTGAAGGTGGGGATGGTGTTTACGAATATGTGATTAAAGATAATACAGTAGATTCGGTATTTTTTGGAACAAGAAAAGCAATGCGAGAATTATATAAATGGGCATTCCCACGAATAGAAGGGTCTGTTTCCATTGTTAATTATTATGGGTTCAAAGCCGGGCAGAAGATTGTTTTAAATATTACTAATCCTGATAGTTCCGCTTATCGTTATAATGATACTTATTTTATTACTCAGGTTTATATAGAAGATTTAGGAAATAATATATTAAGATATTCAATAAACTTTGAGGGTAATTATGGCGACTGATGATATTATTGATTTAGTAATGAGTCTTGCAAAACAGCAGATGAATATTGTTGAATATCGAGAGGATGAACTTATCTATATTATAAAAATTATAAAGGAAACTATTACTCTTACTGATTCTGTTACTGTAATAAAAGCTGCACATCCGGTTAAATACGATGAAGTAATAGCAATTTATGATAGGTGCACATATGGGTAAAACTATTAAAATAAATGAAAAGCAGAATATTACTGATTGCAATATTAAGATAATATTTCAAAATATTTATACAGGAAAAAAGCGATATAGTTATTATAAGAATACTATTACTGCTACTGGTAAAGCTGCAACTGCTAATTGGATGACTACTTATATTACTTATGGAGCGGTATGTACAGGAGCATTCCCCGCTAATCCTGCGGTAGCAACTATATTAGTAACAGAACTTGATAGAGTAACATTAGCAGCAATAAGTTCCAGTGGTGGAATAGTTTCTACAACTTCATTTTTTGGAGCAGCAGACGCTATTGGCACATTAACAGGATTTGGTTTATTTGGAGGTACTGCTTCCGCTACTCCTGATTCTGGAACATTAATCAATTATGCAGCTATATCAGAAGTTAAAACAACTTCTGAAACCATGACAGTAAATTGCATAGTAACATTGGCATAAGAGGTTTATAAATGGCATATACAAAAACAGCGGTAGTAACTGCAAATGTAACAACTGTTGCAGCAGTACATCATAATAGTATGATGGCGGAATTGAAAGCAGCAGCAGAGGGTATCCCTACACATGATTCTGATTATGTTATTGCTTATACAGGGGATAAGATAAATACAATGACCCTCACTGATAATTCTCCTGCTGGGGATGCCGGATATGACATTACATTAGTGGGAACTTGCTCATATACAGGGGAACAGTTAACATCAATAGCATGGGTGTTTAGTGCCGGGGAACTTAATATAACTGTTACGGAAACATACACTTATACCAGCGGAAAAGTAACCGCTATCGGGAGGGCAATAACATGAGTTCTATTTTGGCTTATAATGAGGCAAGGAGATGTAAATCAGATCTTGTAACAATAGATTCTAATTTGAATAATATTGCCTCAGATTTGGTATTAATTCATAATGCTGCATCGGATATTATAAGCGCCGCAAGTTCATTGAAAGATATTAGAAGTGATTTAGTTCTAATTCATAATGCGGCAAGTGACCTTATTAGTGCTGCAAGTTCATTGAAAGATATACGTTCTGATTTAATAGGTATGGATGTAGACGTTGATAAAATTAGAAGTGATGTTATTGTTATTCAAGGAAAACTTACATCAGGATTAGCTGGTGCTCTTACTATCCAGAAATACACAACCGGGTCGGGCAACTGGACGGTTCCAGCAGGGGTATATGTTTGTGATGTGCTGATTGTGGGAGCTGGTGGTGGAGCCGGAGGGTGTACAAATGCCGCCTCTCAATATGGTGGTGGTGGTGGAGGTGGAGAGGTTGTTGCTATCAAAGATTATAAAGTTGTTCCAGCAGCATCGTTAGCGTATTCTGTGGGAACTGGTGGAAGTGGGGGCGGTGCCGCAGATAATAATGGTGTGGATGGGGTATCAACTACATTTGCCGCATTATTCACTGCTTATGGTGGTAAATTAGGCTCAAAGGGTTCCGTACATACAGGGGGAACGGGTGGTCAAACAGGAGTTACTGGTGGGGCAGCTGGTGCTCGCGGAACTTCGTTCGGTGGTTCTGCATGCTTTGTACGTATTGGTGGCGGCGGAGGCAGTAGCGGCGCCAGTACTGCTGGGGGAGATTGTGTAGGCCCGGGGGGCGCGGCTGGCGATAGTGGTAGTGGCGGTGGAAGCTATGGTGCTGGTGCAGCAGGTAGAGCGTATTCTGGGGATGGGATTACTGCGGCCGCAAACTCTGGGGGCGGTGGTTCAGGAGCAGCATCAAATTCTGCCGGTGGCTTTTCGGGTGGCAGCGGTGGTTCCGGTTACATTTGTATATCGTGGAGATTATAATTGTTTAATATATTTAAAAGAATATTTATAATCAGAAAGAAACCAATGCCAAAAGAACCTGAAATCATTCCTGAGAAACCTCCTATTCCTGTTTATGTGGGTGATATTCCGCTTGAACAATGGATTTACAGATGGCCAACTTTACGTATAGATCAGTTCAATAATTTTGAGAAGATGGAACTGGTTATTATAGACATGCTTGAACACATGCTTAAATTCTGTTCATCTATGGGATTGCAACATAAAATTAATAGCGATTATAGAGATGATGATACTGGACAGCATGGAAAGGGAAAGGCTGTTGACTTTGTACTTTATAAAAAGGTATTAGGGGATTTCCATTGGTTGTATCAGTTTCATATTGCCCTGAGATTTGACTTTACTGGTATAGGAGTTTACCCATGCTGGAATACTCCTGGAATTCATGTTGACAGCAGAGATATTAAATTTCCAAAAGCATTGTGGTGGAGAGATAAGGATAACGCATATAGACGTATGGAAGAAATGTTAGAGGTTATAAAAAGTTAGGAGAAATTATGGAAGATATAATTATTAGAATTTTAATGAATGGTGGCCCAAGTGGGGTTATTGTTGGTATTGGTTTATACATTGTTAAAATTCAAATCAATGGTTTGAGAGATTCTATAAATGAGTTAAAAGAAAATAAACAGTGGGCAAATCTTTGTAATGAAAAGCATAAAGAAGTGGAAAGAAGATTTGGTCGTTTAGAGGATAAATTAAATGGTGGATAAAAAAAGACCCCACTGGCGAACAATTATAGGAAGCATAATTGTTGTCAGTGGGATCGCTATGAAAATGAATAAAATTACCGAACCGATGTCAGATGCCACTATTGGTTTTGGAACATTACTTCTTGGTTATGGTTTAGGTAACTGGCGTGGAAATGAAGGAAAACTATAATATATTTTCCTTAATTTCATTCTTATATTGCTTGAATCTGTACTGTGGAATTCCAACATATTTGCAAATACATCTATTATATGATAGATTTCCTACAACCATTGAATTAAGATAATCAAATAATCCTTGTGGCATATTTGCGGCAGCATCAAAAAGTGCTCTTGCTTCTTCTGATACTTCTTTCAAAATAGCGGGTGGATAACTCATTATTCCTTGTGATTCTACAGTATCAATATATTCATTAAAATCTTCCATAGTTATAACCACTCCCGACCGATCCTTTCTTGTTATATTTAGAAAATGATATGTAAGTTGACTATAAAGAAAAGTTGTATATTTAGTATATAAATTCTCTTTATATTTTCCTCTTATTTTACTTAACATAAGATAGCCCTCATTTATTAAATCTTCTACTTCCCAAATTTGAATATAATGTTTTAAAATAAAATCACTTGCTGCTTTCCTCAGAATACCCAATTCTTCCGCTGACATTTGCTTCTCCTTCTAATAATTGTTTGAGAAGTTTCCTCGGATAACTACAAGGGTCATGTTTTTCAGGTAATCTATATGTATCAATTGTTTTGAAATATGAGGCAAGCTGGCATTTAATTTTATATGAATCTTGTAATGTGGCATCACCATCAAGCAGAATTAGAATTCTATTGGTAAGTTTAGTGGTATTGATTAGAAAGTTTACCTGTGCTTGATGAATTGTTTTTCCAAATAGAGCATAAGCAGGTTTATATAATCCAACTGCCCATGCATCAAATACTCCCTCAACAAGAACTATAGTATCATTATCATAGGCAGGTCGTCCGGCACTATAAAGATAATCATGAATGTTAGAATCCTTGGGAAAAAGATATTTTGACTTACTGGTATGAGTAAAGTCATAAGCGGCAAAGGAAACTACTTCATCCATTCCTCTATATATTGGAATTATTAAACGCTGTTGATAATCACCTGCTATTGCATAGTAACAATCATACCTAAACAAAAAATCCAGACTAAAATTTCGTTCCTTTAGAAAATTATTTATTATAGGGGAAGTGTAATCCTTTTTAAAATATTTCATGTAGTTATAAAAAGAAAATATCTTTTTCTCCTTTTTAACAGGTTTATTCTTTGCAAAAATAGTATTAAGATCACTCTTAACCGATTCCGTATACTTTGGAATATTTGCTACTTCACAGAATTCATCATAGGAAATTCCTTTCAAGGTATGAAGCAGTCTATAAAGTGTCATGGAGTTCCCACATTTCCAGCAGGAACTTATACCATTATCGAGAAAGATGCCACGCTTGAAATTAGTCTCTCCACAAAGGGGACAGCATATACCAACTGCTCCTTGACAAACTTTTGGATGGTCTGATATATAACTAATTGCAAAATGGTCAAGAACTTTGAGAACATTCATTCTTTTTACCTTTGAAATAAGTCATTAAATCCTGAACGTAATCAGTACGATTTTTTAGACTATTAAAAAGAACTTTATCTACTGTTCCCGAAAGAATAATATCAAAATATAAACAAGCATTTTTTTGACCGGAACGATATATCCTTCCTTCCGATTGGTCTCTGAGCGTTACCCCCATCATACCGGAATTGAAATAGATAATAATATTACAAATTTGCAGATTTAATCCTTCTCCTCCTGTCTTTGGATGAGCAACAAGAAACCTTATATCATCATTATTAAGAAATTTATTTATTGGGGTTTCCTTATCTGTTATCTGCCCATTCAAAATAGCATATTTTTCACCCATGAATTTGAGCAGTTCCGAAATCATTTTTGATTCATAAATATATGAATGATAGATTATTGCTTTTCCTGATACCTGAGAAATGATTTCTTTCAGTTCAGCCAGTTTAGGATTACTCTTTAATCTTTTTATAGCACCATTCTTAACGAGTAGAAAACCGCTTGAAATCTGCAGTAATTTGTGGGTACATAGCTTTATACCTTCCAGGGTGAGATCATCGTTAGAAACATCAGAGAAGAGGCTTACAACCATATCTAATTGCTCGTCTGATGGGTCTACCTCTCGTACTTCATACATACGCTCAGGCAAATCTATACATTCTTCTCTTGAATAGGTAATAGATTTCTTGGAAGCAAGTTTTAGAATGATGCTTTCCGAGGTTTCATCCTTACCATATTTACTTCTGTATTCTGCTGGACTGATGGAATGTTTGAGTAAGTGATCTTTCTTGTAAGCATAAAGTTCACCACAAATATGACAAATCTTCTTTGGTTCATATTCATATCGAAAAGGTGGTTTATAAAAATATTTTCTAAGAAACCCCCAATAAAATTCAGTTCCGAATGTTGCCCCATTATCTAATACAAAGAACTCACCATATAGATCAATAGCAGATTTTGATATAGGGGTTCCGGTCATAGCTATTACATATCTGGAACGTTTAGTTAATTGAGCAGTTATTTTCATCTGAAGCGACCAGGATTTACAATGATGTACTTCATCAATAATTACCGCTTCAAACCCATATTCTTTCAGTTTATTTTTATTTATAACATATTTCTTACCTGATTTTTCTGCTCCTATTACTTTCAATCCCTCATAATTTATAAGATATAATCTGTTATCACCATTTATAATTTTATCTATTCGTTCCTGTTTTGAACCATTTAATACTGTAAACTTGAAATTAGTATGTTTGGCTATTTCTTCCTTCCATGTTTTAATAACTGAGTTTGGGCAGACAATAAGAGTTTTCCCTTGTGGGTTCCAGCATTGTAATAAATGTAAAGCAAGACAAGACTTCCCCGTGCCAATGCCTTGTATAAACATTATTCTATTATGCTTCTCCCCTAATGTAAAAGCAATTGAGACTTTTTGATGTCTAAATAACTTGGTATGAAAATTAGAATCTGGTAATATTTTTTCTAATTCTTCGTCTGTTAATTTTTTGTAATCTTTATTTAACATTTTTCACGGTGGATTGAATTGTGAAGAATATGGACTTCATGTTCAGTTAAAGTAAGAATACCTTTCCATACCCCATAACTTGTTGTTAACCCGCCTCCTCCTCCGCCTCCTCCACTAAGTTTATAAGAATTGTCCTCAACTTGTGCTTCAATATGAGCATGGATGTCGCAATTAATAACTTCAGATTTCAAAATATTTAATTTATCAAGATGAACCGGACCAATTTTAATGTTCATTTTATTTTAATTCCCTTTTAATTTTTACCTGATTACTCATTACACGATTATAATACCATGCCTGCGATGCCCCATAATACCCATATAAAGCTCTTCTAATATTATAATCATGTTCCTCCAGATTAAGTTGTAATATATGTATTCCGATCTGAATATTAGTAATTTCATCAAATATATCATTTTCATTTGCAATCAATTCATGAGCCAATAAATATCTTAACCAGACCCTTAGATAAACCTGCATTAATCCCTTTGCACCAACATGCGAAACTGCAAGTGAATTCCAACCGGATTCTGTCTCAATAATTGCCATAATAAGTGATGCCTGTATCTCATAATCATATTCCGTTTCAAAGATTATTATTGCTATGTCCTGCGCTATCTGTTTTTCTATTCCTTTATTCTGTATATAATTCTGAATTTTATTAATTAGTTTAGGTGGTTCTTTTTCTGTTATGAAAGCATAATTGAAATGCCATTCTGCCGGTTGTATTTGCAATTGGTGAAAGTGCAGGAGTATCAGGATAGTTAACCCAAATACCAGCACTTTGTTCATATTCATCCTTTCATATATTTTGTAAGAATGATACGCCATTTTTTACAATTTTCACAGTCGCAGTTTGCATAGCCTCTAATACTTGCAAAGTAATTTCCAGCATCCAATAACTCCTTAATTATTGGCGAATATTCTTCAGTAATAATGCTGGTAGCATTTGCAATTGCTTTTTCTCGTAATGAATTTATATTTCCAAATGTTTTAGCAGTATTAGAATTAGCAGGGTAAATACGTTCTGCTACACGCCTGGCATGTTGACTATTCATTTATCCTCCTTATGGACAAGTCATACAATCCTTATTAAATGTCTCAATAGAAATTAGTTCTTTCAAAGCTGGTTTGAAAGCACTGAATGAAAACGTTGACTTTTCACATCCTGATATATAACTACCCCATGACCATGTAATTATACGTCCTTGCGACCAGTAATTCCAGCTCTCAGAATTGTAAGTACCGGTATGATACTTTGTAATATCATCAGGTCTTCCCATTTTTTTTCTGGTTTCATCCATCTGACTTGAACATGGGTTAGAACATGAGATGATAAAAAGTAGAGAAATAAATGATAACCATTTCAAGTTAGTATTCTCCAGGTTATACTGATTAGAAAACCAACCAATAGACATATTCCTAACACAATCCATAATTGCTGTTGAATTGAATCAGGTGCCATATACATTAGAATTAACATCTGATTGGCAAGATTAATCATTACTATTGTTACAAAAAGAATGAGTGAAATTGCTAATCCCCGCCAGAATATTATCATTATAATTCCTCTATTTGGGATACCTCATTTACCAGTTTAACATTGAATGCCTTGTCTGCATAATTAGTAAGAACGCTCTCTCCTGAAACCACAATGATTTGTAAACCATATCGCCGTGAAATCTCCTGAACCAGAGATCCAAATTGCTGATTGGAAACTTCACCATGTAAATTTCTTGCCGGTTCATCCAGAATTATTACCTGATCCGGTTGTGGACTTACTATTGCAAGACAGGCAATGCGAAGAGCAAAAGAAATTATATCAAGAATACCTCCCCCACAACTTAGCTTACAATCATAGACCATATCTCCTTTATATGGGATTAGCATAACTTCTGCTTGATTTCGTTTCATTACAAACTCTATTCTAAACTTATAATCCTCCCCGTAAACATGCTGAAGGGCTGATGTTACTATATCCTCTATAAAAGTTACTATCTCCTCCTGGGTAGTACCTAATACTATGGTTAGAATTTTGATTGCTTCTTGAAAATTAGATTTCAATTTTACAAACTTTTCTATTTCTAATTTATACTTTTCAAGGTCAGTTTTAGCATCTTGAATTTCACGCTTAATGCTAAAAACCTCTTCATTCAATTTAGAAATATTCATTTTAATACCACATTTTTAAAGTTGCTTTTGGATTATTGCGGCACCATTTCAAAATATCTCTTAGAAACTGCATTGCATTAGTATAGCATCCCCAACGATTTGAAGGATTCATGGGTTTATAAATAGATGGATTTTCCTTCATATGTTTTACCGCTTTTGTAAGAGATTTAATGCATTCTAAACCAAGTTTACCATTAAGTTCTCTTAATGAAAATCCAAGTGCTTTTTCCCACATTCCGGAAACATTACTGGTATAATTTATTGAATCTACTATTGAAATAGGTTTTTTTCCACCGGTATCAATTATCATCCATACAGTATAGCTCATTGATGCGCCTCGCATATCCGTTTAATTACATCTGCATTGGAAGCTTCTTCTTTTGTGATCCCAGTATATTTTTCAAGATCAACCACTTTCTTACATTCAGGACATTTCCATTTAGTAACCCCACAGGTGGGGGCATACCAAACTTCATATTCAACATAGCCACATTTTGGACAGGTAACATCAATAAAGTATCTGGTTCCCATTGCTCATTCTCCGAGATTAGATATGATTATTTCTGCTTTTTCCAGTTCTGTTTCCATTTTCCTATCTAACTTTTCCAGTTCACCATTTAATTCTGTAATATGTTTTTCTGCTTGTACTAATGTAAAACCCTTCTCTTTCAACTGACTTTCTAAATATTCATAAGTACCGATATTTCGATCATTCCCTTGTTTTAAAGATTGATACTTACTCTTTGCTGATTTAATTTGCTGAAGTATATTCTGATTATTCATCACTCCTCCGCTGTCAGCGAGTCGATGATTGTGAATACATCATCAAGTCTAACCCATCTTACTCGATCATGTTTTGCCATCGTAATATCACAATTAATCTTCTTTTTTACCCTCTCCGCGACTGCCTTACTCATCTTGCGATTGCTCTGTATCTTCGCCAGGTGTTCACGTTGTTGGAAGATAGTCTGCTCTGCTTTGGCAATGGTTTTATTCCGCCTTGTCAATGTTTTACGAAACGCCTCGGCGGCAACGATTAGCCTCTGGTTAGCATCGTCTTCGGTGGCAGTCTTCAGCTTACGACCGAGCGAATCACAGGTCTTGGTGAGTTGTTCAATACGAGCTTGTTCAAGTTCACTCATACGTCCTCCTCGGTCAGCGAGTCGATGATGTCGCTAAGTCCACGTAGATATTCATTCCGAATAAAGCAATTAAATCGATCGCGTATCTTCGCCTTCAATTCCTCCGCCACCGTCTTGCTCATCTTGTGATGACGCAGGATGCCAAGTTCAGTATCGCGTTGTTTGATGAGTTCGTTTGCCGCGTCAACGAAATAACGTTTAATTTTATCCGGCAACGGCTTTCTACATCCGAGTGTCGGCACATCAGCACCACATGGTTTTTTGTCAATTTCTTGGCATATATTACAGGCATCATTCTCAAATATCCATACTACCATTCTGTCGATAGTTGCATCTTGCTGGTCATTATATTTGCCTATTGTCATTTTCCCTCCGCGAAATAGCGGTTGACCGTTTCCGGGCATTGTTCGGCATCCCTGGGACATGTACCTATGCCGAGAATCGGGCAGCAAATACAAGTGCTGGATATATGTTTTGTCATCCTGTCTATAATTGCATCCCGCTGGTCGGCGTAGTCGCGGATAGGGGCGATAATTACTGCGCCCATTCTGGATTGCATAGCGTTGAGCAGCTCATCTAATTGCTCTCGCGTAATTGGCTTGGCAGTTGTCGCCATTTTGTAGATAACTGGCTTATCCATTCTTCTCCTTTGGCAACTCAAAAATATAATGACCACCACGTTTATTTGATACCCAACATATCATCCAAAAAATATTGTTATTCATCATCGCTCCGATAATTTCTTCATTCCCTGACCATCCGCCTGTATGCAACCAGTATTTTCTGCTTCGTTGTTTCCATCCACACCAGCCAGGATTGGGTTCGTGATACTTCCATATTTCATAGATGAATTCCATAAGACCCTTGAAGTCGCTATAATCCCATGTCTGAATTTTCTGTAATTCATCCTCATCGGGATATTCATTGTTAATCATAGGACATCCTCCATTTCATCACATGCTTGGCGTAACCTATTCGCCTCTGATGGGTCGGCACATTTTATAGTGAGCATGGTTGTAATCAGCTTTCGCGCCGGGGCTTCGAGCGGATTCGGGCGATAGTTAAGTTCATTCCATGCCAATATTGCGGATTCTTTTGTCTTTTTATAGACTTCTCTTCCGCAATTTGGGCATAATATTTCATACCCATCCGGGCGTGTCCATCCCTTACGGTATGATGGATCGAGTCTGGGATTGGAATTCCCACACTGACACGGTATTGGTATTTTCATAGGGCATCCTCCCGTTCATCCGCTGTCAGCGAGTCAATGATTATGAATAATGTAGTCTTTGCGTTGCCATATTTTTCTATATCTGCCTTCAACTTCTCCGCAACTGCTCTACTCATCTCGTATTCGAGCGGACAAGGTATAAATTCAACGCCACCATCACCAATGAGTGTAACGGTGTTAATGACCCCGACTGACTTTATACTCACGCATTGTCTATTCATACGTCCTCTCCGAATACCTTCTCGCGCACGGCGGTAGTCTTGTTTTTGATTAACATCCATACCCCTGGGGTTAGTACATCCTCAAGAAATTCCGACACGCTGTCTATAGTTTCTACCAGTTCCCGCACTGGAGCGAGGTATGCGCGGGTGTTCCACGTGTCCTTTGGCTCCATATATCCACAATCTACGCAATACCAATGGTCATCATACCCAATATCATCTGCGGATTCAATGTCGAAACAAGCACACTTTGGACATGGTCCCAGTTTATTCGGCATCGGCTGACTCCTTCCCGAACACAATGTCTGTTTCGTAAATTGCGTTTATTACTTCCTTGAACTGTCCTTTTGTAATTTTGGCAACATCCTCGGCGGGGTCTATTTCTACTTCTCGCCCGAATACAGGGCAATAGACACGATATTTATCATACGATACGTTGCAAATAAAGATAGCCGGAATGTGCAGAACTACACTGTCGCCACGCTTAAATTTCTTAACCTTTGACATCGTCCTCTCCTTTCTCTGCGAGTTCGGCGCGGGCACCGGCAATGCTATCTAACGCTTTATTGACGGCGGGATTATCATTGTGGACGCATGCATTAAACAGGTCATCAAGTTGTTTCCGTATGACCACAACCTCACGCTCTGCTTTATCCGCACGCTCCTCTTCACGCTGTGCTATCCCGAGATTGACCAGTCGGTTGCGCTCAGAGATGGCAAGTTCTTTCTTTAGTCTGATATTCTCGTTTGTTTCTATGGACACGTTAGCTTCATCCTTAAACTTTTTGACCTGTTCATAGTATGACCCGTGTGGTTTAGCACCTATTGTTTCACCGATTAATATTAGTTCTTTTGACAGTTTGAGTATCGCAGCGTTGGCATCGACAAGCTCTCGCTTCAAATCAAACACATGCCCACCGGACACATTGAGTTCCCTCGAGAATTCAGCGGCTTCCTCTTTAGCTTCGGCAAGCTCCTTGCAGTCTACGCATGAGCCCTCTTGTGCGCGATTGGCTATTCGCAGGGCTCCGGCAAGCAAACACTTACAGTCGGCAAGGTCAGCGTTGACTACGGTAAGCTGACGTTCCAAATCATCGAGATGTTCACATTGCTTCATTTTGGCAAATTCGCAATTATTTATTGCCATCACTTCCCTTTCTCGCCCATGAAGTAAGCGCGACGACCTTCCGTACATTTATCCTCGCAATCTTCTTGTTTCCGATATACACAACATGCACATCCAAAGTTTCCCTTTTCAAGCATATCCCGCATTGCCTTGTCCTGACGGGTAATTTCTTCCCGCAGATAATCAGTAGCTTCGCGCGAAAATCCCTCAAGGTGGTTCAACGCCCATTCTACGCGGTCACTGTGTATACTCATCACTTTCCTCCTTCGCCTATCTCCGGTAGGTTGATGATTGCAAATCGAATAATTTCGTCATCGGATAAATATGTGCCTGTACCTTCATTATCTCGCCATTCCTTGGCATCATCACTCCAATGGATAAGACAGATTATCGTACCATTGCCAAATAAGCGTTCTGCTAATATCTCAGTTCCATCCCTCAGTGCCTCGGCAATCGGATGCCATTCATCGGCGGCGGGGAAGGCGGGAATATGTGGCGCCATTTCCTCTTGGCATGTATCCACATCGGGACAATCACCACACGATTTAATTTCAGGGCGACATTCTTTCCAGAAGTACATCTTTCGCTCCTTTCATTTACCGGCTGGCAGGACTGGTACACCTGCTCGCTTGTTAGTGCGCGTCCGTCCTTAATTGCAACGCCCAGTATGGACATTAGACTACAGCCGGTAAGGTTGTTTAGCTGGCGGTGAGGGACTGCGGAAAGTCAAATCGTCACCCTCATGCCCAGGGAGGCAGCATCAGCCTCAGTGCTTACTACTAACTTTCCTGATTCGCATGTCTTTCGACCACCGCCAGCATTATCATCGACAGATACAGTATAACCAATTAAAATAAATAGTTATGCAAACTATCAAACAGGAAAGGAAACCCGATGCAAAAATACACCACTGAAGTTTTACTGGCATTGTTTTCTCCTATGCCTCGACATGCGAGGCGGTTATATCAAGCGGTAATTCACGCCAAGACCACAGCATAAACAAAATATACTATAGATGTAACCCCCCAAACAATCGCCACGCCCTTAATTCTTGTATTCGGCTGAAGAAACATCCCGCATAAAAGCAAAGCCAACATGCCCGATTGAAGTGCTTGCCAACTATCCATCTTATCCTCCGATTGTGAGTGCTACCATGATTGCCACCAGCGCCATCCGCACGGCTGTCATTGTCCATTTGCTTGCGTGGAAATCTATGAGATCGAAGAAACATACGTGCTCCTTGTACGCCGTGTCGAATATCGTCTTGTACCGTCCGTACTGATACATAGGTTCGTATGCGACCCACATGACCGTGAGTGCCAGCCCGAACGGCGCCCATGACCCGGCGTGAGACAGCATCCAGACCAAGCCCGCAAACGCCATGAATGATCCCGCGTCAATGGCATGATACCAGCGATACCAGATATGCCCGCGTGCGCCAAGGTTGAACTGGCGAATAAAATCAACCCCCGACATTACATATTGTGAATAATCAGCGCCAAAATTATAGTTATCAATTTCATCATGTCTATCCCATACTATTTGCCGATGCTGCTTGTCGGTCGGCTTACACATGACCTGACTTTGATGCAAACCTCTCAGCGCGTTGGTGATGATAGACAGTACGATAATCCAGCAGATGTAGGTAGTCATGGCTTTGCCCCCTGTTCATTAACAATATCATCAACCGACCTCGTAAATTGTTTCATTGTGAGTGTGTCTGGTCCCGATGACATACTATTCAGCCATCCATTATCAAATACAACTATGTATTTATCAAACTCTTCATCTGTCATGGCTGTTGATTCCTGATCAAGTACAACCAGCGAAAAGTCTGATATGTATTTGTCAAACTCCCCATTGCATTGTACTATCATGCTAATTAGACAAACAATAAGTAGGATACTGATAATTATTTTCATCTCTCACTTCTCCCTTAAGCAGATGTATTTGGTCATGGCCTTTCATCCAATTCACGCCCACAAGAGGGGCATAATTGTACGCCATCTTCCTGCACAATTCTCCGACAGTTTTCTTCAATCGGCTCGTCATGGCAACTCTTTGTGCTATTTAAATTCGAGTATGCTCCCCATCCAACTAAGCATGGGTCTATTTTCCCCGATGGTGTTTCACAGTATCGTCTCATCTTACTCCTCCGTTATATCGGCGGGAGCCACAACACATCCCAGCGCGGTGGCAAGAAGTTCGCCATCTTTATGCATAATGAAATTACCGTGTCGGTTTATCCAAAAATTCACATTTCCGGTGCTTGCATATTGCATCAGCACCTCGACCCCGTTACTAGTCTTGCGGAAATCTGACAGGCGAGCAGGGCGACACGCACCTTCAGCATGACAACTTCCATTTTTGTCATACAGCCAACCAGTATTATACTTGCTGATTCGGAATAATTCCCCCGTGGATTTGTTACAGACCACCTGTCCGACCTCAAACTGCGGCTTCGGCTTAGGTGCGAACGGATGGGCGCAATCAGCGCAGCGATGTGGGTTAGCGTACATCTTGACTTTCTGTCCCGCGATAGTCATGTTCATTGGTTCCGGCTTCTTCTTCACGTCCGGGTCGTCTATGAGCGCGAGGATGGTGCGAAGTTCATTAGGTACAATATGCGCATAAACGGCACTCATCTCCCAATTATATAGTTCATCTTGTGCGGGTTGGCGGAACTCCCCTGCATACACAACTATTTTACCCTCAGGAATGGTAAAAGTAACGTTTCCCTCATACCGTTGTCCCTTGCGCTCAACCTCACGCTTGACATTCTCGAACCGCTCACGCTCGGCAGGTGTGGCAAAGTCAAACCTATCTACCAAATATCCGCCTCCCATGTCATGATATTGACCATCACCTGCTTTATAGAGTGTACCCATTTCGGACACCTCGATAAGCTTGAATAAGCCATAGCATCTGTGTGTCGAGTCCTCAAGCGCACGATTGTTATACACCATCGCCTCGAACGGCTCCGGCGCGGGTTCCCGTTCTTTCCTTGCCGCTTCGATGAACCCATCAAGAACAGCAAGCATAGGGGTGGAATTGTGGGATTTTCTACAGGCATCAACAAGGTCGGCGCATCTATAAAGTGGGCATCCAACATCAAAAGCCCACACACATTTCTTATAATGTTGACAGAACGCACAATTATTAACCGAAGTATAGTCGAATGGCGACTCACCTTTCGCGCCCGCTAATTCCCATTCTCGTATCGGCATCCACTTTTCATCTTTTGCCTGTTGTGCCAGTTGACCGTGTAGTTGTACTTCAGATTCTTTCTTTGTAAATCTACCCTTGCTGTTTCTTTTATCATGCTTCATTGCTTTCCTCCTTGGTTTATTCTAATGCTTCTGCTATCACTGCTCTTATTTCAGGATCAATATTATTCTCTTTACAATATGATTCCAATACTAACAAAAATCCAATACCAACTCCTCTATTTTTTAATCTTTCTATCAGTTTAATAACATTTTTTCTATCCACTTCATCGGTTTTGTAATCGGACATTATAAATGTATCTTCAACTGGCGGAATTTCTATTTCAAATTTTTCTAATGACTTATCTTCAGTATTGTAAATATAGAAATGTGGAATTCTAAACATATCATCTGGGTTTCTGGTTAATCTGAGTAAACAACCAGTATTAACAATAATTCTATTACCATCTTTTTCAATGAAGGGGTAATGATAGTCTCCACATAAGATAAGGTCAAACTCAGGATGAGAAGTAAGATATTTCTTAGCATAAGTAATTTCATGCCCAGGATATAAAGGTTTGTTTCCAATCATATCATGTACAATTAGAATTTCAGTAGTAAATTTTCCATCAGGAATAACGCTAAGCAAACCCACTTTATTGAGAACGCCCATAGCAGTTCTGGATAAATCTGAGGAACGCATGAGTTGGTCATGTTGCCCAGGAATAGTTAGAAATTTTATATCCCATTTTTTTAATTCTATTAGATGTTCAGCTATCTCAGTTATTAAACCAAGGGATGGGGAAGGAATATCAAATAGATCACCTGCCTGTAAAATGGCAGATACATTTTGAGTAATAGCGGTATTAATAATGTATTTCCACTTGTTATATTGGGTAGTTCGGAAATCATCCTTGCGACCAATTGGACAGGTCGAACGGAGGTGGGTATCTGAGAGTAATAGGAATTTCATTGTAATCTCTTTTCGAAAGGGTGGACAGGATTCATTTATTTACCTGCAATCAGTTGTATACAGGAGAAGCTGTGCAACTCCACTGATACCAGACCACGTTTGTCTGTGCATTTTCCTAATGTGGAAATTCTGCCACCACCCATTTTTCATTTTCCTTTTTATTTAACTGGTAAGGGCAACTACGGGTACTCAGGTTTGTAATCACCCTTACCAGCCACCTTCCCACCAAGGAGTGGGGTTACTTGATAATTCCGAAATGTTTTGCCATGTAAAGATCATACTGAATATTGGAATTAATTGCTTTTTCTCCCTTATTTGGAAACTCTGTTTGTACTTTTGCAAAAAGCACTTTAGAATTAGTTTCTCCGGAAAGAATTAAATGGCAGATATATCCCACCATCGAGTCCTTTTTCTCCTTTTTCTCCTTTGGAGTTTTTGCAGGGATAGGATTTTCCACTTTCTTTTCTGGTTTTACTACAGTTTTCTTTTCCAGTTTTGCTTCCTTTGTAACCTTTACAGTATCCTTTAACTGTAAAGATTCAATGATGAATTTCTGGAGTGTTTCAGCAGTTTTGTAAACTCCAGGGTTGGTAGGTCTGATATTGTTTTCTTTGAGGATCGCTTTGAGGATGCTTTTATCCTCAATTGCCAAGATGTTTTCTGCTGTTAATACTTCATTAGCAGCCACCTTCTCTTCAATTTCCTCTGTTTCGGTTTCTACTTCTTCTTCGGTAAGTTTAACATCTTCAGGAGAAGCGATATACTCACCATTAATTTCCAGAGTATCATCATCTTCAACTGCTGTTACTGTTCCTGTTTCCTCCTTTTCAGTGTCGGGATTGATAAAAAGAATTTTCTTGTCAAGATACTCAGATGCTTTCACCACAAACCTCCTTAGTTATTTGGGAACTGTTTCCAGAAAAATAGTATGAACTTTGCACTTTAGAATATCTGCCCATCTCTGTTGTTCTTGTGGTGAAATACTGGATCGCTCAGTTATTACCCTGGAAATGAACTGTTCATTTAATTTTACAGCTTTAGCAAAATCTAACTGGGTACGAAATTTCTTGATGATTTCTAATTTTAGATTTGTATTCAAATGGAATCTCCCCTCTTATTATATTATATATGTTTTTTTGGTGGTATTAAAATAAAGTCAGACTGAATTACTCTATTTCTTTTTAGTGTTTTTGTTACCTTTCCAAGAATATTAAATGCATTTCCATCTTCACCAACTAATTGAACGGTAATGTTTGGATATTTTATATGCATTACTTTTTTCCTTTCTAACAATTTTTATTTTACATTCCCCTCCCCCCTAAAGGGGGAGGGGGAAGGATGTGAAATTAATTTTAATTATTGTACAGTTTTTATTTCCGGCAGATACTTTCCATACCGTTCAGAAATAAAACTGAATAGTGGCACTCTCCGGTTTCGGATTTCGTTGTTTTTCAATTGGTTTGTCTGAAATGAGCTCGCCATATTTTGAATGTTTGAAATATCTTGCTTTTTGAATAATCCGGTTCCGGATCAATCCAGCTTATTACATGAACACGAACCCAATATAAACCACAACCGCATTGATTCGGAACAATTTCACAATTAGCTCAGTAGTTTCCAGGTGCAATCATGCTAACGCCAAGATTTCCCCCACTTGGCGAGGACGGCGCGGGCTTTGCGAATATCGCCAAGTTTGATTGATGTATCTTGTATTATAAGTAGGGTTCGGTTATCGGGGAGTGAACCCATGTGGCGAATATCGAGATCCGCAAGTGGTTTAAGCATTATTGCCAGTTCCCGCGCCTGCTGTTCGAGGACGGGTATAGTCTTACTTGGCGGCTCTCCGAAATGCCCGGGTAAATATTCGTCGATTACTGAGAGGTCGGCTTTTAAGCGGGCATTTTCCTGTTCAAGTGGCGCGTACACCTCGCGGATAATTCGGGCGATGGCATCAATACGAGGTTCTGCCAATTCTCCGAATATGATTGCCTTGTCGCGGTCAATGCGTTCAGCCGCTTGTTCGGCGGCATCGGGTTTCAATTCGTGCATGTCATTCCTCCTTCAGCGCGGCTTTGATTTCGGTCTCGGTTGGCTTGTGTCCGCCGAGTATCAGCACAAGCAGGTTTCGCATCTTGTTATAGCTATTACATGCGGAGACAATCTTGGCACCCGAAAGATTGC